>Ga0207899_1000091_pt1 | contig 42738 bp, 39 predicted proteins | sample MalvirmetaMSP134_FD_184235 | JGI IMG/M metagenome (GOLD analysis project Ga0207899, IMG submission 184235) | Marine viral communities from the Deep Pacific Ocean - MSP-134 (SPAdes) | ecosystem: Environmental > Aquatic > Marine > Oceanic | place: Pacific Ocean | collected 2011-06-28
TGCTACGCAAGGGCAGCCGCCTCTCGGTGATGCCAGTGAGCGAGGAAGAGTGGCAGATTATCCGGGGCCATGCCGGCTAATTCTGGCTAACCGCCACCGGTTCCTCATCCCGCTCATCATGAGGAATCGGATCCGGGCTTCTATCCCAACCTACCAGCGCAATGGTTGCCAGCACGCCAATCAACAGGCCGATCCAGGGCTCGAAGAACGCCAGCGCCGCCCCAATCAGCACCACCGTGCCCCGTGAGGCATTGTCTCGTGGAATCGCCATGGCGATGTACGCGCAGGCAAAGCCGGTTAACACCAGCGTCAGTGATAAAGCCACGCCCAGCAAGGGCTTGAGCCCGGTTAGCAGCGGCAGCAGGAAGAAAATAAAGGGCAAGCCCATCAGGTAGTAAGAAGCCAGCCCACTGTGCAAGCTACCCATCGCCTTCGGCCCCTGTTTCCAGCGCTGCACCACAATCACGTGCACACCGGTCCAGACTGCGCCCTGAGTGGGAAAGAACGGCGCCACTATAGCCATAATGGCGTTGCGGATTGCCAGCGAAAAATGCGAACGGTTCAGGTTGATATCAACGTGTTCGTCCTTGCGCGCATGCAGGCCGTCCCGCAATACCTCATTGCCGGTAACCAGGTCACCAAACAGGATAATGTAAGCAATCAGCGCCAGCGGGACACTCTGGATAATCATCTCCTGAGACGGCCAGCCAATCATTAGCGGTGATACCTTGGCCAGGGCGTCGCCCAGAGGCGGCACCAGGATTCCCCACTGGATATCGAAGCTGACTTCACCTGCCAGCGGACCAACCACCGCTGCCACCAGAAAGCCGGGCAGCAAACCCAGCGCCCCAAGCATGAAGAAGAAGCGGTTGCGTTCTTTCAGTTTCTGCATCGGCACCGAGAAGGTGAAGATCAGGCAAATGGCGCAGGCGAGCCCGGTGGCAATCGGCTGTTCCAGTAGAAAGCGCTCGGCATCGTCGACAAATACCCGCTTGAGCGCCGCAATGGCGGCGCCAAGGATAATACCTGCCTTGAGGGTGTCCGGTAGCCAGACCACAAATCGCCGGCCCAATCCAGTGATCCCCAGAAACAAAACCAGCCCTGCGAACACAAGGCTCAGCGCAGTCATCGCCTGGAACCGGCTGACCGGGTCTTCGTAGCCGCCAATGACGAAAGCAAGAATCAACGGTAACGCAGGTGTTATCCAGCCGCCGGCGTAGGGTTCGCCAAAGACAATCACCGCTGATGCAATCAATGAGGCATGAATCATCGACAGCGCCACCGCTTCCTCAAAGCTCAGGCCGAAGAATGCAGTCATGACCGGGATCAGCGCCATACCGGTGGCGGCAGAGACAAACAGCCCCTGCAAGAATTCAGGCCAGCACAGGCGCGTGTGATAAAAAGGCAGGCGAAAGGTGAACGGCCCCCAGCGCCAGCCGGGCAACTCAGGTCTCTCTGACATGGGAATTAACTCGCTTATGGTTTTTTTGTTTGTGCTTTGAGTATGGAAAGCGTTTCCATATTCCGCGAATCAATATTCCTGATCCTGCTGAATAAGCGAGGTTTATTGCCTTTGAGAAATTGATTTCCGCCGGACCTGACGGGAATTCAGGCTATCCAATCCCGCCGCCGCCCTTTAAAATTTCGCCCTTTCGTGAATTATCTGGAGCTGATGCCTGCCATGTCATCCGAATTAAGCCCGTCCTCAGCGTCCGAGCAACTGCGCCGGATTGAGTCCAGCAAGCTATTTCAGGGCATTGTCATTGCCATCATCATCCTGTCGGCGCTGACCATCGGGGCCAAGACCTACGACCTGCCGCCGCTGGTGGAACAAGGGCTGACCGGGATGGACAACGCCATCACCGCGTTCTTCCTGATCGAAATTCTGTTCCGCTTTGCCGCCTGTCCGACCAAGCGCCGTTTCCTAATGGACGGCTGGAACCTGTTCGACACCATCGTGGTTATCGGCAGCCTGATCCCGTTAGACAATTCCGACGCGGTTCTGCTGGGCCGATTGCTGCGGGTATTCCGGGTGCTGCGCCTGGTGTCGGTGGTGCCGGAGCTGCGTTTCCTGATCAATTCGCTGCTGAAGGCAATTCCGCGCATGGGCTACATCGCCCTGCTGATGTTCATCATCTTCTACATCTACGCGGCCATGGGCGCCATCTTCTTCGCCAGCGTCGACCCTGATCTCTGGGGCGATGTTGCCATCGCCATGCTGACACTGTTCCGGGTTGCCACCTTTGAGGACTGGACCGACATCATGTATGCCACCATGGAGCCCTACCCGCTCAGTTGGCTGTACTATCTGACGTTCATCTTCCTGACGGCCTTCGTGTTCCTGAACATGATGATCGGTGCGATTCTGGAGGTGATGAGCGAGGAACAGAATGCCCAAGAGGCCCAGAAGGCACACGCTGAGCGGGACGAGATCGTTAAGCAGCTCCATAACGTCCAGCATAAGCTGGACGAACTGACAGCAAAACTGGAGCGGTAGACGGTCGCGGGATACACCGCGACCTCGGGTAGCGGCCCCTCTTAATGACTGTGGCCATCCGCGTAATGATCATCGGCCTTGGGCTCACTCGCCGCTTTTGGCTCTTTTTCACTGTGATGGCCCGAGGCCTCAGACTGGCTGGCACTATCCTGCCCAGACATGGCGTGGTGGCCTGGCGCACCGTGTGAGGATTCGCCCTGCGATGACTCGCCCATCATCATCATGCCATCCATGTTGCCGTGGTCATGATCATGGCCGTCGTCCGCCTTTGCCTGGACACCGGGTTCAGGCTGAACCAATCGTGTGTATTCCGCCTCTGAGAGACTGGGTAAGCGCTGGATAAATGCCGTGATTTCCCAGAGGTCCTTATCATCATGAGTGACACCCCACGCGGGCATACCCGTCATCTTTATACCGTTTTTGATGATCCAGAACTGCTCTCCCGGGCCGAAGGGTCCCGCTTCCGTCAGCGACGGTGGCGTTGGATTAAGCCCCTGTCTGAGTAGCGTATCTTCCAGGCCTGGTTTCAGGTGACAGGCAACGCAAAGCTGGTCATATCCCCGGGCTCCCTGGCGGATCATCTCTTCGCTGGCCAGATTGCTCGGCACATCGACCTCTGAGCCCCGCGCTTCCACCGAGTTTTTCATCGTCGTGTGAAGCGCCCACTTACCCAAAGAGCTGTGCTCATCCATCGCAGTCACGTTGTAGACGCCACTGTGAATGAAAGCGAAGCCGCTCAACGCCAGCACCACACCCAAGACAAAAATACTGTACAAGATGCGCATTTCTCACTCCCGTTTGGTTGTATCTGCATTATCTTGAATGCACTTCATTAAAAGGAAAGTCTGGCACCAAGCACCGCGAACCAGCTTTCGGCATCGCCGCCCTCTGCTCGCACAAAGTCCTCTGAATCCCCATATTTACGCTCATGAACCACTCCGATATAGGGAGAGAACGAGCGGTCGATCAGGTCATAGCTTAACCTTAGCCCTGTTTCAGTGGACACCAGACCCTTGCCAACGCCAATTTCGCGATCCTCACTAAAGGCCACCGTCGCATCAAGCGCGGCCGCAAGAATCAACCGATTGGTCAGCAAGAGCTCGTACTCAGCGTCCAGCTCTGCCGAGGTGTCCCCCTCCTCACTGACGTAGAGATTCGCGTCAATTTCAAACCATTGCGGGGCAAGTCCGGTGATCCCGACAACCCCGTATGTGCGGTCGGGACCTTCCGGCGTATCGAACCGTACCCCGGCCTTGGCATCGAAAAAGTCAGATACAGGCATTTGACCAACCAACTGATTCTCCAGCTTTTCATAGGCCTGCTCGCCAACGGCATATTCACCTTTTGTAAGCCAGCGGACTTTCAGATCGTCGGTGCCGTAGAAGATATCCCCGTCCCAGGATCCCAATTCTTCGTCATCATCGCTGTAGCGGTATTCAAACTCTTCAAACTGAACCCCCCAAATCTTGAGTGGCATTTTTCGTGCGGTGGTGTCGTCCATCCGCTCTTGGGCAAAACTCATGGCTGGCATAAGGCCCAGGCCCAACACAACGAACGCTATCAGTGAGATACCACGACTCATGCCTCACCTCCTGCTTTTTCGGTGTCCGCTTCAGCAGCCTGGGCGCTCTCCGGGCCGCCCTCAACGATAACCTTACGGAACATACCGGCTGCAGCGTGGTAAGACAGATGGCAATGGAATGCCCATTGACCAGGCTCATCCACCTCGGTTTCCATATATACCGTAGTGCCTGGCTGAACACTGATGGTGTGCTTGACGGGGTTAAACTGACCCGCACCAACGTCCAGCATCGACCACATGCCGTGCAGATGCATGGGATGCGTCATCATCGTCTCATTGACGAATTTGAACCGAACCCGCTCACCGTATTGCAGCCGAATAGGATCCGCATCCTCGTATTTGACCCCATTGATGCTCCAGGTGTAGCGCTCCATATTGCCCGTCAGACGCAGCTCGATTTCCCGAGTGGCTTCGCGTTCATCGTACAAAGGCTTTTGCGCTTTCAGATCGGCATAAGACAGGAATTTTCCGCCATTGGCTGCTGTTGGAACCAGGCCACTACCCTCGGCGTAGAACGGATCGCTGGCGCCACCTGCCGGCATTTCTGAGCCGTGACCCATGGCTGAGTGATCCATGCCCTTCATTCCAGAACGATCCATGTCTTGCGTGCCAGCATGGTCCATGCCCTTCATCTCGGAATGGTCCATTTCGCCCATTGTGGAATGGTCCATGCTTTCCATGCCTTCCATACCGCTATGATCCATACCGTGCATTCCGCCCATGTCTGCCATCGTCAACCTTGCAGGCTTGCGCAGTTCAGGCACAGGAGCCTCCATGCCGTCCCTCGGCGCCAACGTTGCCCTCGCGTAGCCGGAGCGCCCCATGGACTCCGCAAAAATCGTATAGGCCTTCTCGTCTCTTGGTCTCACAATCACATCGTAGGTTTCGGCCACACCGATACGGAACTCATCCACACTAACGGGCTGGACATTGTTGCCGTCTGCCTGCACAACGGTCATATCCAGGCCGGGTATCCGAACATCAAAATAGGTCATGGCTGACGAGTTAATAAAACGCAGGCGAATCCGTTCACCCGGCTGAAAAAGTCCCGTCCAGTTCTGGTCTGGCCCCTTGCCATTAATGAGGCCGGTAAAACCCTGCAGGTCCTCAACGTCGGCTTTCATCATGCGCATGCCGCCCCAAGCCAGGCGATCCTTAACGGTATTCATGAAGCCCTGAGCGGAAACGTCCGAAAAGAATTCGCCAACTGTTTGCTGCTCACGGTTGTAATAGTCCGGCATCATTTTCAGGTTCCGCATGATGCGATCACCCGAGTGCGGGTGTTTATCTGTTAGCTGGACCACGTACTCACGGTCGTACCGGAAGGGTTCACGCCCTTCAGGCTCGATAACAATGGCACCGTAGGCGCCATCGGGCTCCTGGAAACCCGAATGACTGTGGAACCAGTAGGTACCGGATTGAGTGATGGGGAAGTTATAGGTGAAGGTTTGCCCCGGCTTGATTCCCGGGAAGCTGATACCCGGCACACCGTCCTGTTCAAACGGGAGGATTAATCCATGCCAATGGATGGAGGTCATCTCCTCCAGGTTATTGGTTACATTGATTGAAACCTTCTCGCCTTCCTTGAAGCGAAGCACCGGGCCGGGGGATTTGCCGTTATAGCCAATTCCTGTTTTAACAAAATCCCCGGTATCAATTTCGACTCGGTCAACCGTCAGGTTGTACTCTCCCGCCAACCCGATGACGGGCAGCAGCAGGCTTAAGGCACCTGCCAGAAAGGCCGTTTTCATGAATCTCTACTCCCAACTACTCAGTTATCGTTGTGACCGCACAGGATGCCAATCAGCGACTGGCATTCCACACCCTATAAAGCTGTAAAGGACGATCAGTTAAAGTTTACGTCGCCGTACATGCCAGCCTGGTAGTGCCCTGGAACATTACAGGCGAACTCAATGTCGCCGGAACCCGTGAATTTCCAGACGACTTCCCTGCTCCCACCAGGCTCCAGCAACATGCTGTTCGGATCGTCCTGCTTCATGGAGTGGCCATTACCCATTTCCATCCCCATCATGCCGCGATTCAGTGTGCCGCCCTGGATGACCCCGTGTTGAACCAACATCGTCATTTCCGCCTGCCTGGCCTCGTGCATGTCAGGCGTACCGATATTAAACTCATGCACCAGACTGCCTTTGTTCGAAACCACCAAACGCACCGTTTCACCGGCTTTAACGTCAATAGACTCGGGCTCGTAATAATTATCATGCATATCAATGTTAATAGTTCGGGTGGCCTCAGAAGCTTCACCCGGCTTACCGCCTGACACGCCGTGACCATGGCCGCCCTGGTGAGACCCGGCTCCCATGGCGATCGTTGCAACGGACATAGCCAATGTGGCAATTACGATTCTTGGTGCGCTCATCAATACGTCTCCTGGCATTTGACTTATAAAAAGATGGCTACTTGCTCGGTAGATGAGCGCTTAGCGGGTACGATAGGCACCATCGCCTATCAAACTGAATCCTTTCTGAAAATGACAAACAATTAACGATTCAGACTCGATTCAGCTTAATTGGCGGCACTCACGCGGATACAAACAGCACTGTGAAGGAAGTAAGCGATGAGATTATTGCTGGTCGAAGATGATCGTTTGCTGGCTGAGGGTCTATCCGGCCAGCTCGAAAAAGCGGGCTTCAGCGTGGACACCACGCGAACGGCCAGAGAAGCGATTGCCCTGGGCCAGCAAGAAGACTACCGGATTGGCATTCTGGACCTGGGCTTGCCAGACGGAAACGGCTTGAACGTGCTTCGACAGTGGCGGATAAACAATACCAACTTCCCCGTCCTGATCCTCACTGCGCGTGGTGACTGGCAAGACAAGGTAAACGGCCTGAAAGCGGGTGCCGACGATTACCTCGCCAAACCCTTTCAAACAGAAGAACTGATCGCCAGGCTGAATGCCATTGTGCGGCGAAGTGAAGGACGAGTGCAGTCCTCGGTAAAAGCGGGCTCCTACGAACTGGACGAAAATCGCCAAACCCTGAAAATGCATGATGGTACCGAGCGCAGCCTGACCGGCACCGAGTTCCGTTTACTTCGTTGCCTGATGAGCCGCCCAGGCCATGTGTTTTCGAAGGAACAACTCATGGAGCAGCTCTACAACCTGAATGACAGCCCGAGTGACAATGTTATCGAGGCCTATATTCGCCGCCTCAGAAAGCTGGTTGGCGCTGACGCCATAGCAACACGACGCGGCCAGGGATATCTGTTTGATGACACCCATTAGAAAGCCTCCAACCACATAAGCCTTGATTAACAAGTCAAAAATCGACTACTCTTATTTGCGAACATTTCTCATTTAGATTCGCATTAAAGGGAATTTGATTTTGCTTACACCCAATCACGCGCGCCGAACGATCTCCGAGGGCCGGGCTGCCTACGGCCTGCTAAACGCCGTACCTACACCATGGATGGTCGAAATGATCGGCTATGCCGGCTATGACTTTGTCATATTGGATACCGAGCACATGTCGACCAACCCAGAGTCTCTAGAGCACATGATCCGCGCCGCAGAGTGTGCTGCCATTACGCCACTGGTTCGGGTACCCGGGGTTGACTACGCGTCGATTACTCGGGCGCTGGACTCCGGCGCCCAAGGCATTGTTGTTCCCCGGGTTCGCACGGCTCAAGAAGCTCGCGACGTAGTCCGGATGGCCCGTTACGCGCCGATGGGACAGCGCGGCATCACAGGCGGGCGAACCACCGGTTTCGGCACACTTCCACTGAAAGACTACCTCCACCAGGCCAACCAGGAGGTCCTCGTTGTGCTCATGATCGAGGATCTGGAGGGCCTGGAAAACCGGGACGCGATTATGAGCGTTCCCGGCGTGGATTGGGTATTGCCCGGCGCTGTAGATCTATCGCAGTCCCTGGGTTGTCCCGGCGAGCCGCTTCATCCGAAAGTCACCGAGGCAATTGATGCGCTTGCGCGCAGCTGCCGCGGTCTCCCGGTGGAGTTCTGCGCATTGCCCCGAACTCCAGCCCAATTGAACGAATGGCATGAGTGGGGAACACGAGTCTTCCTCCTGGGAGAAGACCGCAGCCTCCTTTTCCGACACCTTAAATCCCATCTCGCCTCGAGTCGCTCTGGCTCCGCTCGCTGATCACCCTGGAATATCCCTTTTGCCGTCAGACAAGAGTTCTCATTATGAAAGACACGCTACTGTTCCTTGCCCATGTTCCAACCGAAGCCTTGAATCGGGGCTTCCTGCCTGCGGCCCAGTCAATGGGGTTGAAGGTAATTCTGCTGACCGATCAAGCCTCGGCCCATCATCACTATTTCAGTCAGCCCGGCCTGTCCGCCTACCCGGAGCAGATTATTCAATGCGATGTATTTAACCCGGTCTCCATCCTCGACACAGTGTCGGGACTTCCTGCCCCCGCTGGCATCTTTTCCAACAGTGATCACCTGCAAACCGTGACGGCTTTGACCGCAGCCTATCTGAAGCTACCCGGCAAAGACTGGCGGACCTGCTACCGCACCAAAAACAAGGCCGCCATGCGCCAATTCCTTCAGGACATGGACAAAGATGCGTGTTGGTTTCAGACGGTATGCGATCCCGAGTCATTGGCGAATGTCGCTGATGAGATTTCCTACCCCTGTATCGCGAAGCCCCGGGAGGGTGTCGGTAGCCTGAATGTCCGCCGCCTGGAATCCGCAGAACAACTACAGACATTCAGCGCTCAGTTCTGGCAGGAGCAGCCAGGACAGCCTCTGTTACTGGAAGAATTTCTGTCCGGCCCCGTCCACACGCTGGAAACCCTCGGAGACGGCCAGGCGCTCGTTCCCCTGGGAGGCTTTGAAGTCACGCTGTCAGAACCGCCGTATTTCGTCGAACTGGAGGCAACCTGGATCCCCTATGAGCCGGATACTCCCTATCTACCGGAAATGCTTGAGCAAATCCGACGCCTCGGTGTGGGATTTGGCTCATGCCATTCCGAATTCGTAATTACCGCGCGCGGCCCGCAACTTATTGAAGTGAATTACCGCACCGTGGGGGACGGCCGCGACTTCCTGCTCAACCAGATGATGGATCAGCAGCTCTTCAAGGCAATCCTCCAGATTCACATGGGTCAACCTGCCGACATTTCGGCCCCACATTATGCCGCGTGCATCCGATATCTGGGTGCACCCAGGGACGGAACGATCCTGCGCTCCGCGACCGGACGAACAGAACCGTGCGGGGATGGTTTTGCGGAGTTTGCTCCTCTCAAGACGGTAGGCGAAAACGTCCAGCTTACCCACTCGAATAGGGATTACTTAGGTGTGCTACGGCTATTTGCCAGCAATGAGGCGGAAGTCAGCGACACGCTGGCCCGGTGGACAGCCGATCTGGAAGCCGAATGGGAGATTGCCTGATGACTCATGATACCCCCCAGTCTCCGGCCAAGCCTGAGTGTTATCTGACAGAGCGGGTAATTAACGCCTTGATCCGGGAAGACGTCGCCGGCTGCCAAAGCGAGTCAGAAATTGTCGAATCAACCTTGGTGCCCGGCTCGCCAGCGCAGCCGGGCACCTGGTTACGTTGGGAGCTGACCACCGGTACAGCCTGGGTGCCGGTCCGACCGGCCAGGTTCATGCAGGAGTGGCAGTGGAGTGGTCACCCACTGATCTGGCAGCCGGCCAAATCCGCCGAAAATTTCTCAGCACTGGACCACTACGCCCAGGTTCTGCCACGCCTTGCCTCATTTGATAACGACGAATCCCAAAGACTGGTGACCACCTATCTGCGAGAGTGCCAAATCGCAGAGTCTCACCACTCCCTGTGCCGGGAAGAGCAGGAACGCTGGTTCTCAGAGCTTCGCCAGCAAGGCCTGAATTTCAACGACCTCCCGCAATGGTCAGAGCGCATGTTGCATTTTGACCGCCTCGCGGCTTTCCTGGATCACCCGTTCTACCCGAGCGCCCGCGCCAAAAGCGGCTTTGACGGCGCAGCGCTGGCCGACTATGCCCCCGAGTTCGCCCCTCGCTTCCAGTTGCGCTGGCTTGCGATACCCTGCAGCGAGCTGACCTTGCAAGGGGAACTCCCCCAGTGTTGGCCAAGCTTTAGCGACGTCGGCCTGGACTGCAAACAGTCCGAAGACCACTACCTTTTGCCAGTGCATCCTCACCTCTGGGACACGGCCCTGGATCAGCTTCTCTCTGAGGCCCCCATCGGTGTCCAGGTGATCCGTGCGCCCAAGCCTGCGCTCTGGGTTCGGCCAACCCTGTCGGTGCGGACCGTTCAGATTGAGGCCGAGCCTGACGTCCACCTGAAAGTGCCCCTGACGATTCGCACGCTGGGTGACCGAAATATACGGACGGTCAAACCAAGCACCCTCTATGACGGCCACGCCATCCAACAAATCCTGGAAGACATCGCCAACAACGATCAGCCGCTTTCCGAGCAGTTCGCGGTGACGGATGAGTCTTCTGGGCTACACGTGGGCGACCTACCCTGGCTCGGGTGCATCCTGCGCCGCTTCCCGGCAGCTACCGATCAACAGCAGGTGTTACCAGTTGCGTCTCTCCTTGCCGAAGGTCCGGATGGCCGGTGCGTTGCCCAACTGATGGCCGACACCTACGCAGGCGGCGACCTGCGGACATGGGTGCGGCGTTACGTTGCTGTGACACTGTCTGTCCACTTGCGACTCTGGCTAAAGTACGGCATTGCGCTCGAGTCCAATCAACAGAACTCCATGCTGGTGCACGCACCGGGACAACCTCCCCGCTTGCTCTTCAAGGATAACGATGCCCCCCGACTATGGCCCGAGCGACTACTCCAACGCACGCCTTCAGTGGCGCCAACAGTCGACCGATTGCGGGACCAACGGATTCTGGTCGACAACGAAATCCCTCTGCTCCAGATGTTCACCACCATTACCCTGCAACTTAATCTGGCCGTAATTCTGGAAGGCCTGTCGGCCAGGGGGCTCGGACAGATCACCGACTGGTATCAACTGCTACGTGGCGAACTGGTCAACGTGCTGGATCAGTTGGACAGCGAAGGCATAGACACCAGTCCGGCACGCGGACCGCTACTGCATGACCGGCAGCTGTACACCAAGTATCTGCTCCGGGCCGGAAGCCTGGAAAGCAAATCCCGTACTGGCGCCGCGGACATCAACAAGTTCTACGGCAAGCTGACCCCGAACTTCCTGAGGCCAGATTCGTGAGCCAGCGCATCCTCCCGGTCATTCTCCTGAGTCACTTTACTGCAGCCTTGGTAGCACTTGGGATGCCACCTTTCTTTGGCCTGATCCTGACAGACGCCTTTGCGATGGACGATCCGACCTGGGTGGGCTGGTTCTTCATTCTACCTACGGTGTGTACTGCTCTGGCCGCGCCACTCTGGGGTAAGGTGGCCGATCGTTTTGGCCGGCGCTGGTCACTGATCCGGGCCCAGATAGGACTTGCTGCCGCCTTTGTGTTGGCTGGACTGGCACCAGACCTCACCACTTTTGCGGTAGCCCTGGCCCTCCAGGGGATGTTGGGTGGAACCTTCGCCGCATCCAGCGCCTATCTCGCCACGGTCACCAGCGGCCAATCCCTTGCTCAAGCATTGAACTGGATGCAGGGATCGGCCCGATCGGCGATGTTATTGGCCCCTATTTTGGTCGGCGCGCTCATTGCCCGGATAACGGCGCAGGAGCTTTACCTGTGGCTGGCAGTCCTGCCCCTTCTTTCCGCATTGCAGGTTTGGAAGTTCGCTCCACCAGACCGGACGGACGCAGGACACCAGACACAAAAACAACTGACCAGCAGGGGGGCTGTGTCGGTTCATTGGCAACGACTTGCCGTGCTGCAGTTCGGTTTCAACTTTTCGCTGGTCGCGAGCTTTCCCTACTTTATCCCCTGGGTGCAAAACCTCACAGGCAGCAGCACTGCAATGGCGGGACTGCTATACAGCCTTCCCCACGCCGTTTACCTGGTTATCCTGATCAGCCCCCTCCGGCGCAGCCAACTCTTCCAGCGCTCCTCGACACTGACTACCGGGCTGGCCGTCTTCGCCCTGTCATACGTTACCCAGGCGGCCACCGACAGCACGTCCGCCATCCTCATCGGTCGGCTCTGCATGGGCCTGGGCATGACCGCCTGTTTCTTTGCCCTCAATGGCGAGACCGCACGCCTGACCCGATCCGAAAGCGCCGGTCGAAGCTTTGGCGCCCTGGACAGTATCGGCAAATGGGCCGGCGTCGCCGGGGGTGTTTTTGCGGGTGTAGCAACAGGTCTATTCGATCAGGCAGCCCCGCTCTGGTTGGGCGCTGTTGTTTGCCTGCTCACGCTGACCGTTAGCTGGTACCGCCCCTACGCTCCGACCACCTCAAACCACCAATGCTTCGAAAAGGAAGAAAGCAGATGTCGATAACAGCAGAACATCATTATTTCAGGGATAAACACTGTGACTATCAGGCGGATCAATCCAGCATGGAAGCCCTGCTGAACTGTTACTGCCGAGATATCGCTCAGCCTGCTGGGGAATTGTCCGTCCAAACCGGCAAGGGAAGTCAGTCCTGGCCACAGGCACTCAGAACCCGTCAGGCCTTGGAAGCTGCCAGCGTATTACAGATAGCATTTCCCGACTCGGAAGATGCCCTGCTTGTCTTGGTTGCCGGAAATTCGTCAACGTGCAACTACCGTTATCTGTCAGCGCCCTTCTACAAATCAGCACTCAGGGGCTGGCAAATTCTGGGTCTGGAGCAACTCGCTCGTCTCCTGCTGAACAGCCTGGCCGAACGCTTTGATCAGCCCATCAACAGCGAACTCTACCGACAGATTCTTCTCAGTCGAGAGGTCATGCGAACGGTGCTGGCATACTCGCAGGTTCCGGACGGCTGGGGACACGGCACCGAAGCCTTCCGCTGGTCGGAGCAATCCTTGAGCTTCGGACACCGCTTCCATCCGGCACCAAAATCCAGGGAAGGTTTTGATACCGAGGACATCCTGCAGTACTCACCGGAAATGGGCTCGGGCTTCGCCCTCTACTTTTTCGCCGTCAATCCAGACGATCTTCGCACCCGTGGCGACGTCACCGACGCCTTTTGCGCGGCCGTCCCCACAACCGATCTGGACGTACCAAGTGGGCTGGTCCCGCTGGCCGTGCACCCGTGGCAGGCTCGTTACCTGATGCGCCAACCGACGGTTCGGCGCGCCATACGGTCTGGCCGAATTGTCCCTCTGGGTCAGGCCGGCCCAAGGTACTATCCGACAGCCTCGGTTCGCACACTGTATAAACCCGGAGCCCCCTACTTCCTGAAATTCTCCACCCACGTACGCCTGACCAATTGCATTCGGAAAAACGCGATCTACGAATTGGAAAGCGCGGTGACTCTTTCAGAAGCTTTGAAGAACCATCTCGCCCCGTTACTGAACCAGTGGCCAGGCTTCAAACTACTTTTCGAACCGGCTTACCAGACCCTCGACTTTCCAGAGCTCGCAGAGCCTGAACGCAAGACGATTGCCGAGGGCTTCGGCGTCATTCTCCGCGACAATCTGGAGCAACATCTGGAGCCGGGTGTAACCCCGATGCTGGCCGCGGCCTTATTCACCGAGGATCGCTACGGTCGTTGCCCGGCAACAGAAGCGTTGGCCGCGTTGGCGCAACACGCTGGACTCACCGAGCAGCAAGCCAGGGTGCAATGGTTTGACCAGTATCTAGCGCTCCTCATCCCGCCGCTCTTCGAGTCACTGTTTCACTGCGGCGTTGTGTTTGAGCCACACCTTCAGAATGTGGTGGTTGGCCTTCGGGCGGGCTGTCCTGTTCAGGTTTTCGTACGTGACCTCGAGGGTACCAAACTGGTGCCTGACCGCTGGTCAGGAAACTTGCCAGAAACGGTCGATGAGCAAACCCTGGCTTCGATTCGCTACCCCCAGGACAAGGCCTGGAAACGAATCGCGTACTGCCTGTTGGTGAATCACCTGTTTCAGGTCGTGGCTTGCCTGTCCCGCGGGGAGCAACAGACAGAATCCCAGTTATGGGCGACGCTCGCAGAGGCAGTGAGAGGCTGGCTCGACACCACCGAAGATCCATGGGCAAAGGAGGCTTTGGGCAGCCTGTTGGCGGGAGAACCGATCCCAAACAAGAGCAACCTGATGACCCGCCTGTTCAAGCGCCCGGACCGCGAATCCCAGTACACCCTGGTACCAAATCCCCTAGCCGGAATTGCAAACACACCCCACCCCGAGCAAGGAGCTCAACCTGATGTCTGATATTCCCGGCTCTGTTCAGCGGAGCGTTTACGACCTGCAAGCTCAGGGCACTGACCCGCTCTGCGCCTACATCTACGACCTGGGGGGCCTGCGCCATCACGTTTCCGAGATCGCCCAGGCCTTGCCAGCCAATTGCGAGATGTTCTACGCCACCAAAGCGAATCCGGCATTACCGGTATTGCAGGCCATGGCCCCCCTGGTCCATGGGTTTGAGGTGGCGTCCGGCGGTGAACTGGACTGGGTCCGCAGTCACTTTCCCGACATCCCTGTCATATTCGGCGGCCCTGGCAAGCTGGAATCGGAACTCGACAATGCCCTGAGTCAGCGGGTTGAGCTGATTCACGTGGAAAGCCTGCTAGAACTCCGCCGGCTGTGTAACTTGGCCGATCATCGAAAAAAACCGCAGGACATTCTTCTTCGAATCAACCTTGCACTGGAAGAAACACCTTCGACCCGCCTGACCATGGGGGGCATCCCCACCCCTTTTGGCATGGAGGAACGCTGTATTACGGAGGCTCTGGCAATACTGTCAAAGCAGGACTGGGTCCGGATTCGCGGTTTCCACTTTCACATGATGTCGCACCAGCTGGATGGTCATCGACACCTCACTCTGATCGAACGCTACCTCGACACCGTCCGCACCTGGGAGCATCAGTTTGGATTGACTGTCGACCAGATCAACGTGGGAGGTGGTATTGGAGTTAACTACCTTGAACCGACACGACAATTTGATTGGATCGACTTCTTCGCCGGCTTAAAGGAACTATTGGAGCGTTACCACGATCGCCCCTGGCGAATTCGGTTCGAGTGTGGCCGGGCACTAACTGCCGCCTGTGGTTACTACGCCGCAGAGGTTCTCGACATCAAATCTTGTGGCGATGAGTGGTTCGCCATTTGCCGAGGCGGCACACACCACTTCAGGACACCCGCAGCACAGGCCCACGATCATCCGTTCCGCATCCTGTCGAATGTCGACGATTCAAACGATGTGCCTCGGTTAGTAGACGAGCCTGTCACCCTGGTGGGTCAACTGTGCACGCCCAAGGACGTCTTCGCGCGCCAGATCCATGTCCCGTCGCTCTCAGTCGGTGATCTGGTGGTATTTCAATATGCCGGGGCCTATGCCTGGAACATTTCCCATCAGGAATTTCTGATGCATCCCCACCCCAGAGAATTATTCATCGACTGAAATCGCAACAGACTATTAGCAACAAATCAAAATACACTATTGTAATGCGAATCATTATCAGTACAATGCGCAACAAAATTAAAACACTGCTGGAGAATCCAATGTCCGAATCGGTTTTGTTAAAGCCACTGAAGTACCAGCCCCTATCGGCTGTTATTTGCATGCTTCCATTACTCACAGCCGGCGCTTCTACCGCCATGGCACAAGAGTCGAATTCTCCGGCCATGCTACCGGGCCTAAACGTTACAGCGGACTGGCTCGGACCTCCTACCAAGGCGTCTGAAAAGTCTTACACCGGAGCTCGCACTGTCGTTGAGAAGGAGACGCTCCAGGACCGCGGAGCCCTCAACCTGGAGGACGCCTTGCGCCCGGTACCCGGGCTCATAGTGCTTGATGAAACCGGTACCGGCATTCTCCCCAACATAGGTGTACGTGGCTTGAATCCGCTTCGCAGCGAGCGGCTCCAGATTCTGATGGATGGCTACCCAATTGCCATTGGCCCCTACAGCAACGTCGGCGTCTCACTTTTCCCCGTCACCCTACCAAGCCTGGAAGTTGTCGATATCGTGCGCGGCGGCGCGTCCGTACACTACGGCCCAAATAACGTCGGCGGCGTGGTGAACTTTGTTACCAAGCCGATTCCAGCCCAAACCTCTCAGACGCTCCGTGAACGGATCACCATTGCTGAAGAGACCGGTAACGTTCTGACCGATACTTACTACCGCATCGGGGGCCCAGCTACCGATAAACTCGACTTGCAGTTCCAGGCCAATGTCCAGCGCGGGGACGGTTTTCGCGATCATTCTGATACAGAAGTCGACAATCTGATTCTGGATGCCCGCTACTACCTGAATGACCAACACGAGCTGGCGTCTCAGTTGCAGTATTACCGGGTAGACGCGGAACTCCCCGGCGCCCTGACCCCGGAAGCCTATGAACAGGACCGCACCCAGAGTCAACGCCCGTATGATGGGTACGAAGCCGACATGACTCGGGCCAACCTCACCTGGACCTACACACCCACAAGCGATGTCGAATTTAACTGGCGCAACTTCGTTCACGACGCCGATCGCACCTTCTTTTTTGGCCAGAACCTGAGCGGCACCGGTCACTGGGCCGACCCGGGCCGGGACTCCACCCACGTGGCAGATTCGCCGCGGCTATTCACGGTCTATGGCACAGAACCTCAACTCGCTTTCCGCCATGGTCGACACGACATCACGGTTGGCACCCGGTTTGTCAGCGAGGACGTTGAGTTCGATGTCAATCGCCGCGATCTGTCCGACAACTCCCGTTCCGAGGCCCGTGACTGGCACCTGGACACCCGAGCCCTGGCGCTTTACGTCAGCGACACCATGTCCTTTCTGGATGAGCGACTGACCGTTACCCCGGGTCTGCGTTACGAAGATGTCGACATGGACTTCCGTGACAACCTCAATGGCAACACCGAGGAAAACAACGCGGAGGAGCTGCTGCCAGGCCTGACGGTAGGTTACCAGGCGACCCGTGATCTGTTCGTGTTTGCCAACAGTCAGCGCTCACTCGTGCCGGTGCAGATTGCCCAGACCACCCGCGAGGGCGCAGTGGCCAATGAAACCGCCTGGAACTACGAACTTGGCGCGCGCATTGATGTCACGCCCGACCTGCTCTCGTCGGCAACGCTGTTCCGCTTAGACTATGACGATCAGATACAGTTCAACCGTTCGACCAGCCGTTTCGAAAACCTGGGGGAAACCCGGCATCAGGGCGTTGAGCTTACTAACCAATGGCGCATCAACAACAACTGGGAACTCGGCTTTGGCTACACCTTCCTGGATACCGAACAGCTTTCGGGGGACAACGAGGGGAACGAACTGCCCAATGCGCCTAACCACAAGGTCACGGCGGATGCCACCTATAGCTATCAGCGCTGGGATGCCAGCCTGAACTGGATCTATGTCAGTTCCAGCTACAGCGATGCCGACAACACTGAAGAGGAAACCGACAACGGCAGCGCCGGAGAGTTGCCGGCCTACCATTTGGTCAACACCCGAATTGGCCGGGACTTTGCGGTCGGCGGTGATCGTGTGCTGAACCTCGGGCTGGCGGTCAATAACCTACTGGATGAGGATTACTACTTCCGCGGCGTGGATGTCAGTCCTGTTGGACGGGTACCTCAGCCAGGAAGAAGCTTCATTGTCGAGGCACAACTGGATTTCTGATGATCAGTTTACGCCAACAGATCAACAGAATATTGATCGTTGCCCTGTTATCGCCAGTGCCTGGGCTGTCCGCCGAGAGCGATATTCGGCTAACGGATGACCGCGGGGATACCCTGCGGTTGTCTGCTCCAGCCGTTCGTCCTGCCGCCATTTCAACGTTTGGAGCCGACGTTGCCTTGGCGCTTGGGCGGACACCCGTTGCAGTCACCGACTATGGGATCGAGGGGGTACCCGACTACCTCGCGTCTCAGCTGGTCGGTGTCGCTGGCCTCGGGCCTCGTCACCAGCCAAACCTGGAAGTACTGTCATCAGTCCGTCCGGATCTGGTCATCGGCATTCGCCGCTACACCGAGAAGGACGGTGACCAGATTTCCACCATCGCCCCCCTACTGGCCCTGGACCTGATCACAGTTGACGACAGCCTTCGGGCGGTCAGCCTGGCAGGGCAGGCACTCGGAGCCGCTGAGGAAGCCTCTGAACTCAACCAGAATTTTCTTGCCCGAGTACAGGAACTCGCAGAGCTCAACTCGAATAAGACCGAACCAACAGTCGCGCTTTTGACGAGCGGCAGCGAGACACCGTTTCTCTATTACGATCATTTCCTGCCGACAGCAATGCTGGAGCAACTGAACTTTGACAATGTAGGAGGGGCGCCCCCCAATCCAGCCAGTGGTATTCCGCTGGGCTACAGAATCAGTCTTGAGGCGTTATTGGGGTTCGATCCCGACATCATCCTCCTATTGCCCACCAGCCGTCAGCGCGCCTTCACATTGAATCCGATCTGGCCGTATCTTACGGCCGTGCGCAACGACAACGTTTATGAGGTTCCCCACTATTGGAAGGAAGGCGCCGGCCCCAAAGCCAGAGAGCTGATCCTTGACGATATTCAACGTCTTTTGCTCACCGGAACACCAGCAGAGTCAACAGAATGACCGAGGCGCTGTCTCCTCCCCGCCCATGGGCAGTTTACGGATTCGTTTCTCTGGCTCTGGGGGTGCTGTTTGTTCTGGGCCTGATGGCAGGTTCCCACTGGGTGTCACCCAGCAACCTGATAACCATCTTCGAGGGCAACGGCGACCTGCTGACAAAAATCAGCGTGATTGAGTTACGCCTTCCCCGCAACCTGCTCGGACTTATCGGTGGAGCATCACTCGGCGTTGCTGGCGCGGTTATGCAGGGCGTTACCCGGAACCAGCTAGCCTCACCAGGGCTGACGGGTGTCATTGCCTCCGCCGCCCTGGCAACGGTCTCACTCCGCACCTTCGGCACCCCAAATGCCCTGTGGCTACCAATGGCCGCGCTGGCCGGCGGCCTGTTCGGAGGAGCCCTGACGTTTGCCATCTCCGGCCGGCGAAAACTACAGCCCGAACGGGTTGTCCTCGCAGGTATTGCCGTAACCTCAATGGCCACCGCGCTGACCACCGCGATCCTTCTGATGTCCGGATCAGAGGCGGCGGAACTTTTTTACTGGCTCGCAGGTAGCCTGATGGGAAGAGGCTGGCAACAGTTGCAAATGGTACTCCCGTGGCTGCTGATCCCGCTTGCCGCGGTACTGGTCATGCACCGACCTTATCGCCTACTGCAACTGGATGACGATCTGGCACTCGCCATGGGCCTGTCCGTCGGGCGTTGGCGGGCGATTTTCCTGGTCCTGGCGCTGTTGCTGACCGCCGCACTGGTAGCCTTCACCGGTCCAATTGTCTTTATTGGTCTGGTGGCACCCCACATTGCCAAACGCATACTCGGCGACCAGCCCCAGCATTGGCTGCCAATGAGCGCACTGCTCGGGGGCGTGCTACTGCTAGCGGCAGACGTACTTGCGCGACAACTGGCATTTCCGCAGGAGTTGCCAGTTGGCATGCTAACCGCCCTCATCGGAGCGCCCTGGCTGATCTATCTGCTTAATGGCCATGCCACACCCCGGAGCATCTGAAATGACACAGCCGGCACCACCCTACTCCCGGCAAGTTTACCATCGACTTTCCGTTTCAGGCCTCACCCCGGTCGCGAAGCTGGTGATCGCGGGCGCTCTATGCCTCGCGCTTGTGTTGCTCGGTGGGATTCAGTCGGGCGCCGTTAACCTGACGTGGCCCCAGATATGGCAGGGGCTGGCCGGCGAGGGTTCTCAACACGTACAACGGGTGGTGCTCGAAGTCAGGCTACCCCGAACCCTGACCGGCGCGCTGATCGGAGTTCACTTTGCGCTGTCAGGCTGGCTACTGCAATTGTTGAGTCGCAACCCCCTGGCAGAACCCGGTATTTTGGGCATTTCAGCTGGAGCCAGTCTCGTTGCTGTTATAGCGTTTATTCTGGGTGACTGGCTGGTATCCAGCGACAACCCTTACAGCAACACCTCTTTTGCACTGCAGTATCTGCCGGTATTCGCCATGGCTGGAGGGCTTGTGACGGCGGCCGCGGTGTACGTTCTCGGCCTGCGCCACGGCAATCTGTCGCCGGTCAAAATGACCCTGACCGGCGCTGTGATCGCAGGTATGCTACACGCCTTGACCACCGGCGCCCTGGCTTTTTGGGGCCACGCCCATACGGAGCTGGTTGCCCAGTGGCTGGCAGGCTCTCTCTATGGTGTTCAGTGGCACCACCTCCATACCCTATTGCCCTGGACACTTGCCGGACTGGTCGGCATCGCCATACTACTTCGCCCTCTCAAGGTCATGCAGCTTGAGGATCAGCAAGCACGCTCAATGGGCCTGCACCTCAATCGCTGGCGCGGGTTTGCGCTGTTGATCGCTACTCTGTTGGCGGCAAGCGCGGTCGGCATTGTCGGCCCCGTTGGTTTTATTGGCCTGCTGATCCCCCACATCAGTCGCCAGTTGGCAGGGACCAACTTTCCACTGCAAATGACGCTTTGTGTGTTACTCGGAGCTACTCTGGCCGTTTTAGCCGACGTGATTGGCAGAACGCTGTTTGCCCCGTATGAAGTGCCCGTGGGTGTGGTATCCGCTATTCTTGGCGTTCCATTTTTTCTTTATCTGTTATCGCGTCAACCCTGAGACCAGAAAACGCCATGTTACGAACTGAGAATCTGTTCCTTTCCTACGGTGACAAGCCCGCGGTGCAAGATATCTCGCTGGCTATTCCCGAGGGCGGGATTACCTGCCTGCTTGGGCCCAACGGCTCCGGAAAAAGCACTTTGCTAAAGAGTTTCGCAGGTTTATTGCCTCCCCAGTCTGGTCAAACCTTCCTGGACGGACGGCCAGTGACTGACTGGAACCGACGACAATTGGCGCTTCGGCTCGCCATGCTACCGCAAAAACCCATCGTGCCAGAGGGCATAAAGGTAAGGGATCTGGTGGCATTAGGACGCTTTCCCCATCGAAAGTGGTGGCAGGGGAACAGCACCGCCGATGACGAGGCGACGACTGAAGCCATGACTATGACAGGCGTTCTGGAGCTGGCTGAGCGACCGGTACAATCACTGTCAGGAGGCCAGCAGCAGCGCGCATGGATTGCAATGGCACTGGCACAAGGCACCCAGATCCTCCTCCTCGATGAGCCCACTACTTTTTTGGACTGGGGCTACCAGTTAGAGGTACTCGAATTATTGTCCTCATTGAACCGGCGCCACGGCATCAGCGTGGTGATGTCGCTCCACGATCTCAACCAGGCCGCTCAGTTCGCAGACCGGATAGCTGTCTTGGCCGACGGCCAACTAAAGGCCATCGGCAGCCCCCAACAGGTCATTACCGAGACATTAATTAACGCGGTATTCCGAGTGAGCACCACGGTAAGAGTCGGGAATGACGGGCGCCCATTCTGTTCGGGTGCGTCCACATCTGTGAGCACAACACCGGCAATCATCAACTAAAGGTCAATAGCTCATTGCCAGATACGCGCTACAGTATTAGTAAATCATTCTGTAACAGAGACACTGGCACTATGAACCCTGATCATTTTGATAAAGAAGACCTGATCAAATGCGGGCATGGCAAGCTTTTCCCAGGCTCCATGCGCCTGCCCATCGACGAAATGCTGATGGTCGACCGCATTACTCACATTGCTCTCGACGACGGCGCGTATGGTAAGGGCAGCCTGGTCGCTGAGCTCGACATCAATCCGGACCTGTGGTTCTTCAAAGTTCACTTTGTCGATGATCCGGTCATGCCCGGCTGCCTTGGCCTGGATGCTATGTGGCAGCTGGTTGGGTTCCTACTGGCGTGGAATGGCGGCGAAGGCAAAGGCCGGGCGTTGGGTGCAGGTGAGGTGAAATTCACCGGCCAGGTACTCCCGACGGCCAAGAAAGTAACCTACCGCCTCGATATCAAAAGACTGATCAATCGCAAGCTCACCATGGCCATCGCAGATGGCAGCATGGAAGTGGACGGAAGAGAGATCTACACCGCCAAAGACCTTCGGGTTGGCATGTTCTCTTCCACCGATGATTTTTAGGAGTTAACAAGATGCGTCGTGTTGTTATCACCGGCATGGGGATTGTCTCCAGCCTTGGCACCAATCAGAAAGAAGTCACCCAATCCCTGCGGGATTCCCGCCCGGGCATCGGGTTCAGTGAAGAAGCTCGGGACAAGGGCCTGCGCAGCCACGTGTGTGGCCAGATCAATCTGAACCTGGCTGAGCTAATCGATCGAAAACTCTTTCGATTCATGTGCCCGGCCTCCGGTTATACCTACCTGGCCACCCGTGAAGCCATCGAGCAGGCCGGCCTGAGCGAAGAGCAGATCAAGGCCAACACCACCGGTGCTATTTTCGGTACCGGTGGAGCCTCGACGGTGGAACTGCTGGACGCCATCGACACTCATCGCGATAAAGGCATTCGCCGGGTCGGCCCGTATCGGGTTCCGCGCACCATGGGCAGCTCCATTAACGCCTCGATCTCCACTGCCTTCGGCATCACCGGCGTTAACTACGGCATCACCTCAGCCTGCGCCACCAGCGCGCACGCCATCGGCCATGCCGCAGACCTGATCGCCCTGGGTCGCCAGGACATCATGCTGGCAGGCGGTGGTGAGGACATTCACTGGAGCCTCAGCCTGCTGTTTGATGCCATGGGCGCGCTATCCACCAAGTACAACGACACCCCGGAACTGGCGTCTCGTACCTATGACGCAGATCGCGACGGTTTTGTCATTTCCGGCGGCGGCGGCACCCTGGTTCTGGAAGCCCTGGAACACGCAGAAGCCCGTGGCGCCACCATTCTGGGTGAGCTGGTCGGCTTTGGTGCAACTTCAGACGGCGCCGACATGGTTGCCCCCAGCGGCGAAGGTGCTATTCGCTGCATGCAGCAAGCCATGAAGAGTGTTGACGGCGAGATCAGCTACATCAACACACACGGCACCAGCACACCAGCCGGTGATGTCACCGAGCTCAAGGCCCTGAAAGAAACCTTCGGCGACAAGATTCCGCCGCTGAGTTCAACCAAGCCCCTGTGCGGTCACGCGCTGGGTGCTGCTGGCGTGCATGAGGCGATTTACAGTCTGATCATGCAGCGCGAAGGCTTCATCGCACCGTCTGCCAACATCCAGAACCTGGATGAAGGTGCTGAGGGTTATCCGATTGTGCGGGAGCGGATGGACAACCAGAATCTGGACCTGGTAATGAGTAACAGCTTCGGCTTTGGTGGCACCAACGCCACGCTGATTTTCAAGAAGGTGTGACCTTCAGGAAAATCTGACCGAGCGGTATTCAGCCGGTGAAGTGCCCATCCAGCGCTTGAAGGCCCGGCTGAATGCACTCAGCTCAGAAAAGCCAAGCTGCTCAGCAATCTCGACCAGCGGCTTGGTTTTGTCCTGCATGTAATTCAATGCCTGGGTACGCCGGACATCTTCCAGCAGGTGCGCGAAGGTCAATCCTTCCCGCTTTAACTTCTTGTGCAGGGTGTAGCGGCTCATGTGCAGTTGGGATGCCACTGCCTCGACACCAACCTTGCCACGGGCAAGCTGGGTGCTGATCAGCAGACTCACACGGGCACTCAGAGTGACGCGCACTCCCTCCTGGCTCAGAAATTCTGACGCCATGGACATTTCCTCCTAGTATCCTACGGGGTCAAAGGACCACACCAGTCAGCGTACACGCGTTCGCCGAATGGAATCAATTAGACCTTTTAGCCATGCCCTGAGGTTAGGCACCGACTGTGTCAAACTCATTGCACCGCACTTCCGCAACACCTGCAAAGCCACGCCTTGGTGCCTACCACCCCAATTACGGTATAATCGCGACTCAATCATTTTAATACCTGACTATTTTACTCTGGTATTGTATAATCGCTCGCCAGAAGCAACGGGTTTTGCCGGTTTTTCTACTGACTTTTCAACAGCCGGCCTTTACGACCCGTCATCCAAAAAACGATTGCAGGGCGTATTCAAGGAACGAGCGACCACTGCAACACCCAAACTGATGACATACGACCGGCGCCGGGACATCTCGGGTCGCCGGCACACCAAGGGCGCAGACGCCCGCGATGAGAGAATACGGAGCGACCACCATGGCGACCACCGACAAAGAGGTGAACGAGCTAATCAAACGGGAATACGAACACGGGTTCGTAACCGATATTGAAGCCGACACCTTTGAGCCTGGACTAAATGAAGACGTTATCGCCCGCCTTTCCGGGATTAAGAAAGAGCCGGAGTGGATGCTGGAGTGGCGTCTGAAGGCGTATCGTCGCTGGCTCGAAATGGAAGAGCCAAATTGGGCACACGTGGGTTACCCAAAAATCGACTACAACTCGATTTCCTATTATTCCGCTCCCAAACGCAAAGAAGACATGCCCCAGAGCCTGGATGAAGTTGATCCGGAGCTGCTGAAGACCTATGAAAAACTGGGCATCCCCCTGCACGAGCGTGAAAAGCTGGCAGGCGTGGCGGTAGACGCGGTATTTGACTCTGTGTCCGTGGCAACCACCTTCAAGGAGCCCCTGGCGAAAGCAGGTGTTATCTTCTGCTCCATTTCAGAAGCGATTCAGGACTACCCGGAACTGGTCAAGAAGTACCTTGGCTCAGTAGTCCCGGCGGGTGATAACTTCTTCGCCGGCCTGAACTCCGCGGTATTCTCCGACGGCACCTTCGTGTACGTACCCAAAGGCGTTCGCTGCCCGATGGAGCTGTCCACCTATTTCCGCATCAACGCGGCCAACACCGGCCAGTTTGAGCGCACCCTGATCATTGCCGAAGACAGCAGCTACGTCAGCTACCTGGAAGGCTGCACCGCGCCCATGCGGGACGAGAACCAACTGCACGCCGCCGTGGTAGAGCTGGTCGCGCTGGACGACGCCCAGATCAAGTACTCCACGGTACAGAACTGGTATCCGGGCGACGAACAAGGCAAAGGCGGTATCTTCAACTTTGTCACCAAGCGCGGCGCCTGCATCGGCAAGAACTCCAAGATCTCCTGGACCCAGGTTGAGACCGGCTCCGCCGTAACCTGGAAGTATCCGAGCTGCGTGCTGCGTGGTGATAACAGCGTGGGTGAGTTCTATTCAGTTGCCCTGACCAACAACTACCAGCAGGCTGACACCGGCACCAAGATGATTCACATGGGCAAGAATACGTCCAGCACCATTATCTCCAAGGGCATCTCCGCCGGTAAGAGCTCTAACGCCTACCGTGGTCTGGTTAAATTCGGCCCGGGAGCCGAGGGCGCGCGCAACTTTACCCAGTGCGATTCGCTGCTGATCGGCGACCGCTGCGGCGCCCACACCTTCCCGTACATCGAAAGCAAGAACAAGTCCGCCATCGTGGAACACGAGGCCACCACCTCCAAGGTGAGCGACGAGCAGATGTTCCTCTGCCGTCAGCGCGGCATCGAACCCGAGCAGGCCGTGTCCATGATTGTTAACGGCTTCTGCAAAGAGGTTTTCAAGGAACTCCCGATGGAGTTCGCGGTGGAAGCCGGCAAGCTGCTGGAAGTCAGTCTTGAAGGCTCAGTCGGCTAACGGCAGCGCCAGATCGGGACACGTTCAAACGAATTCATACAGATTAACGAAGAGAGAACTCCACAAATGCTGAGCATCAAAAACCTGCACGCATCCGTTGAGGACAAGGAAATCCTCAAAGGCATTAACCTGGAGATCAAAGCCGGGGAAGTTCACGCCATCATGGGGCCGAACGGCTCGGGCAAGAGCACTCTGTCTCAGGTGCTGGCAGGCAACGAAGCATTTGAGGTCACCAGCGGTGAAATCACCCTGAATGGCGAGAACCTGCTGGACCTGGAAACCGAAGAGCGCGCCCGCGAAGGCATCTTCCTGGCCTTCCAGTACCCGGTGGAAATCCCCGGCGTCAGCAACCTGCAGTTCCTGCGCACCGCCGTGAACGCCATGCGCGCCCACCGCGGCGAGCCGGAAATGAACGCAGCGGAATTCATGAAGCTGGCCAAGGAAGTTTCCAAGCAGGTCGACCTTGATCCGGCCTTCCTTAAGCGCGGTGTGAACGAAGGCTTCTCCGGCGGTGAAAAGAAGCGCAATGAGATCATGCAGGCGCTGCTGCTGCAGCCGAAGCTGGCGATTCTCGACGAGACTGACTCCGGTCTCGACATCGACGCCCTGCAGGTCGTTTCCAACGGCGTTAATGCTCTTCGCGCCGAAGACCGTGCGATTCTGATGGTGACTCACTACCAGCGTCTGCTGAACCACATTGTGCCGGATTACGTGCACGTGCTGGCCGGCGGCAAGATCGTTAAATCCGGTGGCCGTGAACTGGCCCTGGAACTGGAAGAACGCGGCTACGGCTGGCTCGGCATCAAGGATGAAGAAACTGCCGACAGTTCAGCTAACTAAGGAGCTCGCGGAATGAAACCAGCACCCACTCTTTCCAGCGCGTTTTTGCATCCGGTCGGGCACTCCCTGCCGGAGCCGCTGGTGGCACTGCGCAAGCAGCGGGGCACGGCCCTGGTCGACATGCCACTGCCAACCCGTAAAACGGAAAACTGGAAGTATTCCAGTAAGTACCTGAAACTGACCGACGACATGGCCATCGCCCTGCCCGCCGAGGGCAAGACTGGCAGCAGCCTGGCGGTGCCTGGCTACAAGGTGGCATTTCTGAACGGGGTCATGATCCCGGAAGCCAGCGAGTACCCGGACCTGGATGGCATCACCATCCAGAGCTTCGACGACCTCAGTGACGAAGAAGCTGCCGACCTGGCCGATCGCCTGGACAACACCCTGGACAACAACGCCGTGCAAATGGCCCGACTGAACTCGGCACGTTTCGAAGACGGCCTGCTAATCCGGCTGTCACCGGACGCCGTTCTGGACCAGCCGCTGTTCATCGTGCACGAAGTGACCGCCGACGCCAGCGGTTCGGCATTCCCGCGCATCTATGTGGATGCCGGCCGGCACAGCCAGATCACTCTGGTGGAGGAATACATCTCCAGTGGTTCTGAGCCGGTAATGGTCAACACCGTCTCCGAGTTCACCCTGGCCGACGGCGCCAACGTCACCAGCATTCGCCTGAACATGGAAGGCGAGAACGTTCAGCACATCGGTGCCACCGGTGTCCGCCAGCAGCGCAGCTCCCGCTTTGAGAGCCACAGCGTCGGCTTTGGCGGCCCGCTGCGTCGGCACGACCTGCAGGTCCGGCTGGAAGGCGAAGGTGCAGAATGCAAATTGAACGGCGTGGTCGTCACCCAGGGCAAGCAGCACTACGACAACCACACCAACATTGAGCACGTGGCGGCCCACTGCAACAGCGAGGAAACCTACCGCAACATTGCGGCGGATCAGTCCCACGCGATCTTTAACGGCCGGATTCATATTCACCAGGACGCCCAAAAGTCCAACGCGAATATGAACAACAAGAACCTGCTGCTGTCCAATGGTGCAGAGATAGATACCAAGCCGGAACTGGAAATCTATGCCGATGACGTTAAGTGCGCCCACGGCGCCACCATCGGGCAGTTGGATGAAGCGTCCCTGTTCTACCTGGTATCCCGCGGTATCGCCCGGCGCGAAGCCAATGTCCTGCTGACCATGGCCTTTATCAACGAGCTGGTCGAACAGATTCCGGTAGCAGTGGTTCGCGAAACCGCGCAAACGCGGCTGAACCAGTTCTTCGACCAGACCTTCGAGGAGGCGTAACCGGTTATGACCGACTTGTCCGTGGCGAACGCAGCAAAACAAACGGTTTTCGATGTGGAAGCCGTACGCAGGGACTTTCCGATTCTGTCACAGCAGGTCAACGGAAAGCCCCTGGTGTATCTGGATAACGGCGCCTCGGCCCAGAAGCCGATTGCCGTTCTCGACGCCATGGATCGGTATTACCGGGAAATTCACTCCAACGTACACCGGGGTGCTCACACCCTGGCGGACCGAGCCACCACCGCGTTCGAAAATGCCCGGGAAACCGTTCGCGGCTTCCTGAATGCCGAGAGCACCCGGGAAATCATCTGGACCCGTGGCACCACCGAGGCCATCAATCTGGTCGCCAACGGTTTGGCCGGTCGCCTGCAACCGGGTGACGAAATCCTGGTCAGCCACATGGAGCACCACGCCAACATCGTGCCCTGGCAGATGATTGCCGAGCGCACCGGTGCCAAGGTGGTTCCGATTCAGGTGACCCCCGAAGGTGAGCTCGATCTCGACTCCTTCAACAGCCTGTTGAGCGAGCGCACCCGCATCTTCGCGATCACCCACGTTTCCAACGTGCTGGGCACGGTAAACCCGATTACCGCCCTGATTGAACAGGCCAAGGCCAAGGGTGTACTCACTCTGGTGGATGGCGCCCAGGCGGTGCCGCACTACCAGCCGGATGTGCAGGCCCTGGGCTGCGATTTTTACGTGTTCTCGTCCCACAAGCTGTTCGGCCCGACCGGTATCGGTGTGCTGTACGGCAAGGCCCAGCTGCTGGAGGAAATGCCTCCGTACCAGGGCGGTGGCGAGATGATCGAACGGGTATCGTTCGAGCGCACCACCTGGAACACCCTGCCCTACAAGTTTGAAGCTGGCACCCCGGCCATTGCCGAGGCCATTGGCCTGGGCGCCGCTATCGACTACCTGGGCCGGCTTGACCGGCACGGTATGGAAGTGGCGGAGAATGCGCTGCTCCAACGGGCCAACCAGCTGGTCGAGACCGTTCCGGGCATGGAAATCATTGGTACCGCCAAGCAAAAAGTACCGGTGATGTCCTTTAAAATTGCCGGTTTGCACCCCAGTGATGTGGGTACGCTATTGGATCAGCAGGGCATCGCGATCCGTACCGGACACCATTGCGCCATGCCGCTGATGGATTTTTATGGAGTACCCGGCACTGCCCGGGCCTCCTTTGCGTTCTACAATACGTTGGATGAGGTCGAACAATTGTTCGCCGCCCTGCAGAAGATCCAACGCCTGTTTGCCTGATGGAGGTGGAATTATGACAGCCGAAGTCTTCACCCCGACCGTCGCCGTCACCATGACGCCGACTGCGGTTAAACACGTGCGCAAACAATTGGATAAAAAGCCGGAGGCCAAAGGCATCCGGCTCGCCATCAAGAAAAGCGGTTGCTCCGGCTTCAAGTACGAGACCCAGTGGGTCGACGAAGTGGCAACCGATGACAAGGTGTTTCACATTGATGGCGTCGATGTGTTTGTGAAAGAGGAGCACCTGCCCCTGGTCAACGGAATCGAGATCGATTTTGTCACCGAGGGTGTCAACTCCCTGTTCCAATTCCGCAATCCGAACGCCACTGCCGAGTGCGGTTGCGGAGAAAGTTTCACCGTTGCCTGAGCCGGTTTAATCAGGCCTTTTCAGGCGCAACATAGTTAACAGCGAGGCCAGTCTGGGCATGCAAGAACGGGAAGTGGTCCTGACCAAACGTGAGGTGGAAGCCCGCCTTGTTCCCGCCGGAACCGAGATCATGATTCCGTCGGACACCTTTGTGACCATCACGCAGTCGCTGGGTGGCAGCTTCACCGTCGCCGTCAACGGCAACCTCGCCCGCATCGAAGGTCACAACGCCGACGCTCTGGGTAAGAAACCGCTGGAAAGCAGCTTCGACACGCCAGAAGACGGCACCATCAACGAAAACCAGGTATGGGAAGCCCTTCAAAATTGCTACGACCCGGAGATCCCGGTCGATGTGGTCAACCTGGGGCTGATCTACGAGTGCAAGATTGAAAACGGCACCGAGGCAGGCAACCATGTCTTCATCAAGATGACCCTCACCGCCGCTGGCTGCGGCATGGGTCCGGTTATCTGCGATGATGTCCAGACCAAGGTCGAGCATGTACCCAACGTCGACAAGGTCACGGTGGAGCTTACTTTCGATCCGCCCTGGAGCAATGACATGCTGACCGACGAAGCCAAGCTCGAACTGGGAATGCTGTAATGACTGCGACCGAACAGGACTTCAAGAACAACCCACTCGGCACCCAAACCACCGTCGGCGACGTAACTGATGCGTTCGAGTTTCTGGACGATTGGGAAGAGCGTTATGCCTACATCATCGACCTGGGCAAGCAGCTACCGGCCTTTCCGGACGAGGCCCGGGTAGAAGACAACTATGTCCATGGCTGCCAGAGCCAGGTGTGGCTGATTCATCATTACGATGAGGCCAGCGGCAAACTGTTCCTGCTGATTGATTCCGACGCGATGATCGTGCGCGGCCTTGCGGCCATCATCCTGGTAGCCTTGAACGGCAAATCGCCCCGGGAACTGCTGACTACCGACATCGACGAGCTGTTCGAAAGCCTCGACCTGTTCCGTCACATCTCTCCAACCCGTGGTAACGGTCTACGCGCCATGGTCGGAAAAATTCGCGACATCGCCGCTGCCGAAGCGGCAGCCTGAATCCCGAGTTAACTCTTAAGCGCCACTTTCTCTCGCCCGGCACCCGCCGGGCGTTTGCTTTCCAGCGCCTGGCTCACCAGATGATGGCGATGTCATCCCGCTGAATGTTCACCTGCCCGCCAATCTGCGGCATGCGACCATTACTGAAATCCGGATGCACGTTATTCAGGGTAACCGAGAGTCGGGTATCCGTGAGCTCTGGTGTGCCGCTGAGCGAATCCAGGTACTGGGCGCTGCGGTACAGATTCAGCTGATCACCGGGGCGCAGACCTGCGGTTGCACCGGAAGCCAGGGTCACCCGATTGCCGTCGACACGGGTAATACGGGTCATGAACGGCTGACACGCCAGTGCATTGGTCACCGCGCTTGCCATCTCATCCAGAGTCGAGTTGACCGACTGGCCGTAGGCCGTCTGCTTGAATCCCTCCGAACCAAATCCATCCGAGGCACCGGGGCCTGCGTTCCACTCCGCGGACGCGGCAAAACGCTGCTGGTAAACCGGCGAACCGCTGAAGCCGTCAAACACCACAAGGTCGACTACAAATCGTCGGTTCTGGTCGGCGACACCAATGCCACGCTGCATCCGGTCCAGCACGGACGTGCCCCAGGCGGAGGGATCGGCAACGCCAAGGTCACGGATCACACCCGTGACCACGAACTGGGCGCCCAGCTCCCGGGCCACCTGAACCACGTTGGTCAGCCGATTGTCACCCTGCTGCGTAGTGGGCGCATTCAGAAGGTCCCCAAACAGACGGGTGCTGGTGGCGGACAGCACCTGAACGCTGCCGTCTTCACGCAACCTGGCCTGCACCTGTTGCGGCAACATCTCGCCGGCATCATCAAGGCGCCCAATTCGGGCCTGGTCCGGGTAGAGCAGTGGGAACCCGGTCACCGCCACCCGCTTTTTCAATCTAGCCGCCTCGCCCGTGCCACAGCTGGCCTGAGCTTCGGAGACCTCGGCGCGAACGGTCACCCGCATAAGATTGCCACTGCGCTGCTCGCCAACCACTCGGGCATTGTGAGCCCGGGCGCTGGCAGCCACCTGCATGTGGGATTCAGTGACCACACCATTCTCCATGGTATCCCGGGTGCTGACCCGGGCCTCGTACTGCAGGGCCAGATCACGAAGCGCAGCCTGATAAGCCTCGGCGCGGGCGGTTTCCAGATCACCATTTACAATGGTTCCGTGGCCGACACCCTCAAGCACCGCCGCCTGGCTGATGCCCGCGAAGACCAGTAGAAACGCCAACAGGACGCGCCTTGCTGCCATGACCGAAAACCTCAAAAACGTAAATGTCGGGGGCTTTACGCCACTCACTCTCAACTCAATGCACACTCCAGCTCACCCAGCAGCTCACCGAAGTACCGGCGCTCAGTCCAGGTAGTACAGTGAATCAACACCTCGGCTCTGCACATCGCCTACGCTGTCGTTGTCCCGTGGCATGGGGATTGGGCAAAGATCCTGAACCTGATCATCGGCAACCTCCGAGACACAAGCCCGAAACCGCGGTTCCAGCTTCAGCTCCATCACCGTCTCGACAACCCCGTCACTGTGTTCGTTCACTGCCACCATCTTGGCGCCGCGAATATAGCTGTCGACGTAGGTGCGGAAGTTGTCGTTGTTGAGCACGAAATCGTTCACTGTGGAGCTACCATAAATCACCGTGCCATAAACCCGTTCGGCCAGATTACGATAGGCATCCAGCTGGGAGGCGCGCCGTGCCAGCAGCCGCTTGCGTGTATTGAGACGATCCTTGGCGGAGTCTTCGTAGGTGCCAAAACCGCTGACCCGAACGGTGATCGGCTCCAGTTGGTCGTCACGCTGGCCGGCATCCTGATAGCCGCCAATCGGGGCGCACGCGGCGAGTGCCAGGACAAGAATAGAAACGGCTATCCAGCGAAGGTTCATGGTTTACTCTCCGAAAACATCATTTCGGCAATTCCATGAAAAATTCACGCCAGTTTTTATAACCTGCTGATAACCCTGCATCCCAGTCGAACCCCTGCCCTGAACCCGCCAAGCAAGCGGCAATAAACTGCCTCCGTTTACAGATCAAAAACAAACCGTTACCGCATCGGTCATGTTCCGGCCAGAAAACTACTCTAACCTGCTGTATCACGCACTTTTCCTGTTTTTATGCTTTAAAGGACACTGCCTTAATGAACACCATTCGTCTGACCAAGCTATCGCTCGCCATTGGCCTGTCGGTCGCCAGCGCCCAGCTGCTGGCAAGCCCGCAGCAGCTCTCATCTGCCCGTTCGTTTGCCATGGGCAGTACCGGCGTCGCCGCTGCTCACCCTGCCGATGCCGTAGCCAAGAACCCCGCCCTGATGGCGGGCCAGCAAAACAGCTGGACAGACGATTTCGGCCTGATGCTGCCGTCGTTCAACGCCCGCGTTGCCGATGAAGAAGAAACCGGCGATCAAATTGATGAGATCCAGGACACCATCGACGACATTGATCGCGCCATCAGTCAAGGCAACGCCGCTGATGCCCAGGACGGCGCCGCAACCCTGCGCCAGCAGCTGCAGGATGTGGACCGCGATACAGTACGCGCCAACGGCTCACTCGGGCTTGCCCTCGCCGCGCCGTCACGGAACCTGTCGGTGGGTGTGTTTGCCAACGGCAACCTGGTTGTGACTGCTCGCGGTGAGTACGACGAGGCTGACGACGCTCGCCTGGCGGCTATTGAGGCCGGCACACTGCCCGCCAATTTCTCCAACGAGCTGGAATCCCGCGCCAAGATCCTGGCCTCGGCGGTAACCGAAGTCGGCGTCGGCTTTGCCCGAGCTATCGATCTGGGCAACGACCACGCCCTGAACCTTGGAATCTCGCCAAAGTTCGTGAATCTGCAGACCTTTCAGTACACCGAGACGGTGTCGGGCTTCGACGATGACGACTTCGACAGCGATGAACACCAGACAGAGAAAAGCGGCTTCAACCTCGACCTGGGTGCTGCTTACGCCTTTGGTGAAGAAAAACAGTGGACGGCAGCCCTCGCCGTCAAGAACCTGATCCCAATGAAGCTGGACTCGGCTCAGAGCAACCCCGCGTTGGAAGAAAAGCGCACGCTGAAGCTGGACCCGATGGTTACCGCCGGCATCGCCCACAAGGGCGACTACCACGTTATTACCGCCGACGTGGAGCTGACCAAGAAAGAAGCCTTTGGCTACGAGGACGATACCCAGTGGGCGGCCCTTGGCGCAGAGCTTGATGCCTGGCGCTATGCCCAGCTTCGCGTTGGTGTTCGCCACAACCTGGCCAGCAATGACAACAGCGACGGCATCGAAGAAGAAACCCAGTACACCGCCGGCCTGGGCCTGAATCTGGCAGGCGTGCGGATGGACCTGGGTGTTCTGGTCAGCGACACCGACAAGGGTGCAGCCCTGGAGTTCGGCACCGCGTTCTAAGCTTCCAGGCAGTCCCCAACAAGCCCGCCCGGCATCGTCCGGCCGGGCTTTTTTTGCCTCTGAGGGGCCGGTCGCGGATAATTCGCTAAACAATTTATCGAGAGGAACGAATCCCTTCATGCAAATCTATCTGGTTGGCGGCGCCGTTCGCGACGAACTGCTTGGTCTTGAGGTCAAAGATCGGGACTGGGTCGTGGTCGGTGCAACCCCCGGCGACATGCTCAAAAAGGGATACAAGCAGGTCGGTGCTGATTTTCCGGTCTTCCTCCACCCGGGTTCCCGCGAGGAATACGCCCTGGCCCGCACCGAGCGCAAGCAGGGCCGTGGCTATCATGGCTTTGAAGTGTACAGCGCCCCCGATGTCACCCTGGAAGACGACCTGAAGCGTCGTGACCTCACCATCAATGCAATGGCCAGGGACGAGCAGGGCCACATCGTCGATCCGTTTAACGGTCAGCAGGATCTGGACAACCGGCTGCTGCGGCACGTATCCAACGCTTTTGCCGAAGACCCGCTGCGCATTCTCAGAACCGCCCGGTTTGCCGCTCGACTTCAGCCCCTGGGGTTCCGGGTGTGCGACCAGACCATGGCTTTGATGCGCACTATGGTGGCCGAGGGCGAGGTGGATCATTTGGTAGCTGAGCGGGTCTGGCAGGAAATCCAGCGGGCGCTGCATGAGAACGAACCGGGCACATTTTTCGAGGTGCTGCACGACACCGGCGCTCTCGCAATCCTGATACCCGAGCTGGTTCCAGACCAGGCCTTCGCCGACGCCATGGCCGCACTGCATTGCGTACACCAGCGGGATGGCAGCACCGAAGAGCGCTTTGCGGCATTGATGTCGCCGCTACCGGAGCAGCAATCCGGCCTACGTATCCAGGCCCTGAAAGCGCCTAACGATTGCAAGAATCTGGCACAGCTGGTGGCAGCGGTGCTACCTGCGCTCACCCGCCGTGGCGAGCAAAACAGGCCCGCGCTGAGCGCCGACGAGCTGTACGCAGTACTGGACACCGCCGATCTCTGGCGTCGCCCTGAGCGATTCTCGTTGCTCCTTAATGTACTGACCTGCACCCTGGCGCCAGCGGACCAGCAAATCGTCCAATTCCTGGAAAGGGCATCCAACTCGGCCTCCGGGGTCGAGCCCAAGGCTCTGATGGCACAAGGCTTTACCGGCCGCGCCCTGGGCGAAGCCATTCGCCGCGAACGCCTGCAGCGTATTCAGCAGGCCATCACCCCGTAAACAACCCGAGGAGTCTTCATGGCCGACACTGCCCCCGTCGCCCTGGTCACCGGCGCGGCCCATCGTCTGGGCGCCAAAACCGCGCAGACCTTGCACGCCCGCGGCTGGAACCTGATCATCCATTACCGCAGCCAGCACCAAAAGGCTGAGACGGTGGCCGGTGGCCTGAATCAGACAAGACCCGGCTCGGCCGTCACCCTACAGGCCGACCTGAGCAACCTGGTGGAGGTTCAGCAGCTGGCCGAGCAATCGGTCGCCCAGTGGGGCAGACTGGACGGACTGGTGAACAACGCCTCGGTGTTCTACCCCAACCCGACCGAGCAGGCCACGGCGCAGGATTGGGACAGCATCCTGAACACCAACCTGCGGGCTCCGTTTTTCCTGCTCCAGGCCTGCCTGCCGGCACTGCGTGACGGCGCCGGAAGCGTCGTCAACCTGATCGACATCTACAGCGAACGCCCCCTACCCCAGCATCCGCTGTACTCCGCCAGCAAAGCCGGTCTGGCGGCACTGACTAAATCCTGGGCCAGGGACCTGGCCCCCTCGGTCCGGGTCAACGGCGTTTCACCCGGCGCTATCCTCTGGCCAGAAGGCGAGGGCAAGCTGGACAGCGGTCACCGGCAGGCAATTCTGGAGAAAACGCCGCTGGCGCGGACCGGCACACCCGAAGATATTGCCGATACTATCGCCTTCCTGCTGTGCGATGCACCGTTCATAACCGGCCAGATCCTACCCGTGGACGGTGGGCGCAGCCTGAACATGTAACAACGATTGGGTCAGGCCGGGCCGCTTTGGCCGCCTGACGTTTTCCGGATACAATGCGAACAGTTGTCCATTCCACCGGCGCCGATCCACTTTCGGTCAGCGCCCGTCAACCGGAGAAAGCCCATGCGTGACGTTGTCATCGTTGCTGCCAAGCGAACAGCCATTGGCACCTTTGGAGGCGGTCTGTCCAGCCTCCGTGCCGACCAACTCGGTACTGCCGTGATCAAGGCCATTCTGGAGGAAACCGGAGTCGCCGGTGACCAGATCAATGAGGTTGTTCTCGGCCAGGTTCTGGCCGCCGGTTGTGGCCAGAACCCGGCCCGGCAGTCGTCCATCAACGCCGGCATCCCGGCCTCGGTGCCCGCCATGACCATCAACAAGGTCTGCGGCTCCGGTTTAAAAGCGGTGCACATGGCGGTCCAGGCGATTCGCTGCGGCGATGCCGAACTGATGATTGCCGGTGGCCAGGAAAGCATGAGCCAGGCGCCCCATGTCCTGCCCAACAGCCGTAACGGCCAGCGTATGGGTAACTGGTCGATGATCGACACCATGATCACCGACGGCCTATGGGATGCCTTCAATGACTACCACATGGGCGTGACCGCCGAGAACATCGTTGAGAAGTATGGCATCAGCCGGGAAGAACAGGACGAATTTGCGGCTGCATCCCAGCAGAAAGCGGTTGCGGCACGGGAGGCAGGTTATTTCGATGGCCAGATCGTGCCGGTATCGATTCCCCAGCGTAAAGGCGATCCGATCGTTGTCAATAAAGACGAAGGTCCCCGGGATGGCGTAACCGGCGAAGGCCTGGGCAAGCTCCGGCCGGCGTTCAAGAAAGATGGCACCGTCACCGCAGGCAACGCCTCTTCCCTGAACGATGGTGCCGCCGCGGTCATGGTGTGCAGCGCCGAGAAAGCCAAGGAACTGGGCCTGACTCCGCTCGCGACCATTAAGGCTCACGCCAACGCCGGCGTGGATCCGTCCATTATGGGCACGGGCCCGATTCCGGCCAGCCAGCGCTGCCTTAAACTCGCCGGCTGGAGTGTCGAGGATCTGGACCTGATCGAAGCCAACGAGGCTTTTGCCGCCCAGGCCATTTCCGTCAACCGCGACCTTGGCTGGGACACCAGCAAGGTTAACGTCAATGGCGGTGCCATTGCCCTGGGCCACCCAATTGGCGCCTCCGGCTGTCGCATTCTGGTGTCGCTGCTGCATGAGATGGTGCGCCGCGATGCCCACAAGGGCCTGGCGACCCTGTGCATCGGCGGCGGCATGGGTGTGGCACTGGCCGTGGAGCGCTAAGCTGCATGTTGAATGTGGTGCTGTACGAGCCGGAGATACCGCCGAACACCGGCAATATTATCCGGCTCTGCGCCAACACCGGCTGCCAGCTACACCTTATTGAACCTCTGGGGTTCAGTCTTGAGGACAAGCAAATGCGCCGGGCCGGGCTTGATTACAGCGAGTACGCACGGGTAAAGGTGCATCCAAGCTACAGCGCCTTTCTGGAGGCCGAACGCCCCGAGCGGCTGTTCGGCCTGACCACCAAGGGCAGTCAGCACTACCACGAAATCCGCTACCAGACGGGTGATTACCTGATGTTCGGCCCCGAGACCCGAGGCCTACCGCCGGAAGTGCGAGACGCGCTCGCGGCAGACCGCCGCCTGAGGGTACCTATGCGTCCGGAAAGCCGAAGCCTTAACCTGTCCAACACCGCCGCCCTGGTGGTGTATGAAGCCTGGCGTCAGCTTGGCTTCGACGGCGCAACCTGACGCCTGCGTTCCAGGCATAAAAAAACCGGCCATTGGCCGGTTTTTTTCACCAAGCGAAACCGTTAATGGGTCTGCGGCTCTGCCTTGGCTTCCGATGCGCCTTCTTCCTGCTTGCGCTTGAGCGCCTGGGCGTAGATCGCATCGAAGTTGACCGGCGCCAGCATCAGGGCCGGGAAGCTACCCTTGTTCACTACGCCGTCGATCGCTTCGCGGGCGTAGGGGAACAGAATAGTCGGGCAGTAAGCGCCCAGCATCTGACCCAGTTGCGCGCCGTCGATTCCCTGAACCATGAATACACCGGCCTGCTGGATTTCAACAATGTAAGCGACCTTCTCGCCCACCTTTGAGGTAACCGTCATGGACAGCACGACTTCATACTGGTTGTCGCTGACCTTGCTGTGGGAGGTGTTCAGATCCAGATTAACCTCCGGCTTCCACTGCTCCTGAAACACCAGCGGAGAATTCGGCGATTCAAAAGACAGGTCCTTCACATAGATGCGCTGAAGGGCAAATTGAGGTTGGTTCTGGTTTTCACTGCCTGCTGCGGCTTGCTCATTCTCAGCCATGTTCAGTCCTTTTGCTCTTAATCATGGGCTCAGGGCCCGTTGTTATAAAAAGTTATGAAGTATGCTGCCGGAACAGTTTACTGCGTGCCCCGGCCGGCTTGTATGAAACAGTGCGGCAGAATGCGGTTCAGATCAATAGCCGGTCACTGCCGTTATTTTTTCACCAACGGCAGGTTACTGGCTTTCCAGTCAGCGACACCGCCATTCAGGCGAACTACATTGGCAAAACCTTCAGCGTTCAGCTGCTTCACCGCCATGGCGGAGTGCTGGCCCATCTTGTCGGCGACGATAATCTGCTTTTCCTTGAACTTGTTCAGCTCGGCCGCACGGCTCTTGAGGCTGTTCAGCGGGATGTTGACCGAACCAGTAATGCGGCCTTCGCCGAATTCCTTGCGATCACGGATATCCACCACCACGGCTTCATCCTTGTTGATCAGGCTGACCGCACCTTGGGCTGAGATCTTTGCACCACCCCGACGGGATTCAAGCACCAGAATGGCCAAAAGGAAGGCCACAAAAAGCGATACCAGAATGTAGTGGTTTATAACGAATTCAAACAAGCGGTCCATGGAGTCACCCTACAAATAATTTGGCAGGATTATACACACACGGGGGCACTCACAGAAGGCGGCTGACATGGCTTGTGCGAATGAAAACGGTTAGAATCTGCACTCCCTTTTACTTACATTTCCAACAAACCGGATGAAGTGATGACCGCGACTCGCAAGCCGACTGCCTTGATTATCCTGGATGGCTGGGGCCACCGTGACCCAGCGGAAGACAACGCCATCAGCAACGCCAACACCCCGTTCTGGGACCAGCTCTGGCAAAACCAGCCGAAAACCCTGATCAATACCTCCGGCATGTTTGTCGGACTGCCGCAGGGCCAGATGGGCAACTCCGAAGTTGGCCACATGAACCTGGGTGCTGGCCGCGTGGTTTATCAGAGCCTGACCCGTATCGACAAGGATCTGGAAACCGGCGATTTCCAGAAGAACGAGGTTCTGTGCGCGGCCATTGATAAGGCGGTCAGCAGTGATCGTGCGGTGCACCTGATGGGGCTGCTGTCTCCAGGTGGCGTTCACAGTCACGAAGATCACATCATCGCAGCGGCAGAATTGGCCGCAGCCCGAGGCGCGAAGGAAGTTTACATCCACGCTTTCCTGGATGGTCGCGATATGCCGCCGCGGAGCGCCAAGGCATCCCTGGAAAAAACCGCCGCCAAGCTCAACAGCCTCGGTGTCGGGCGAATTGCCTCCCTGGTCGGCCGCTACTACGCCATGGACCGGGATAATCGTTGGGACCGGGTGGAAGCCGCCTATAACCTGATGACCCAGGGTACCGCCGAGTTCACCGCCGCTGACCCGGTCATCGGCCTGGAGCAGGCGTACGAGCGTGGCGAGAACGACGAGTTCGTGAAGCCAACCCGAATTCACGCCGCTGGCCAGCCCGAAGGCACCATTAACGACGGCGACAGTGTGATTTTCATGAACTTCCGTGCCGACCGGGCCCGGGAAATGACCCGCACCTTTGTCGAGCCGGACTTTGACGGCTTCGACCGTCGCAAGCATCCGGAACTGGCCGACTTCGTAATGCTCACCGAGTACGCCGCCGACATTAAGACCAGCTGCGCCTACCCACCGGAGCAACTGGTCAACGGCCTCGGCGAATACGCCGCGAATCAGGGCAAGACCCAGCTGCGTATCTCGGAAACCGAAAAGTACGCCCACGTCACCTTCTTCTTCAACGGCGGTCTGGAAACCCCGTTCGAAGGCGAAGATCGCATTCTTGTGCCCTCACCCAAGGTCGCCACCTACGACCTGCAACCAGAAATGAGCGCCCCGGAAGTAACCGACAAACTGGTCGAGGCCATCAAGAGTGGCAAATACGACCTGGTTGTCTGCAACTACGCCAACGGTGACATGGTCGGACACACGGGCAAGCTGGATGCCGCCATCAAGGCCGCCGAATGCCTGGACGAGTGCGTAAAGCGTGTGGTTGAAGCCCTCGACGAAGTCGGTGGCGAAGCCTTGATTACCGCCGACCACGGCAACTGCGAACAGATGACCGACCCGGATTCCGGTCAGGTCCATACTGCCCACACCATCGGGCCGGTACCGCTGGTCTACACCGGACACAAAAAGGTCTCGCTGCTGGATGATGGCAGCCTGAGCGATGTTGCCCCCACCCTCCTGGCCCTGATGGGGCTTGAACAACCGAAGGAAATGACCGGACACAGCCTGGTCAAGATCGGTTGAGGGCATTGCGGGTAGGCGTGAATCTGTTGCGATCGACCCTGATGCTGGCGCTGCTCCTTTTAGCAGCGCCAGCACTGGCCCAGAGCGAAGTCACTCCGGAGCAGATCGAAGACCTCAAGGAACGTATTGAGGACATCGACGACTGGCTCGCCGATGCCGAGGAAGATCGCTCAGAGCTGGAACAGCAATTGGCCGCCAGTGAACGCAAGATCGGGCGCCTGACCCGTGAGCGCCGATCACTGCGCGAGCGTGCCGCCGAGCAACAGCAACGCCTGAAGGAACTGGAGCAACAGCAACGCGAGCTGACCCGAACCCTGGATAGCCAGCGCGAAAGCCTGAAACGGCAGATCCGCGCTGCCTGGATGGAAGGGGACACACCGGCCATCAAGGTTCTGCTCAACGAGATCAATCCGGACCGGGTCGCCCGCACCATGACCTACTACGAATACCTCAGCCGGGATACGGTCCAGCGGCTGGAGGCCTTTCACAAAAGCCTGCTGGCCCTCAAGGAAACCCGCGCCAGCGTCCAGGCTACCCGCACAGAACTCGCCCAGACCGAAGCGGACGTGGCCAAACGGCAAGATCAGTTGAGCCAGTCCCGCCAGCAACGCCAGCAGACCTTGGCTGCCCTGAACGCCGACATCAAAAACCGTCGCAGCGAGCGCGAAGAACTGGAATCGGATCGCAAGCGTCTGGAAAAGCTGCTGCAGGAAGTACAGCAGGCCATTGCTGACATCCCCACTCCCAACGAGTCCGAACCGTTCCAGACCCTGCGCAAAAAACTGCCCTGGCCGGTTCGCGGCAAGGTGATCAGTGGCTATGGTGAGCGCTACGCCGATGGCAAATTGCAGCGCAGCGGGCTACTGATCAACACCGGTGACGAAGCGGAGATCAAGGCCATCCATTATGGCCGGGTAGTATTCGCCAACTGGCTGCGGGGCTTTGGCCTGATCACCATCATTGATCACGGCGACGGCTACATGACACTCTATGGTCACAGCAGCAGCCTGTTCACCAGTCCCGGCGACTGGGTGGCGGCGGGCGAGCCCATTGCCCTGGCCGGTCGCACTGGCGGCACCGATCATCCGGCGCTGTACTTCGAAGTGCGCCACAATGGCAAGACGACCAACCCCAGGCGCTGGCTGGCCGACTGATAGGCAGCACGAGGGCTGACAAACGTGTTGGCTGACGCCATACTGTCGGAATTCAGGGAAACCAGTCCAACTATCGGAATAAACACGGGATAAGTGAATGAAACGGGTCAGAAATCCACGCTACGCCTTTCCGCTTCGCAGCCTTGCTCTCGCAACCTGTTTCTTTACCGCATCCGGACTGGCCCTGGCTCAGGACCAAACAGACGAACAAAAACTGCTTGAGGGTATCCAGAATGGCGAGCGTGTCGAGATTACGCTGCCCGATCCGGAGACCCAACTGCCCCTGGACGATCTGCGCAAGTTCACCGAAGTATTCAGCCGCATCAAGGATGCCTACGTAGAAGAAGTTGGCGACCGCCAGTTGCTGGAAAGCGCCATCAAGGGCATGCTCTCAGACCTGGACCCGCACTCCACTTACTTGGCTCCCAAGGATTACGAGCAACTGGAGGAAAGCACTTCCGGTGAGTTTGGCGGCCTCGGAATCGAGGTGGGCATGGAGAACGGCTTCGTCAAGGTCATTGCCCCCATCGACGACACTCCGGCCCAGAAGGCCGGAGTTCAGGCCGGTGACCTGATCATCAAGCTGGATGAAAAGCCGGTCAAAGGCATGAGCCTGGAAGAGGCGGTGAAACTCATGCGCGGCAAGCCCGGCACCATCCTTACGCTCACCATCATGCGCGAAGGACAAAATGCCCCCATCGAAATTCCGGTGGAACGCGACGTCATCAAGGTCACCAGCGTTAAATCCCGGATGCTCGAAAACGGCTATGGCTACGTGCGCATCACCCAATTCCAGGCCGAGACCGGCAGCCAGTTCCTGTCCGCCCTGAGCTCTCTGGAAGATGACCACGGCAACGACCTCGACGGCCTGGTTATTGATTTGCGCAACAACCCGGGTGGCGTGCTGCAGGCGGCCGTGGAAACCGCTGACGCCCTGCTCGATAACGGCCTGATCGTCTATACCGAAGGTCGCATCCAGAGTTCCCGTCTGCGGTTCAGTGCCAAGGCCGGTGACGTTATGGCCGACACCCCCATTGTGGTGCTGATCAACGGAGGCTCGGCCTCGGCGTCCGAAATCCTGGCCGGAGCCCTGCAGGACCACGAACGCGCGGTCATCATGGGCACCCAATCGTTCGGCAAGGGCAGCGTGCAGACGGTAATT
>Ga0207899_1000092_pt1 | contig 42554 bp, 35 predicted proteins | sample MalvirmetaMSP134_FD_184235 | JGI IMG/M metagenome (GOLD analysis project Ga0207899, IMG submission 184235) | Marine viral communities from the Deep Pacific Ocean - MSP-134 (SPAdes) | ecosystem: Environmental > Aquatic > Marine > Oceanic | place: Pacific Ocean | collected 2011-06-28
GCATCTGCAAGGGAGATTGAATCACCTGTGTCCAGCGTGGTCTCGAGAACTTTTACGCCATTGATGTCGAGGCTGTAAGTAGCTGTGTCGCCCTCCGCAGCCGGGTCGGTAAAGGTAGCGAGGGAGGCATTGCCGGTACCAATGCCGGCGAAACTTTTTTCGGTTTCAGCAAGGGCGCTCACGCCATCCAGGGCACTGCCGTTAATGGCGGCGGCCTTAGCGTAGGCACTGTCAGCCTCCTGTCCTGCGAGAGTGCCCGCAAAACGGGTCGAATCGGCTACCACGGTTCCATTAATGATGACGGACGTTCCTGTGGCTGCGCTGCTCACACCGCTGAAGTCAGTTATACCGGTTTGGGCGGCACCGTTAGTTCCGCCCGTGGCTGTTCCCAGAGTTTCGGCGCCGGTGCGAGCGACTTGGCCGGCCACGTCGACAACTGATCCAATCTGGTTAGCTTTGGTGCCATCAATCGATACGCCAATCGTCTGGTTAGCATTGGCACCGACCTGGAACTGCTGCGTGGTATAGCTGCCATCCAGAATGCGCAATCCGTTGAACTCGGTTTCTGAGGCAATACGGTCAATCTCCTCAACGAGCTGAGAGACTTCCGCCTGGAGTGCCTTCCTGTCCGAACCAGAGTTCGTGGCGTTGGCGGACTGAACTGCAAGCTCACGAATCCGTTGCAGGGCGTTGGCGGCCTCACCCAAGGCACCTTCTGCGACCTGAGACAGGGAGATGCCATCGTTGGCGTTCCGGATGGCTTGATTGAGACCCTTTACCTGGCTTGTAAAGCGTTCGGAGATCGCCAGGCCAGCCGCATCGTCCTTTGCCGAATTGATCCTTAGACCAGAGGACAGTCTCTGAAGCGTGGTGTCGGCCGAGCGCTGTGAGGTGTTCAAGTTACGTTGGGCGTTCAGTGAAGCGACGTTTGTATTGATTACTTGTGGCATTTCTTTTCTCCCTGCTCCCAGGTGCCGGTGGCCAGACGCCGTGATGCTTGAGCGCGTGGTCGGCAAAATATCGTTTGATTACCGTTTGGAGTGAGCAAAGCGAACGCTGTGCCAGTTTTCAAGAAATGACGTTAAGTTTATGATAAAAATAGATATATTGCTGTGTCTTTGAGGATGTGTTGATAGCGTTTTGTCATGTAAATGGCGGTCATAACGGTAAGTCATTGCCGCTTTTACATTCTTTTACAAAGTTTTTTAAGTTTTTGCTCAAGGAAGGAATTGGCGTGCCGTTAAGCATTGCAACAGGGCGGTGCTACCAACAAACGATCAGGCGCCGGGCCTTTTTCACAAAGAAACGACACTAGTCGAAAGGGGAAGCAATATGGCTCTCGGTATTAACACGAACGTCGCGTCACTGTCTGCTCAGAACCAGTTGGGCAACTCCCAGAAGCTGAATGACCAGGCGCTTGAGCGTCTGTCCTCCGGCCTCCGTATTAACTCAGCCAAGGACGACGCCGCGGGCCTCGCGATCTCTACCCGTTTTCAGGCCCAGATCAGTGGCCTGAACGTTGCTCAGCGTAACGCCAACGACGGAATCTCTCTGGCGCAGACCGCAGAGGGTTCTTTGGGTGAAATCACCAACAACCTGCAGCGTATCCGTGAGCTTTCTGTTCAGTCTGCTAACTCCACCAACAGTGCTTCTGACCGTGAAGCTCTCCAGGAAGAAGTTAGCCAGTTGGTGAGTGAGATTGAGCGTACCGCTACAACAGCTCAGTTCAACGGCTTGAACCTGCTGGACGGCTCTTTCACTTCCCAGCAGTTCCAGGTTGGTGCAAACGCTAACCAAATCATTAACGTCAGTGTTGGTGGCGCGCGCTCTACTCAGATCGGCTCCATTGTCAACGAAACTGGCACCAATACTGTTTCTACAGTCGTTGGCGGCGCGGTAGGTGGCACCGCCCGGGCAAGCGCAGATGCTTATGATGGAGTTAACGCCACCGCTTCGACCGGTGGGAACGTCACTATCAACGGCACCAACATTGTTTCGTCGGCTGATTTTACTGGCCAAACATCCAGAGGTGAGACTGACGATAGCGCCTTCGCTAAGGCGAGTGCGATCAACGCCAGTGGCGCTGGTGTGACAGCAGTTGCGAGCAACACGCAAACCATCGCGCTTGGCGGAGCTAATGCTGTCGCTGCAACGTTCACCGCAACGGGTGATTCCGCTAGCTACACATTAAATATCAATGGAACCGATGTGTTGGCCTCAACGCTTAGTTTCGATAGCGGTGTGTCAACAATTAGTGCGTCGGATGTAGTGAACGCGGTAAACGCGGCTCAGTCTGATACAGGGGTTACTGCCTCATTCGATACGGCTACCAATGAGATTATTTTCACGAATGCAAGTGGCGGTAATATAAACGTTACCGAAACGTATGATGAGACCGAAGCAGCTGCCGGTAACGTTAGCGCCGATACCGTTTTGGCTACTGGTGAAACTGGTGACGCTACTCTCTCAGCCACCTATCGTGGTGATATCACCCTTCAGTCATCTGAAACCGTAAACATCACCGCTGGCGCTGCTATCGTTGGTATGGACGCCGCCGCTCAGAACGTTTTGACAGTCGACGCTTCCCAGTCCGTTGCAACTGTTGATATCTCGACTGTTTCGGGCGCCAACAATGCGATCCTGGCTATCGATGCCGCACTGGACAGCATCAACGGTTCGCGCGCGCAATTGGGTGCGGTACAGAGCCGGTTTGAGTCTACGATCTCCAACCTGGCGACAACGTCTGAGAACCTGAGCGCTGCAAACAGTCGGATTCTGGACGCGGACTTCGCGGCAGAAACTGCGAAGCTGTCCAAGTCTCAGGTACTTCAGCAGGCTGGTATCTCGGTTCTGGCGCAGGCTAACGCCCGCCCGCAGCAGGTTCTGTCCCTCCTGCAGTAAGGGGATAGCGGTAACATCCGGAGCCTTCGGGCTCCGGTTTACGCCGTTTAAGGATAGTGAGGTGAGCTATGAATGACGTTAACCTGATTGGCCCGGATCTGAAGCTGGTTCGCACCAGTGCGGAAGCTCCGGCACGGGCACTTTCGTCATCTCAGGCCGAGGGCAGGAATGCCTCCGACCTAGCTACTCCATCAACAGGGAAAGGCGCTGGCAGTCGTGCTGTTTCTCAGGCTCAGGAGGTTTCCAAAGCTGAAAGGCTTCAGAACCGGAATGAGAGCCAAAGAGAAGAGCTGGATGATGCGGTGTCGCAACTGAATGACTTCGTTCAGAACGTGCAGAGAGATCTGCAGTTTGAAGTTGATAACGAGCGCGGTGCAACGATTGTCCGCGTGGTGGATCAGCAGACCCAGGAAGTGATTCGGCAGATTCCCGATGAAGTAGCTTTGAGGTTGGCAGAAAAATTGCAGCAGGATGAACCGCTGACGCTCCTCAACATAGAAGTGTAAAAGCTCAAGCTTAAGCGCTAGAGTTGAAAGCGTGTATTCGGCACCGCCTTACCTGATGGTTTGGCGGTGTTTTGCGTTCAGTCGGACGTACACTTTGTTACAAAAATGGCCGAGTCTGAGGCAAAGTTTTGCCGCTCCCGGCCGTTAAGCTCATCAATGAAGCGAGCGCCTTCCTGAGGAGGCAATGTTATGGCAGGTATATCATCGCTAGGTATTGGATCCGGGGTTCTGAGCTCAGACCTTGTCGATCAGCTCGTGGCTGCAGAGCGCAAGCCCACAGAAAGCCGGCTGGAATTCAACACCCAACGTACCGAGGCTCTCTTGTCCGCCTACGGCACATTGCGCAGCGCTATCACTGAATTACGCTTACCAATGCGTCAGCTGAGCGCTCCTGACAACATGACGGCGTTCTCCGCCAGTTCCTCCAATGACGACGTCGCAGTGACTCTGGACGATAGTAAGGCCAGTCGTGGCTCCTATACCGTCCAGGTAGATAGTCTCGCCCAGGCGCAGTCGCTGGCTTCCGGCACCTTTTCAGACAAAGATACCACCGGTATTGGCACCGGCTCCCTCACGCTGCAAGTTGGTGACGAATCCAAGGTTTTAACCATTGATGGAACCAACAACACCCTTCAAGGCCTGGCCAACGAGATTAACGATGCCGGAATAGGCGTAACGGCGGGTGTTATTGATACCGGTTCTGGTTTCCGCCTGGTGATGTCGGCTGAAGAAACTGGTACCGCCAATGCGGTAACGATTACCGCATCCGACGATGATGGCAACAATACCGATACCGCTGGCCTGTCGCGGTTCGTGTTTGACGGAACAACCAATAATTTGACGGAGACCATTGTAGCCAAGGACGCGGTGGTGCAAGTCAATGGCATTCAGATAACCCGCCCGACCAACAATATTGAAAATGTCATTGACGGCCTGAGCTTCGAGTTGAAGGCCGAAGGCGTGACTTCAAACGTCAAAGTCGAACAGGATTTCGGAGCCGTTGCCGACCGGGTGCAAGGGTTTGTAGATAAGTTCAATAGCCTGCAGTCGGTGATCAAGGGGCTTTCAGGGTTCAATGCCGAGACTGGCCAAGGCGCTTTGCTTACTGGCGACAGTACTGTTCGTGGTATCCAGAATCAGCTTCGGAACATCCTGACCCGGGTAGTGCCTGGTCTTGAGAATGCTTCAGTCCGCAGTTTGGCCGATGCTGGAATTACCACCGATTTCGAAACAGGTAATCTGGAGCTTGATCGCACCAAGCTTGAAGAACAGCTTAAAAACAATCCGGATGATGTGACTGCTCTGTTTGCCGAACAGGGTCGGGCTTCTGACGCTCAGGTTGAGTTTGTTCGAAGCGGGATTAGCACAGAGCCCGGAACGTACGGCATCAATGTCACGCAGGTGGCCACTCGTGGTTCCGTCTCGGGCAATGCGGCCTTGGCGGACAATGTCACCATCGATAGCACAAATGACGAGTTGACGCTGTTTGTTGATGAAGAAACCAGCGTGTCACTGAAGCTGGATGCCGGCACTTATGCCACCGCGCAGGATTTGGCGGATCAGGTTCAGAGTCAGATCAACGCAAGCTCTGCTCTGAGCGCGGCTGGTGGTTCGGTGCAGGTGTCACTGAACGGAAGTGGGCAGCTTACATTTACATCCAGTAAGTACGGTAGCGAATCGAACGTAAGTATTACTTCAGTTGAAGGTGGTGCTGCCCTTGGTTTGACGGTAGCTACAGGAACCGCTGGTGTGAATGTCGAAGGGACCATAGATGGCCGTACCGCAGAGGGTGACGGACAGGTCTTGTTCCTTGGTAGTGGAAACGGAAATGCCTCTGGTCTCCAGGTGAAAATTACCGGCGACCAGATTGGCAGTCGCGGCAACATACAGTTTATTGAGGGTATCGCAGAACGCACTGTTGATCTGGTAACCAACATTGTTGGTGCAGATGGTGCGATAGAATCCCGGACAGAAGGTTTGAATAAGGAGCTTGAGCGTATTCAGGCTGAGCAGGTTAAGCTGGATGAACGTATTGCATCTTATCGCGAGCGTTTGGTGTCCCAGTTCAGCGCTGCTGATTCTCTGATTTCCCGGCTCAACAGCACTCGGGAGTATGTGAGCCAGCAGCTGGCTGCGCTCGCTCCCCAGAATAACAGTGATAACTGATCCGGTAAGGCCGGAACCTGAAGCAAGAGGCAACCTATGAACGGTTTACAGGCATATCAGCGCGTAAACACCCAAACCAGCATCACCGATGCTGATCCGCACAAGCTTATCCAATTGCTGTATAACGGCGCGCTTGAGCGGATCAATATGGCAAAAGCTCGCATGCAGGCGAAGGACTTCGAAGGTAAGGGTAAGCTGATCACCAAGGCCATTGAAATAATTGGCGGCCTTCGCGGTTTCCTGGACTTCGATAAAGGTGGAGACCTGGCTGAGCGCCTGGCTGGCCTTTATGAGTACATGGAGCGCACTCTGTTCGAGGCGAACGCCAAGAATGATCCAGCAAAACTGGATGAAGTCGCTGAGTTGCTGCGCTCAATCAAGGAAGGTTGGGACGGCATTCGTGAGGAAGCTGTAGGCCAATAGCCATTACCGCCATCGTCCCGTACAATACGTGCCTTATTTTCGATACATCCATACTGTTCAGTCTGGAGCAAGGGCATGTCTGATATTAAGAAGGTGGTGCTGGCCTATTCCGGTGGCCTGGATACTTCCGTCATCGTTCGGTGGTTGCAGGACACTTATAACTGTGAGGTGGTGACCTTCACCGCCGACATCGGCCAGGGTGAGGAAGTGGAACCCGCGCGGGCGAAAGCCGAGGCGCTGGGAGTGAAGGAAATCTACATCGAGGACCTGCGCGAAGAGTTTGTGCGCGATTACGTGTTCCCGATGTTCCGCGCGAACACCATCTACGAAGGGGAGTACCTGCTGGGTACCTCCATCGCCCGTCCGTTGATCTCTCGCCGTTTGATTGAAATCGCCAACGAGACCGGCGCCGATGCCATCTCCCACGGTGCGACCGGCAAGGGTAACGATCAGGTTCGCTTCGAGCTGGGTGCCTACGCACTGAAGCCTGGCGTGAAGGTGATTGCACCCTGGCGCGAGTGGGATCTGAACTCCCGCGAAAAGCTGCTGGCCTACTGCGATGAGCGCAACATTCCGGTGGAGAAGAAGAAGGGCAAGTCTCCTTACTCCATGGATGCCAACCTGCTTCACATCTCCTACGAAGGCATGAACCTGGAAGATCCCTGGGCCGAGGCTGAGGAAGATATGTGGCGCTGGAGCGTGTCTCCGGAAGCCGCTCCGGATAAGCCGACTTACGTTGAGCTGACCTACAGCAAGGGCGATATCGTTGCCATCGACGGTCAGGAAATGAAGCCTCACGTGGTGCTGGAAACCCTGAACAAGATGGCGGGTGACAACGGCATTGGTCGTCTGGACATCGTTGAGAACCGGTACGTTGGCATGAAGTCCCGTGGCTGTTACGAAACGCCGGGCGGTACCATTATGCTGCGCGCCCATCGCGCCATTGAGTCGATCACGCTGGACCGCGAAGTGGCCCATCTGAAAGACAGCATCATGCCGCGCTACGCCGAGGTGATTTACAACGGCTACTGGTGGTCCCCTGAGCGCGAGGCGCTGCAGGCGCTGATCGACCAGACCCAGACCTACGTGAACGGCACCGTGCGCCTCAAGCTCTACAAGGGCAATGTTGAGGTTGTTGGCCGGAAGTCGGATGACTCGCTGTTCGACGAGAAGATTGCCACCTTCGAGGAAGATCAGGGAGCGTACGACCAGAAAGATGCAGAAGGCTTCATCAAGCTTAACGCGCTGCGTTTGCGCATTGCGGCAGGCAAAGGCCGCAAGCTCTGACTTTCGCCTTTAGTTAGCCTTTGGACGCCCGGAATTCTCCGGGCGTCTTTCCTTTCATAGCCTTGAATTTCCGGTGAAACGATGTGGTTTCACTGAATCCCAGCCGTAACGCAATATCCGGAATCGCCAACTCGCTGTTGAGCAGATAGTCCTCGGCCATGGTTTGCCGAACCTCATCCAGTAATTTCTGATACGACACGCCTTCCTGGCTCAGCTTGCGTTGCAGGGTCCGGCTGTTCATGCCGAGCTCGTCCGCTACCACATCCTGCCTTGTGACTCCCTGCACCAGCTGCTGTTGAATGCTGTGCTTTACCTGTGAGGCCAGATCGGTGTTGGTGTCGGTGTTGGTTTCGAGCGATGCCAGCTGGGTGAGAGCATGCGCCTCCAGGGTTTTACGCAGCATAGGATCGGGCTGGCGCAACCGCGTGTTCAGCAGTTCCTTGCGGAAGGTCAGACTGTCTTCATCGGCAGAGAAGTGCACGGGGCAGTTCCAGCGTGACTGGTACGCCTGCTCCAGCTCCTTACCCGGCGATGGCCGTTTCAGTTGCACCAGGGTGGGCGCGGCGGCCTCGTCATCGGCCAACCAGCGGGCGTAATTAACCCAGGATGAGAATACGTTATCCACCAGGTGGGGCCGTACTGCGGGGTTGTCGTAGTTGCAGTGCCACAGCAGCTTGATGTTGTCGCCGGCCATGGCAAGGCGGGTGGTGCCCATATCGCCCACCAGCTTTTCGTACGGCGCGATGCGGGCCACGGCTTCGCCCAGGGTGGCGCAGCTCATGGTGATGTAACCCAGCACGCTGTAGGAGCCCGGTTGCACGAAATCGCCGGTTTCCAAGCCGAGAATCCGGTTTCCGGTCTGTTCGGCCAGCTGCTGGATAAATACCTGGAATTGCTCGCCGTCGATCCGGCCATCATCGCTGTCCAGAATGGCGGCATTCAGTCCGGCTTTGCTGAACAGCGGTGCGGTATCAACGCCGGCAGATTCGGCGGCGCGAACATACTGGCGAAGTGCGGCAACGGAGGTGGTTCCGAGGGATTTCATGGTTACAACACAGCTTCTTGGAGTATTTGTTGCCGAGAGTATAACGGATCTGTGCCGTTAGAACTTCGGCGGCAAGAAGCATTCGCGGTAACAACCTGGTGCAGCAGCAGCGGGAGCAGGGCTGTGGGGCTAAAAACAAAAAGGCCAGCTAATAAGCTGGCCCAAAGATAAGGAAAGAACGAAAGTGCCTGAAAAATTCGTTAATCCGGTGGATCTCTGTCAGTAAGCTGGCCCATATGGCGGCGGAGGTACTGCACGGCTCCTCCGCCATGGGGGATACTGCTTAAATCCACAATTTCAGAATAGGGCTTTCGCTTATCAGTGTCTGTGGGTGATGTGTGTCGCACTGTTACGGAGTGTTTGCAAACCCACCAGCCGCGTATCAGGCCCCGGTTTCCATTTCCGGTACTGTTTCGGTGAATCGACGGGTTTCATAGGCGTCCACCAGGCCCTGAACGGCGGTGCGCTCTACATCCTGTACCAATGGCGTGCCGTGTTCGGCGTCTGCCTTACACAGCACCATGCCCGCTTCCAGCGAGATATAGCCGGCGGTGGTTTTCAGGGCCTTGTGGTTGATGCCATCAAACACCCGCCGAAACGCGGTGATCGTGCAGTGATCGCTGTTCGGGAAGTGGGCAATGACAGCGTACTGGTTATCACCAACCCGGCACAGAGAATCAATAGGACGCACCAGGGTAGTCAGGCGCCGTGCGATGCCCACCGCCAGTTCGCTCATCACCGAGGGCGAGTGCTTGCGCTTGAGGTCTTGCCAGTTGCGAATACCGCATAACACATAGGCGCAGGCGCCGCCGCGGGATTCGGCATGGCGCAGAATTTTCGCCAGGCGATCACGACTGTACAGGTTATTGCCCAGGCCAGTTTCCAGATCAATGACGTTGGTGGCTTCCAGTTCGCGGTTGTTCTCCACCAGCAGAGCATTGGCTTTGAGCAAGGTATTCTGCCGATCCGCCATGCGGTCCGCCGCAAAGATCCTGGGGATCAATTGCTTGGTCATGTCGGATTTGTAGATGAAGTCGTCCACGCCCCGGTCGAAAGCTTCCGACAGTGCGGCAATGCTTTCGCGGGCGGTCAGCAGAATCACATAGGTGTAGTGATTACTCTGCTCATCCTGTTGCCTAACCTGGTCGGTGAGCTGCAAGCCATCCATCTCGGGCATCAACCAGTCGGCAATCAGTACGCTGACGGGGCGCTGCTCAATGAGTTCCAGCGCGGCGGAGGCGTTATTGACGATGCGTACGTCGCGATATCCGGCATTTCGCAGCGTTCGGCCAACCACCATACTGCTGAATTTGGCGTCGTCAACGACGAGGATGGGTAAGTCCAGGTTTGGCATTGTTATCGACTTCTCATCAGCCCATGGTCAGATGCGTCGCCCATGCCGGGTGCGGTCCGGCGTGGGTCTTGGTATGCTTTGGCACCTTGAACATCCGGGAATAAATTTAGGCCACAGTATAACCTCAGTGGCTGCTGGAGAATAACGACCATGCCTTCTTTTGACATAGTTTCTGAAATTGATCTGCACGAAGTCACTAACGCGGTGGACCAGGCCAAGAAAGACCTGGCCACCCGCTGGGATTTCAAGAACGTGGAAGCGAATATCGAGCGCGATGAAAAAGGCATTACCATCAGCGCCGAACAGGAGTTCCAGCTGGAACAGCTGATGGACATGCTGCGAATGGCCTTTGCCAAACGCAAAATTGACGCCCGCGCCCTGTCCGAAGACGGCGAGAGCAAAGCCGGCAAGCTGGTAAAACAGCACCTGTTGCTGAAGCAGGGCATTGAGACCGACATGGCGAAAAAGATCGTGAAAATGATCAAGGACGCCAAGCTGAAAGTACAAGCCAGCATCCAGGGCGACAAAGTCCGGGTGACCGGCAAGAAGCGGGACGACCTCCAGGCCGCGATGGCGATGTTGCGCGAGGCTGAGCTGGATATCCCGCTGCAATTCAACAACTTTCGCGACTGAGTCGGAGGTTTCACCATCTTCTCCAGCGACCGCCGCGCACTGATTCGGGAAGCGCTGTACACCTACACGCGATGGCAGGTTATTGCCCTGCTGTTTCTCGGGTTTTCGGCGGGCCTGCCGTTCCTGTTGGTATTCTCTACCCTCAATGCCAGGCTTGCCGACGTGGGCGTGGAGACCGCCACCATCGGGTTCTTCAGTTGGCTGGGGATTACCTACTCCATCAAGGTGTTCTGGGCACCGGTGGTCGACAGGCTAAAACTACCAGTGCTGGACCGCCTTCTGGGCAAGCGCCGCAGCTGGATAATCCTGGCCCAGGCCGGCATCGCCACCGGGCTGTACCTCATGGCCCAGGTGGATGCCATCACGGCGCCGGAAATGATGGCCCTGTGCGGCTTGCTGGTGGCCTTTTCCTCCGCAACCCAGGACGTGGCCATCGATGCCTACCGCATAGAAATCGCCGAAGAGCGCCTGCAGGCCGCGTTGGCAGCCACCTACATCTTCGGCTATCGCCTGGCGTTGCTGGTGGCTGGTGCGGGTGCGCTTTACCTGGCCGAGTTCTGGTCCTGGCAGGTTTCTTATGAAGTGATGGCCGCACTGGTGGGTGTGGGCATGCTCACTGTGCTGATTGTGCGCGAACCCACCGTCAATCATTTCGCCGCGGCTCAGGACATCGCCCACAAAATCGAGCAGGAAGCCGCCAAACGCGCTCATCTCAATCCCCGCGTGGCGCGCGCCGTTGGCTGGTTCTACGCCGCGGTCGCCGGGCCCTTCGTGGATTTCTTCCGGCGTTACCGGGAGCTGGCTGTGCTAATCCTGGTGATGGTGGCGGTCTATCGGATCTCCGACATCGCCATGGGCGTGATGGCCAACCCGTTCTATCTCGATTTCATGGGCTTCAGCAAAACCCAGGTGGCTGATGTCACCAAAATCTTCGGCTTCTTCATGACCATCGCCGGCTCCCTGGCCGGTGGCGTGATGGTGGTCCGTTACGGCGTGCGGAAAATCCTGTTGCTGGGCGCCATCATGACCGCCGCAACCAACTTACTGTTCGTTCTGCTGGCCCAGTACCCGCCCGACATCTTCACTCTGGCGGTGGTGGTCAGTGCCGATAACCTCAGCGGAGGCATCGCCAACGTTGCCCTCATTGCCTGGCTCAGCAGCATGACCAGTGCCTCATTTACCGCCACCCAATATGCCTTGTTCAGCTCACTGATGACTTTGCCGGGTAAATTTCTCGGCGGCTTCTCCGGCATCGTCGTGGCCGATTTCGGCTACGCCCAGTTCTTCCTGGTAGCCGGAGTCATGGGTGTGCCCGCTATCTTGCTGGCCATCTTCATGATGCGCCAAGGCGAAAGACTGGACGCACTGGCACCAAGGAAAAAGGAAGAAATAGCGCCTGGATCAGAACCCGCGCTCCGGGAGTCCTGAGCCATGGAAGCCACAAAAGATCAGAAAATCTGGCAGGTCGTACTCTCAATTCCCGAAGGGAAAGTCGCCAGCTACGGCCAAGTAGCCAGCATGGCCGGATTAGGCCGCCAAGCCCGCTACATCGGCCGAGCCCTGGGCAAACTCCCAGCCGGCCACACCGTCCCCTGGTACCGAGTAATTCGCAGCAACGGCCAAATCGCTTTCCCAGAAGGCACCGAAACGTTCGCCACGCAAAAGAAGCTGCTAGAGCAGGAGGGCGTAGAAGTAAAAAACGGCAGAATCCCCATGCGCCACTACCAATGGCAGCCCTAGCTTTTAGTCTTTAGTCTTTTTCAGTCAGCCTATTAAATCGGTTCCTCAGTCAGGGGGCGGGGTGTCTTTTCTGCCGGAAAAAAGATGTCTGAGCGAAGCGAGTTCGTTTTCCAAAAGAAAAGACACCCCACCCCCTGACCAGCCCCCAAGCCCAACAGGCTAGAAGGCCAAAGCACAAAGCCTAAAGCCTAAGCGCCCCATCCACCTCAATCATCCGCCCCGACATATAATCATTCTCAAAAATAAACGCCGCCGCCGAAGCAATCTCCTCCGGCTTGCCCATCCGCTTCAGCGGAATCCCGGCCGTCATCTTCTCCAACGCCTCCGGCTTCATCGACGTCGTCATCTCCGTCTCAATGAAGCCCGGCGCAATCCCCATGCAGCGAATGCCATAACGCGCCAGCTCTTTCGCCCACACCGGCACCAAAGCAGCTACGCCGGCTTTTGCCGCCGAATAATTACTCTGCCCCATGTTGCCGGCCCGGGAAATCGAAGCAATATTAATGATCACACCCTGGTCGCCATTCTTGATCATCTGGGTAGATGCTTCCCGACCACACAGGAAAACCCCGGTCAGATTCACATCAATCACCGCCTGCCACTGAGCAAGCTCCATGCGCTTCTCAATCTGGCCGTCCTTGCCCTTCACCATCAGACCGTCCCGGAGGATGCCAGCGTTATTAATGAGTCCATTCAACTGGCCGAAGTCTCCCACGATGCCCTCGAACGCGTGAGCAACGTCCTCTTCTTTCGCCACATTACAGACGTAGGTCTTGGCATCGCCGCCGGCCCGCTTGCAGGCCTCGGCTGCTTCGGCCAGTTTCTCCGGCATCAAATCAATTAGCGCGAGCCGCGCACCCTTGGCCGCCAGATATTCTGCCATGGCACGGCCAAGCCCCTGGCCGCCGCCGGTAATTGCAATCACGGAATCTTGAAGTTTCATGTTTTGCCCTAATCAACAAAGTCAGGTGGTGTTGCGTGTGCTGAGTGCGCGGAGTATACCAGACCTTCTAAAACCCACTTCAGACCCTGAGGTTCTGATGTCCGTGTTCCTTTTTCTTTTTATCATTATGCCAGTGGCCGAAATGGCTGTGCTCATCAAAGTGGGCGGAGTTATCGGTGTGCTGAATACCATCGGGCTGGTGTTGCTGACTGCGGTCATTGGTGCCTGGCTGCTTCGGCAGCAGGGCCTGGCCACCTTGCTGAAGGCCAACCAGCGCCTGAACAGCGGTGAGCTACCCGCGAAAGAAGTCGCCGAAGGGCTGATCCTGGCGGTCGGCGGAGCGTTATTACTGACCCCCGGCTTTATCACCGACACCATCGGTTTCCTGTGCCTTCTCCCGGGCTCTCGTCACTGGCTGGCGTCCCAGGCCCTGAAGCGCATGGTGGTTTCCGGCCAGGGCCGGGGCTTTCATTTCCGAGCGGGGGGAGGCACCGGTCCTTTCGGTCAGGATCCCTTCGGTGGCGCCGGTGAAAACCCCTTCGGCAGGCAGCGTCCGTTTGATCGTGACAGCGAGGGCAACATCATCGAAGGCGAGTATCAGGACCAGACCGAAACCGACCATGATCGCATCGAAAAAAAGTGAAAAATTTTGAGGGTGAGGTGTTGAAAACCCCTACGCCAACCCCACATAAGTTCCACAAGTTCGCCGCAGGCTGATAACGGCTGGAAAACAGCAAGTTAGGCAGCCGGGCAATTTGGCCGGATGATGCTTTGCAAGTCCGACCTTTTTAACAGCAAATGTCATTGCCACATTAATCTGACTATTGGAGAAGCCGAGCAATGAAAATTCGTCCGCTACACGATCGTGTTGTCGTGCGCCGTAAGGAAGAAGAAGAGAAAACAGCAGGTGGCATCGTGCTGCCTGGTAACGCCAAAGAGAAGCCTTCCCAGGGCGAAGTGGTTGCCGTTGGCAACGGTCGCATCCTGGATAATGGTGAAACGCGCGCGCTGGCGGTAAAGGTGGGTGACACCGTAGTTTTCGGCCAGTATGCCGGGAACACCGTAAAGGTCGATGACGAAGAGCTGCTCATCATGAGCGAGAACGACATTTACGGCGTGCTTGAGTGATCGCTTAGGCGACTCGCACGAACCCTCATTAATCCGATTTATTCAGTAACTTCGGTTTAACGAACAGGAATAGAAGACATGGCAGCAAAAGACGTTAAATTCGGTGATAATGCTCGCAAGCGCATGGTCGCAGGCGTCAACGTACTGGCAGACGCGGTTAAAGTGACCTTGGGCCCGAAAGGCCGTAACGTGGTTCTGGAAAAATCCTTCGGCGCGCCGACCATCACCAAAGACGGTGTGTCTGTGGCGAAAGAAATCGAACTGCATGACAAGTTCGAGAACATGGGCGCTCAGATGGTCAAGGAAGTTGCTTCCCAGGCCAATGACACCGCCGGTGACGGCACCACCACTGCAACCGTTCTGGCCCAGGCCATTGTTAACGAGGGCGTGAAGGCAGTCACTGCCGGCATGAACCCGATGGACCTGAAGCGTGGTATCGACAAGGCCACCGTTGAAGCGGTGAAAGCGATCCGTGATATGGCCAAGCCATGTGACGACAGCCGTAACATCGCCCAGGTAGGTACCATCTCTGCCAACGGTGACGAGACCATCGGTAAGCTGATTGCCGACGCCATGGAGCGCGTAGGTAAAGAAGGCGTTATTACCGTTGAAGAAGGCCGTGGCCTGGAAGACGAGCTGGACGTGGTTGAAGGCATGCAGTTTGACCGTGGTTTCCTGTCTCCGTACTTCATCAACAACCAGGACAACATGTCCGCCGAGCTGGATGACCCGTACATCCTGCTGGTCGACAAGAAGATCTCCAACATCCGCGAACTGCTGCCGGTGCTGGAATCTGTCGCCAAGGCTGGCAAGCCGCTGATGATCATCGCCGAAGATATCGAAGGCGAAGCGCTGGCTACCCTGGTGGTGAACAACATGCGTGGCATCGTGAAAGTCGCCGCCGTTAAGGCGCCTGGCTTTGGTGACCGTCGCAAAGAGATGCTGCAGGATATCGCCATTCTGACCGGCGGTACTGTGATCTCTGAAGAAGTGGGTCTGACCCTGGAAAACACTTCCCTGGATGATCTGGGCACCGCCAAGCGTGTCAACATCACCAAGGAAAACACTACCATCATCGGCGGTGTGGGTGCCCAGGCGGATATCGAAGCTCGCGTTGAGCAGATCCGCAAGCAGATCGAAGACAGCTCCTCTGATTACGACAAAGAGAAGCTGCAAGAGCGTGTTGCCAAGCTGGCTGGCGGCGTTGCCGTCATCAAGGTGGGCGCAGGCTCTGAAGTAGAAATGAAAGAGAAGAAGGCCCGCGTTGAAGACGCACTGCACTCCACCCGCGCTGCGGTTGAAGAAGGCATTGTTGCCGGCGGTGGCGTTACCCTGATCCGTGCTATCGCAGCGCTGGAGAAAGTGGACGCGATCAACGAAGAGCAGAAAGCTGGCGTGAACATCCTGCGTCGCGCTATGGAAGCTCCGCTGCGTCAGATCGTGTACAACGCCGGTGGCGAGTCCTCCGTGGTTGTGGCCAAGGTTCGTGAAGGCGAAGGCTCGTACGGCTACAACGCCTCTACCGAGCAGTACGGCGACATGCTGGAAATGGGTATCCTGGATCCCGCCAAGGTAACCCGGTCCGCACTGCAGGCAGCCGCTTCTGTTGCGTCTCTGATCATCACCACTGAGGCGATGGTTGCAGACGAGCCACAGGAAGAAGGCGCCGGCGGTGGTATGCCGGACATGGGTGGAATGGGCGGAATGGGAGGCATGGGCGGCATGATGTAATGCCGGCCTGATCCCAGCCATGCTCGGAGCGATCCGGGCGTGGCCCGATCGACCCTGAAAACCCCGCGTCAGTTCGCACTGGCGCGGGGTTTTTGTTTTTTTCTCATGAACTTGCCTCAGGCCTTTGCTAGACTCGGCTACCGATTAATTGTCTGTGTGTACCCGAATGAGCGACGCTGAATCCAAAACCTTTCTTCGCCCTGGCAAGCTGGTCCTGTTGGGCTTGCTGGCGTTGGTGGTGTATGCGATCGCATTGCTGGTCTGGGTGCCGGCAGGATGGGTATGGCAGCAGGCCTCCGGCCAGGTTTCCCTGCCCCAGCAGGTAGAGATCCGGCAGGTGTCCGGACGGGTTTGGGACGGTGCCGCCGGATTGGTGGTGGCGGGTTACCCGTTGCGCGTGGACTGGCAGCTGGGCTGGCCCTCACTGACCGAGCTGTCACTTCCGGTCGACCTTTCTATTGCCTCATCCCAATCTGAAATTGAAGGCGATGTCACCGTCGCCTGGCCCCAACGGGCCGAAATCAATGCCAATGGCCAGGTAGTAGTCAGCGAATTTAAAGACCTGATTCGTCGCAGTGGCGGCGCGATGATCGAGGGTAATGTCTCCATCGATCAGTTTAATCTGGTATGGGAAGACAATCGCATCACCCTGGCTGAAGGGCTTGGCCGGTGGGCCGGTGGCCAAGTTTCCTGGCCGATGGGTAATCGGACCGGCCAGGCCCGGTTCCCGCCCATGCAGGCCGAGCTTGATACCACTCAGGGCGGCGTTGCCCTCACAGTGGCGGAGCAGGGCGGTGATGGTCCGGCGGCCGATGCGCAAATCCTGTGGAACGGCATGATGGAACTCCGGGTCTATAAGCGCATGGTGGACCTGGCAGGTCAGCCCTGGTCAGATTCCGCAAGCCCTGGCGATGTGGTGTTCCGGGTCCGGCAGCCGTTGCTGCCAGGAGCGCGCTGATATGCCTGCGATGAACGCACAGACCCAAAGCCGATTGTCCCGGGCACTGGCTAACCTGTTGTTGGTGGGGCTGGTGATCTATCTCGGAATAGCGCTGGCCAAGGTGACCTGGCTGGCGGCCTGGGACGACAGACCAGTGCCGGTTGCGCCGGTCGCCGCTAGCGGCAATGCTGCGGACGGCTCGGGGTTGTCGTTCCCCATGGCCAGTTTCGAATTTTTTGGCCGGCCGCCAACGCAGGAGGGAGTCGCTGAAGTGGTCAAACGATCAGCGCCTGAGACCGGCCTGCGGCTGCGGCTTGAGGGCGTGCTTGTGGGACAGCGCCCGGAAGACTCCGGTGCTATAGTTGCAGGAAGTAACGGAGAAACGTCGTACTTTCGGGTCGGCGACATGCTGCCGGGCAATGCCGAGCTGGCGGAAGTGGAGCCGAGCCGCATCCTGATTCGCCGGGGCGGTCGCTACGAATCACTGACGTTCGAGGAATCCGAATCCGGCGGGCTGGTTGCAGAAGCCATGGAACCGCTGGCAGCATCGTCGCCGGATGCCTTTCTGGAAAGTGCCCGGGCACAGTTGGACAGCCAGGGCATAGCAGCGCTTAATGCCTATGGCCTGAGCCCGGTGGATGACAGTGGAGCGTCTGGATATGTTTACAACGGTTCCAATGCCATGCTCAATGCCGTTAACCTTCAGGCCGGCGATGTGATTACCGCCATCAACGGCCAGCGTCTGGGCGACGTAGAACAGGACAAATCCCTGCTTGAAAGCTGGAGCGGCCAGGCTCAGGTGGACATAGAAATCGAGCGTGACGGATCCATCCTCACCATCAGTTATGCCATACCCGAGCAGTGGCGCTGACCGGGTTCATCGATACAGGACGAAATCGCCACATGTATAACCACAAGACCAATATTCTGCGGGCGTTTGCCCTGCTCATTCTTCTGCCTCTCATGTCGGTGGCCCACGGGCAGGAAGAAACCTGGCGACTGAACCTGAAGGACGCCGATATCCGGGCCTTCGTAACTCAGGTTGCAGACATTACCGGGTACAGTTTTGTGGTGGACCCCCGGGTCAAAGGCAAGGTAACGGTGCTGTCCAGCGCCCCGATGAACAAGGACGAAATATACGATCTGTTCCTGGCCGTGCTGAATGTCCACGGCTTTACCGCCATTCCCGGCGAGGAAGTGATCAAGGTGGTGCAACAGGTGGATGCCAAGCAGTCGGCTGAATCCATGGCCCGGTTTGAAGAGATTCCCTCCGAGCAGCTCATTACCCGGGTGATCCAGATCGATAACGCCAACGCGCTTGAGTTGGTGCCAATCCTGCGTCCATTGGTGGCCAAGTATGGGCACCTTGCCGGTGTGGCTGCTGCTAACGCACTTATCATCAGTGACCATTCCTCGAACATCCAGCGCATTGAGCAGATCGTCCGTGAACTCGACAGTCCCTCCAAGTACGAAGTGGAGGTAATCCAATTGGAAGAAGCCTGGGTTGGCGATATGGTGACGCTGCTGCAGGAACTGGCGCCGGATGAACTCGGGCGTGCCGGTGGTGATAATGCCGCACGCAAGTACAGCGTAACTGCCGACGAGCGCAGCAACCGGTTAATCCTACGCGGCGACCAGAATTTTCGCGACAAAATGCGCGGGCTGATTCGTCAACTCGACCAGCCTTCCGCCACCGGTGGCACCACCAAGGTGTTGCGTCTGAAACATGCGGATGCCAAGAAGCTGACTGAAATTCTAAAAGGTGTCATGGGTGAGTTAGCCAAAGAGGGTGCTGGTGGCGGCAGTGGCGGGTCTGGTGGAACCAAACCAGGCAGCAATTTCGCAGTTTTCGCCGATGAAGGCCTTAATGCCTTGGTGGTTCGGGGTGAGCCGTCACTGATGCAGGAAGCCGAGCAGATCGTCGCGCATCTGGACGTTCGCCGGGCTCAGGTATTGATTGAAGCTGCCATCGTCGAAATCAGTGATGATCTTGGCCAGGATCTCGGTGTCCAGTTTGCCGTGGGTGACGAGTCCGGGGAAGCGACCCCCGTTGTTGGAACCAATTTCGGCAATGTAGGACGCGCCCTAGACGAAGTGATAGGTGCACTGGTGACCGATTCGGTACTTAGCCCAGCCCGGGGCGGGGTGACTGTCGGTGCTGGTCAGCGCGATGACGACGGCATCACTTGGGGTATTCTGCTGCAGGCCCTGTCCACCTCTGCGGCGGCCAACCTCCTATCCACGCCGAGCATCATCACCCTGGATAATCAGGAATCAGAGATCATCGTGGGTCAGAACGTCCCGTTCCGGACCGGTGAGTCAACGGTGACTGGCGACGGCACCACTAATCCGTTCACCACCATCGAGCGTCGTGACATAGGCCTGACCCTCAAGGTGACGCCCACCATCAGTGCTGACGGTCTGGTGCGACTGGTGGTTGAGCAAACCACTGAAAACGTCGCTGACAGCATTGAGGACGCCTCTGACATCGTTACCAACAAGCGCGAGATCAAGACCACAGTGCTGGCGGACGATGGCGAGACCATCGTTCTTGGCGGCCTGATCCGTGATGACTACCAGGTCAACAAGAGCAAGGTGCCCCTCTTAGGCGACATTCCGTTCATTGGTCGCCTGTTCTCGTCTGAGTCCGAGCGTCGTATCAAGCGTAACCTGCTGGTGTTTCTGCGCCCGACCATCATGCTGGGTAAGGCGGAAGCGGTGGCCGCCACGGACGACAAGTTCCAGGAACTGTGGGAAGTGAATCTGGATATCCGGAAGAAGCTGGATCTGCCGGCGGTGGACGCCAGCCCGGATATCGAGGTGCTGTTTGACGGCCGGAAGCGCCAGAAGATGGGTGAAACAACAACCCCTTAAGCGGTGAGTGGTGGCATCGGGCAGTCGATCTGGTCGGCCACCAATCTCATCAGTTCGTATTCACGGACGTCGATATGGCCATCGTGGGTGATGCAGTGCCCACAGGCATCAATGATAGCGGGCTTGAGCAAAGGTGAGAGCCCGTTCAGTGTGGTCAGCGCCTCCTGTAACTGGCGCATGGTCACCTTCTCCAGAACCGCCTGATCCTGCCCCTTGGTATTATCAAACCCTGCCATCGCCTCCCGGTATAACGACTCGGCATCCGAGGCGCTCTTGGTGCCGGCGCGCGCAAAAAGGCTTAGCAGCTTCTGGACGGCCGGCATTACCGGGCGGTACTTACGGTGGTGAACCGGCGTTACCTGACCGGCACTGGCGCCGAGGTGGCGCGACAGAAAGCTGGTCAGGGCCAGTTCGAACAGCGACATCCGATTGTCCGCCGCGACCAGCTTCTGGACGTTGGTGATCAAACCTTCCCGTTCCTCCGAATCCAGTTTCCGTAACGCCGGCATGGCTAACTCCAGGGCAGGGAATCGCACCTCCTCACCGATGGATTTCAGAGCTGGAACCAGCTTTTCCAGGAGGTCCGGTTGGCCGCCTAGCACTGGGTGCTCGGGAATCATTGCCAGCATCCGATGTTGCTCCTCCCGGGATACTTCAGCGATCACCATCGCATAGCAGAGCTGGATAGCGCCGGCGCGGGTATACAGCAGGCTGCGAAACGTAGCGGGTAGTCGGCCTAACAAGCGAGTGGCGAAGGCCTCGCCCTGGGGCGATGTAGTACCAACTCGTTCTGACAGCTTGCTGGTTGCGGGAAAAGAAACAGCCTCGTTGCTCGAGGCCAGAGGCGAAGTACTGGTGCGTCGGAGCGGTGCCACCACCTCTGCCCCCAGGTCGGCAAAACCCGAGGCCTGGGCCGGGCCCTGAGAGCTGGTAGCGGCGCGCAGATCAGCTCCGGGCTGAGTATCCCGGAGACGGCTGCGCAGGCGGGCCAGCATGCCCGGCTGAATCTGGTTGATGCGCTCCTCAATGGGCGGGTGTGACGCCAGCAGGGAGGCGAACTTCATCCGCGCACTTTCCCCGAAACACATGTGGTTCATGTCGCTGGCGTGGCTGGTGGTGTCCAGGTAGCCGCCTTTCAGGCCAATCTTGAACAGGGCCCCGGCTATGCCTTCGGGGTTGCGGGTAAATTGCACCGAAGAGGCATCGGCCAGCAATTCCCGTTGCCTGGACACCGCCGCCTGTATCAGTCGGCCAAAGAACACGCCAACGTAGCCAATAATCAGCAGCGCGATGCCAATTACACCTATGGCGGCCTGGCCCCGATTATCGCCCGATGAGCGCACAGACCGGTGGCGGCTGTAGAACGACATCCGCATCAGGAAACCGCCAATCTGGCCAATCATCAGAATACCGGCCAGCAAGGCAATCAGGCGAACGTTCAGGCGCATATCACCATTGAAAATATGGCTGAATTCATGGCCGACCACGCCCTGGAGTTCATCGCGGCTGAGTTGGGTGAGGGTGCCATGGGTAACCACCATGACGGCTTCGCCCGGCGTATAGCCGGCAACAAAGGCATTAATGCCGGTTTCCTGGTCCATTACGAACAGCTCGGGTACCGGCACGCCACTGGCGATGGCCATTTCCTCCACCACATTTCGGAGCCGGCGCTCGTCCTGGTCCCGAGTGTCGGGATCAATGGGGCGGGCACCCACCATCTTGGCCACCCGTTCGCCGCCGCCGGCCAGGTCAACCCACCGAATCAGGGAAGTAACACCGATCAGCGTGACCACTGTCGCGGCGGTCAGCAGACCATGGCGAGACAGCAGCCAATCGTGGAAGACCAGGGCTGAGGATTCACTGCGGGTGACAAAGTACCCGACCAGGGAAACGGCAAGCGTGATCAGCACCACCGCTGTCAGGAACAGCAGGACCAATACGCTGGTGTTGCGCCGGGCACTGGCCTGGCGCTGGAAAAAACCGGGATGGGCCATGGGTCAGGGCGTCAGAAAGCGACCTTGGGTGCCTGGCGGGCCTCCGGGGTCTCGAGCTCCAGTTGGGCCGTCTCTTTGAACGCACACATGCCGGCGAGGACGTTATTGGGAAACTGCTCGCGGAAAATATTGTAGCTCATGACGCCATCGTTATAGGCCTGGCGGGCAAAGGCGACACGGTTTTCGGTGCTGGAGAGTTCTTCCATCAGTTGCTGGATGGTTTCGTTGGCTTTCAGCTCCGGGTAATCCTCGGCCACCGCATAGAAGTTGGCCAAGGCTTTGTTCAGCAGATTCTCGGCGCTGCCCAGGCGCTGGATTTTGGTGCCATCACCGGGATCACGGGCGGCGTCTTTCTGTGCGCTGACTGCATTGTTACGGGCTTCCATGACCTGGGTGAGCGTGGTCTGCTCGTGGCTCAGGTAGGCCTTGGCGGCCTCAACCAGGTTGGGAATCAGGTCGTGTCGACGTTGCAACTGCACATCGATCTGTGCGAAACCGTTCTTGAACTGGTTTCTCAGCGACACCAGTCGGTTGTAGATAAAGACCAGGTAGATGACTACGACGGCGATAACAATCAGGCCAATAACAGTGGTTCCCATGCTAACTCCTTGGGGGATTGGATGATTAAACGTTGTTCTCGACCAACTGGTCGTGAAAGCCTTTTACGAATCGTTCAAAGTCCCGGGGCAGCAGTGGCTTACTGAAGAAATATCCTTGCGCGAGCTTGCAGCCCCGCTGGCTCAGATAATATTCCTGTTCGGCGGTTTCCACGCCTTCAGCGATGACTGACAGATTCAGGCTCTTGCCCAGATCGATAATGGTGTTGGCAATGCGAGTGTCATCCTCGTTCACCAGCAGGTCCCGGATGAACTGCTTGTCGATTTTCAAATGCTGTACAGGCATCTGTTTCAGATAGGTGAGCGATGAGTAACCGGTGCCGAAGTCGTCAACTGCAATACTGATACCGGCCTTGTTCAGCCGGTGAAGTTTGGCAACGGCGTCGGACAGGTTGGTCATAAAGCTCGTTTCGGTAACTTCCAGTTCCAGCCGGCCAGCCGGGATGTCGTGCCGGCGAAGGGTGTCCAGAATATCGCCGACGATGCTAGCCTGGCGCAATTGCACCGCGGACAGGTTAACCGCGATGCGCAGGGGCGTGCCCTGGTCGGCCCAGCGTGCCGCCTGCGCGCAAGCCTGGTCCAGAACCCATTGCCCAATCTCAACAATGATGCCGTTGGTTTCGGCGACGGGGATGAAGTCGTCCGGCGGGATCAGGCCTCGGGTTGGGTGTGTCCAACGGATCAGGGCTTCGGCGCCAATCACACGGCGACTCTCCAGACTGATTTGGGGCTGATAAACCAGATGGAACTCTTTGTTGGTCAAGGCCTGAACCAAATCCTTTTCCAGCTGCCTGCGATCACGAATTTCCTGATCAATGCTGGCAACATAAAACTGGAAGTGATCGGCACCGCTTTGCTTCGCCAGTGTCATGGTTTGCTCAGCGCTCTGGAGCAGCCGGTCGGCTTTGTCGGCGTCGGATGGGAACAGTGCCACACCAATGGTGGCAGTTATTACGACATGTTGGTTCTCAACCATCATCGGGCCGCCGATGCAGGCCAGAACCCGCTCGGCGGTATCGGCGGCTTGGAAACCATCCCTTAAGTCTTTCTCAACAATCACGAACTGGTCACTGCCGAGTCGCGCAATGGTAAAATGAGAGTTGCCGAGCTGGCCGGTGAGTCGGTCGGCCACGGTTTGCAGAATCAGATCTCCACTGCGAAAACCGCATTGTTCGTTCACGGATTTGAAGTCATCAATGCCGCAGACCATCAGGGATAACACATTCTTTCGTTCCTGGGCCTCATGGATATCTCGGGCTAACAGTTCCATTAAGGTGTCCCGGCTTGGCAGGCCGGTCAATTGATCGTATCGGGAAAGTCGGCTGACTCGATCCTCGGCGTCGCGATGACGTTTCTGGGTGTCGGCGATGGCCACCAGCAGGTTGTTGGTGGCATTTACCCAGAGCCCAAGTTCATCCCGATCGTGTCCGGGAGGGATGGTTACCAGCCGATCGTCCGGGCGTTCCGGATCCACCGCTTTCACGGAGTCCACGATGCGCAGCAGCGGGCGGGTCAGCAGCAGGTGGAAAACAAAGTAAAGAACCAGTCCAAGAATGAGCGCGGTTGCTATGCCAGAGGCAAAGGTGACGGTTGCCCGGTTAAGCCAGGTTCTGGCGGCGGGTACAGTGTCGTAGTGAACTTCAAGATAGCCATAAACCGCATTCGTAGTATCGTCGCGAACCAGTGGAATCCGGTAAGACCGATCAGAATCAAATATCGGGTCGGTCATCTGGCGGAAAGAGATCTGGTGCAGGGGGCGGTTGCGGGCGCCAAGGGCTTCGCCATCGGGATGGACAATGGCGGCCAGGTGCACGGCTTCCATGGCGAAGAGGCCATCAACCACTTGTTGGGCCAGCTCTGAATCAATGCTGAAAACTGCCTGAGTTGCGGCGTCCCGGACCATGGAAATGGTCTGGTCAGCTTGGCTGTCAAGGTCCATAGAAACACGCCGGGCATCGAGGATCACCTGCACAGTGCTAATAAAGATGCCACTGATAAGGGCTATGGCGAGAGTCCGTCCAAAAATGCGGTAGCCCAGCCGATGCTCAACCTTGAAGGAGTTTTTCATTCAAGTCTGTCTGTAATCGTGTTAATTAAAGATCTATGGTCGCACATAAATCGCTGTTTTCGCGACGACTGGTCCACGTTTCGCCGAGGAAGGTAGAAGGTCGCTTGACTTGACTGAGTATCGGCGATTTTTTCAGAGAATTCAGGGCGAGGGTGTATCAATTTGTAAGGTTTTCGTTCGCTTGGATACACAAACGCCCGCGCAACGCGGGCGTTTGAGCTTTTGCAGCCTAAGGCTGCGGCCTTTCAGCCACCTCGGCTAGGGTAATCAGGCCAGGTTTTCGTTCACGAAATCCCAGTTCACCAAGTTCCAGAACGCTTCGAGGTAGTTCGGGCGGGAGTTGCGGTAATCGATGTAGTACGCGTGCTCCCAGACGTCGACCGTCAGCACCGGCTTATCGGCACCGGTCAGCGGTGTTTCAGCATTGCTGGTGTTGGCAATGGCAACGCTGCCGTCGGCCTTTTTCACCAGCCACGTCCAGCCCGAACCGAAGTTGTTGGCGGCCTTGTCGTTGAACTCTTTCTTGAAGGCATCGAACGAACCGAAGGCTTTTTCGATGGCATCCTTGGCCGCGCCAGTGGGCTCACCGCCGCCGTTCGGGCTCAGGCAGTTCCAGTAGAAAGTGTGGTTCCAAACCTGCGCCGCGTTGTTGAACAACGGACCGCTGGCGCTCTTGATGATGTCCTCAAGCGACTTGTTGGCGTTGTCCGTACCTTCGACCAGGCCGTTCAGCTTGGTGACGTAGGTGTTGTGATGCTTGCCGTAATGGTACTCAAGGGTTTCCTGAGAGATGTGCGGTTCCAGAGCGTTCTTTTCGTAAGGTAGTGCGGGAAGTTCAAATGCCATGAGGTCGTTCTCCCTGTCTCTCTATTATGTGAGTGTACAACTCGTCAATATAGGGTCGATCTAATGTATATCAACCCCTTGGTGTTAAAGAGCTTTTAAACTCCGGGCTGCCGGGCAGGAACTGAGCGCAGTTGCGTACGCGCCAGACCAGCTCTTCGTAGCTGTCGGCCAGAACGTTCACGTGGCCGAGTTTGCGCCCCGGACGTTCACCTTTGTTGTACAGGTGCAGATGGGCATAAGGCAGTTCGAGAATGCGTTCCGTGTCGCCATGCTCGCCAATGATATTGATCATGCAGCTCAGGCCCCGCGCCTCAACGCTGCCGAGATGATGACCACTCACCGCCCGGATATGGTTTTCAAACTGGCTGGTCATGGCGCCTTCGATAGTCCAGTGCCCGGAGTTATGCACCCGTGGTGCCATCTCGTTGGCAACCAGCCCATCTTCGGTTTCAAATAGCTCAAGGGTCAATACGCCGACGTAGTCCAATTCGTTCAGTAGGGCCCGGATATACCGCTCGGCGTCCTCCTGAATGGAGGCCTGAAGGCCTGGGGCTGGCGCGATGGAGTAGCGCAGAATGCCCTCGTGGTGGCTGTTTTCAGCCATCGGGTAGAAGGCCAGGTTGCCATCTTCTGCCCGCACCGCGATGATTGATACTTCGCGCTTGAAGTCGACAAACTTCTCGACGATCAGGCGAGGGTGCCCGATGTCCGTCCACGCTTGTTCCGCGTCGTCCGGGCTGCGCAGAACCGCCTGACCTTTGCCATCGTAGCCTTCGGTATTGGACTTGGCTACAACTGGGCAGCCCAGCTCTTCAGCGGCCGCCTTCAAGGATTCGGCGCTGTCGGCGATTTTCCATTCCGGGGTGGGGATGCCGAGCTGGCCAAACAGGGTCTTCTCCAATTCACGGTTCTGGCAGACTTGCAGGGCCCTCGGACAGGGGTAAACCGGTTTTTCTTTCGCCAGTTTCTCCGCGACGTGGACGGGCAGGTGCTCGAATTCGAAAGTCACGCGATCAACGCGCGACAGAAAATCGTCCTGGTATTGGCCTTCGCGGTCGATGATTACTTCGCCGAGTCCGGCGCTGGGGCTGCCAGACATGTCATAGAAAACAAAGGTCTTGGCCAGTGGATAGCCGGCCAGGGCTAGCATACGTCCCAGTTGGCCTGCACCTAAAACACCAATTCTCATCTGTATTCTCCTGCCGGTCTCTGGCTTCTGAATCGTCGGTGTGTGCGGATTTGAAAACACCTTTTGCAATCCGCTCAGCACGGCATGGCTTGGAAGTTACTGATCTCGCGGGTCCGGATTGTCCAGAATAGTCTGGGTCTGGGTGCTTCTGAATTCATCGACGGCCTGGCGCACATTGGCGTCGCTGGTGCCGACAATCTGGGCTGCCAGCAGGCCGGCATTGGTGGCGCCGGCATTACCGATTGCCAGTGTGCCCACGGCGATGCCGCCAGGCATCTGAACGATGGACAGCAATGAATCGAGACCGTTCAGGGCCTTGGACTGCACCGGAACACCCAATACTGGCAGAGAAGTCTGCGAGGCAACCATGCCGGGCAGGTGGGCGGCACCGCCGGCGCCGGCAATGATTACCTTCAGGCCGCGCTCGGCTGCGGATTTTGCGTAATCAAACAGCAGGTCGGGTGTGCGATGTGCTGATACCACTTTGGTTTCGTAACCGACGCCCAGCTTTTCAAGCATCTTGGCGGCGTGTTCCATGGTGGGCCAGTCGGATTTGGATCCCATGATGAGTCCAACAAGCGGCTGCATAAGCAACTGTCCTGTGATAATTGGAAAGCCGGCCATTGTATGTTTTGCCTACGGGCCATGCAACAAAGCTCCGTCAGCGTTTCGGACGCGACAGCAATGGCATTTCACCCGTTTTATAACTGCATGTATTATCCGCTGTTAAGAATCAGTCCGTCCATAGCCAGGAGAAGTAATGGAACCCATCCGTCCAGACGACGATGAACTCAGAGCCGGGACACCGTATGGTGGTGCTGACAGTCGTGATCCCGAAGCCACCAACGCGCAGAGCAGCAGGGGAAAAAAGCGGAAAGCACCTGCTGGAGGAAGCGGCAGTGGTCGGGGCAACGTGTTCTTGCTCTGGCTTCTGATCATTGGTCTTGCTGGTCTGGCCGTTGCCGGGTGGTACACCCAGAATCAAAGGATTGTGGCTTTGGAAAGTCAGGTGGAGGAAGCCGACTACTGGGCTCGGCAAAGCAAGTTGGCATTGGCTCGTTTTGAAGGCGAATTATCGGAAACTGGCGAAAACCTGCAGGAGCGTGGCGCCTCGCTGGCCGAGCAGATTGCTGCGAACGATAAGGCCCTGGAAAGCGCCAACAGTGAAATCCGGAAGCTGTGGGTAGTCGCCAATGAGCGCAATAAGGGGCGTCTGAACGAACACCAATCTCGATTGGCGGATCTGGAAAGCGCTCAGGCTGAAGACGTCGAGGTCCTGGCGGCGGTGAAAGTCTCGGTTGATAAGGCCCGGTCCTCGCTGGCGGCAGACGTCGCTGCCATGGAAGAACAGATGAAAACCTCCATTGTGGCCTTGCAGGATGCCAACCGGCAGGCAACGGAGCAGCTCACGACCCTCAGTCAGCAGATGGCGGACGTGGATCAGGTCGTCGAAAACCGCATTCGCCGGTTCGAGCAGGAGCAGAAGCTGGGTATTCGGGGAATGGAGGGCAGGATAGCGGCGCTTGAAAAGGAATCGGGCCGACTCGCCGGTGCCGGTAGTGTGCAGACGCTCAAGAATGAGGTGGCCAGTCTGAAGCGCACCATCGCGGCGGTGGATGCGTCCCGTTCCCAGCTCACGTCGCGCCTGATTCGGCTTTCCGAAGAAGTTAATGAATTGCGCTCCCGGATGTCTGGTCAGTAACAGGCTTTTCAAAGGGCGGGGTGTCTCTGGCGGGTGCGTAACGGTTTGTAGTCATCCTTTTGCGGTAGCTCTCATTTCTGCCGGCGAGCAGTTGTTATTATCAGGCAACTCGCGGACAAGTGAAGAGTGAACAATCATGAAAAGCCCTACGCCCCCCGCTGTCCGGCTGCCTGGCCTGGCGAGCCGGGCAGTGCTGATGGCGGCATTGCTGCTCAGCTCCGGCTGTACCATCTACCAGTCCATTGGCAAGAGTGTGGGAGGCTTCCTGCATCCCGTGTCCGGTCCCGATTTTGTGCACATTCCCAATGATCAATGGGATCGGACGAACGCGCTGGTGTACTTCTATCGAACCCATTCCCAGTGGGCCGCTGAGGAGATCGAATCGCCCAGCGTCTACATCGACGACAAGCACTACTTCAATATCCGGAACGACAGTTACACCTGGCTGGAGGTGAGTCCCGGCGAGCGCCATATTGCCATGCGACGACCGCTTCTGGGGCTGGAGGGAATGAACTCATTTAGCCTGAGCCTGATCGCCAATGCCACGCTGACCACCGAGCCGGGGCGCATCTATTACCTGCGTTACAACGAATTGACCGAGCCTGAGCAATCTCACCCGGATCTTGATCCGGAGCACCCGCTGGCACAGGGGGATCTTCAACTGGTCACCCGCGCTTATGCCATGCAGGCCGACCAGATTATCAGTACCCGCTTCCTTAATAGTGATCTTCTGGCTCCCAATCATGCCGCTACGTCCATAGTGGAGATCAATGAAGACATGGATTACGAGCGTCGTATGGTGTTGCTTGAGGAAGAGCGGGAACTGGAAATCGAGCGACTGAAAGAGGAAGGGCAATATCAAGCCGCGTCGTGGTTCTGGCCGTTCGGTGGCGGCCCTACAGTGCCGCTTGAGGCCGACCGCAGAATCCAGCAGCTTGAAGCGGACTACGCGCAGCTGGAACTGGAACGAGAACGTAAAGCCGAGGCGGAGTCTGGCGGCGGATGGTGGATCTTTTAGGCGGTTGGCAAAGATGACCGGACGAGGAGGTGAATGCGCAATTGTCGGAATGGCATCCCGTTACTACACTGATAGCGGTTGTAACCACTGGTATGTCAGAACCGGAACGTCAAAGCCATGTCATTCAAGGATTCGTTAAAGGGTAGATTCCATAAGTTGACCGAGGAATTAATCCCGCCGTTGGTCGGCACCTGGAAAGAGGTCCAGCATCGCCTCGATGAGCTCAACTGCTCGCTGGCAAACCGTTCGGTACCGGAAGGGCGGCGCTCCAAAGTCAGCGAGCTGTCGTTGCAGGAAAAGGCCGAGCAGGCGGGGCAGGGGCGCAGGCCCGTCAAGCAGCGCAGGACCAAGGCAGGCAAGTCATAGAGATTGCATGAAAAATGGCCAATTTTGAATGGCTTGGAAGTTTTTCTCGGTTTTTTCGGTAAAACGTTTGACACCGCCAGTGAAATGCTTAAAATGCGCGTCTCACTTGGTTGAGACAGGAACTCTGAATCAACAAACAACGTTCAGCGTTGCAAGTGGATGCTCCTAACAGGGCATGGAAGTGAGTCGAAAGTTGGGTGGTTAGCTCAGCTGGGAGAGCATCGCCCTTACAAGGCGAGGGTCACTGGTTCGATCCCAGTACCACCCACCATTTTTCGACGCGCAGCACCGGATCACCCCATCCGGTTGCAGATTCAGGGCAAAAGCCCGAATCGATGCGGAGCGGTAGTTCAGTTGGTTAGAATACCGGCCTGTCACGCCGGGGGTCGCGGGTTCGAGTCCCGTCCGCTCCGCCATTTTTACTTTTCCCGGGTGGTTAGCTCAGCTGGGAGAGCATCGCCCTTACAAGGCGAGGGTCACTGGTTCGATCCCAGTACCACCCACCAGAATTCGAAAAAGGCAGGCCCCACGGCCTGCCTTTTTTATTGCCTATTTGCCAATCAGCGATTGGCCGCACACCCGCACCACGTTGCCATTCACCCCGTTAGACGCAGGGCTGCAATACCACGCGATCGCCTCGGCCACATCAATTGGCTGACCGCCTTGAGACAGGCTGTTCATTCGGCGCCCGGCTTCGCGAATGGTGATCGGCATGGCCGCCGTCATCTGGGTCTCAATGAAGCCAGGCGCGATGGCATTGATGGTCACGCCGTTCTTCAACTGCTTTGCCATGGCCTCGACATAGCCAATAACACCACTCTTGGCGGTGGAGTAATTGGTTTGTCCGAAGTTACCGGCGATACCGCTGATTGATGAAATGCACACAATTCGGCCGTTTTCCCGCATCAGTTCGCGGTGCATCAATTCCTCATCAATCAGTTCTTCGGCGCTCAGGTTCACCGCAATAGTCATATCCCAGAAGTGCTCAGGCATATTGCCGAGTGTTTTGTCCCGGGTAATGCCGGCGTTATGGATCACCAAGTCGATGCCGTCGAAGTGTTCCTGAACAAAGTCGGCGATCAGCTTGGGCGCTGCTTTGTCGGTAATGTCACAAGCCAGCGCCTTGCCATTGATGGCATCAGTCACTTGCTCCAGTTCGGCCATGGCCGGTGGGATATCCAGGCCAATCACTGTGGCACCGTCACGGGCCAGTGTTTGTGCGATGGCCGCCCCAATGCCTCGGGACGCACCGGTGACCAGAGCCACTTTGCCGGTAAGGGGAGCGGCCGGGCTGATCGTCGGTGCCGCGGCGCTCTTGCCAATGCGCACCACCTGGCCGGACACATAGGCCGAACGGGGTGACAGGAAAAAGCGCACGGTAGAATCCAGCTGTTTCTCTGCGCCCGGCGCCATCCATACCAGATTGGCAGTGGAGCCTTTCTTGCCGACCTCTTTGCCAACACTGCGAACAAATCCCTCCAGCGCCTGTTGGGCTGCTGCCTGAGGTGCCTTGCGGCAGGTCGCAGGGTTCTGGCCAACCACCAACACCCGGGCATTGCGGCCGAGCTTTTTGATGGTGGGGTGAAAAAAGTCGTACAGGGCCCTGAGGTCATCTGGCTTTTTCAGCCCGGTGGCATCAAAGATCAGGGCCGAAAACGTTGGCTTCGTGCCCTGGCCAAGCTCTAGAGCCTTGGCTTTATTGCCCGCCTTGGCGGAGTCACTGAGGGAGTCAATACCGCTGGCGTGGTGTACCTTGGCCGCACTGGCGTTCAGAATGCCACCGAGGGTGGCAATGGCTTTGGCGCCGTTGCCTGCGCCCACCAGAACGTCGCCCTCGATAAACGGCTGGTCCGGGCGCTTCAGACGGTTCAAGGGAATGGGCGCGGGCAAGCCCAGCGACTGCGCTGCGGTTTTTCCAAGGGGTGTGTTAACAAATTTTAGGTACAGGTCAGACATAGAATCTTCCTTGTGATTGCTATAGTGCATTTCGAATGCATTAAGAGAGCGGGTCGACCTACAGGGTAAAGAATCGGTCAATTTTTGTATTGACTCAATGCCGCCGGCATATTGTCAGGCATGCCAATGAGCAGCTGGCCTGTCAGGTTAGACTGCGGATCAGTTAACCATATTCTGAAAGGACATCATCATGGCACAGTCACCAAAAACCACTCAGCCCAAGACGCCGGCGCGCGCAAGGCAGCCGGCGGCGCAGCAAAATGGAGTGCGCCGTGTCGCGGTCCTCGGTGGAAACCGGATTCCGTTCGCCAAGTCGAACACGGCGTACAGCAAGATCGGCAATCAAGAGCTGCTGACATCGGCGCTGCGCGGGCTTGTAGACCGTTATGGCCTTCAGGGGCAGCGCCTGGGCGAGGTTGTGGCCGGGGCGGTGATCAAGCATTCCCGGGACTTCAACCTGACCCGGGAGGCCGCATTGAGCTCAGGCCTGGCCCCGGAAACGCCCGCTTACGATATTCAGCAGGCCTGTGGAACCGGGCTCGAGGCGGCCATCCTGGTGGCCAACAAGATTGCCCTGGGCCAGATCGAGTGCGGCATCGCCGGTGGCACCGACACCACCTCGGACGCGCCGATTGGTGTCGGTGAGGGCCTACGTGAAATCCTGCTGGACCTTAACCGTGCCAAGACCCTGGGCCAGCGCCTCAAGATTCTCGGCCGCTTCCGGCCCGGACACCTGGTGCCAGAAGTGCCTGAAAATGGCGAGCCGCGCACAGGCATGTCCATGGGCGATCATGCCCAGATCACTGCCCATGAATGGAACATTGCCCGGGAGGATCAGGATCAACTGGCCCTGGAGAGCCATATGAAGCTGGGGCAAGCTTACGAGGACGGTTTCTTTAGCGACCTGATGACGCCGTTGGCGGGACTGGAGCGTGACAACATCCTTCGGCCGGATACGACGCTGGAAAAACTGGCGTCGCTCAAACCCTGTTTTGATCGCGAAAATGGCACTATGACCGCCGCCAACAGTACCGCGCTGACCGACGGTGCCTCCTGCGTGCTGCTGGCGAGTGAGGAATGGGCAAAAGCCAATAATCTTGAGGTGAAGGCTTGGCTGACGTTCTCGGAGGTGGCCGCGGTGGACTTTGTCGACAAGAAAGAAGGCCTGCTGATGGCGCCGGCTTATGCCGTACCGCGCATGCTTGAGAAGGCGGGTCTGAGTCTGCAGGACTTCGACTATTACGAGATTCACGAAGCCTTTGCCTCGCAAGTGCTGTCGACGCTCAAGGCCTGGGAAGATCCGGAATTCTGTAAGACCCGCCTGGAGCTGGACCAGCCGTTGGGCAGCATCGATCGCAGCAAGCTGAATGTGAAAGGCAGCAGTCTGGCAGCTGGGCATCCGTTTGCCGCGACTGGCGGTCGCATCGTGGCAACCTTGGCAAAACTGCTGGAGCAGAAGGGCAGTGGCCGTGGCTTGATCTCAATCTGTGCCGCCGGTGGCCAGGGCGTTACCGCGATTCTGGAGCGCTAAATTTCCAGAAAAGAAAAATTGGCTTTGACAGGCACTGCTCTACCCCTTAATATGCGCGCCACGTTGATCGGGGATGACCCGAAAGACAGGCAGTAATGATGCGGGGTGGAGCAGTCTGGTAGCTCGTCGGGCTCATAACCCGAAGGTCGTAGGTTCGAATCCTGCCCCCGCTACCATTTCAGAAAGATCGGGTGAAGGCTTACCGATATAGTAGCCTTGAGCATACTCAACACCCAGCTCCTCCAGCTTCCTTAGCGTTACCTCATCTTCGACAAACTCTGCAATGGTTCTCATGCCGAAGGCATTTACCATCTTGTTCAGGCTTTCCACGAACACCTGATTGTCCAGATTATTTTCCAGATCCAGAATGTACGAGCCGTCCAGCTTCACGTAGCTCAATGGCAGCTTTTTCAAATAGCTGAACGATGAAAAACCAACCCCGAAATCGTCCAGGGCAACCATCACGCCCGATTCGCTGATCCGCGTTAGGTTAGTCAGCACCATCTGGAAGTTCTCAATGTAAGCGGTTTCGGTCAGCTCGATGATGATGTAGCTGGGATCGACCTGATATTTTCGAATCAGGTTGTTCAGGATTTCCGGGAAGGTGTTGGACTGAAGGGTGGGCGCCGAGATGTTAATGGACAGGCTGAAGTGGGTCCCGGCCTCCCAGATGGTGGCGAGTTTGCTGATGGCGTGATCCAGTACCCACTCATCCACCAGCCGGATTAAGCCCATGCGTTCTGCGGCTGGAATGAAATCGTTGGGGTAGACCGGGTTGCCATTCAGGTCTGTCAGTCTAAGCAGCACCTCGTAATGGCTGACTGTCTCACTCTTGATGCAGTAGATCGGCTGATAGTTCAACTCGAACAGATCCGTGCGCTTAAGAGCCTGTTTCAGCAGCGACGTCAGATCATGATCGCGACGGATATCGGCGAGATCGTTGGTGCTCGGGTCGAAAATCTGCCACTGGTCACCGCCCTTCTTTTTAGCTTGGTACATGGCCATGTCGGCGTGAACGATGAGCTCCTGCTCGGTAGTGCCATGGAGGGGAATCAAGGCCGCGCCCACGCTGACACTGTATTCGACCCAGCGCCCCTCTCTGCTTAAGAAAAGCTGCCCGCATAGTTTTTCCGACAGTTTTTGCAGGAACTTTTCAAGCTGGTCGGCTTTGATGTTAGGCAGCACTACAGTAAATTCATCGCCCGCCAAACGACTGATGGAATCCGTCAACCGAACGCTGGCGCGCAGGGATTCGGCAATCTGTATCAGTACATTGTCGCCCACGGTGTGGCCGTATAGGTCATTGATTTGCTTGAATCGATTCACATCAATGAACACTACTGCGCCGTTGCGCTGGGTATCCAGGACTTTCTGGAGATCGTGCTGGAAGCCGCGGCGATTGCCGATGCCGGTCAACGGATCGTTGTTGGCCAGCCATTCGAGGGCTTCTTCATCCCGCTTGCGCTGGGTAAGGTCGATGCCAATGGCGAGAATGATGTTTCGGCCTTTCTCATCGTCGACGATGGAGCAGGTCCAGTCGAGATAGATGGGCAGCCCCTGGTCGTTGGCGAATTCCGCATCCAGCTGGATCACCTCGCAGTGATTGCCTTTCAGGAGATCAATCCGATCCTGAAACATCTTTCGGCTTTCGTCGGACATGAACAGGTCGGTGAAATTCGAGGTTGGCCGTTTGAACTCGTTTTCGAACCGGGCATTGCAAGTGAGGATAGTGCCATCAAATTGCTGGGTAACGATGAACAGATGCGAGCTGTCGATGAGTCGCTCCAGGAAGGCCTGCGATCGGGTGATCACCGCGATTTGCTCCTGCAGAGAATGGCTCTTGTCCTCAACTTCGATGTGTAGGGCCTCCAATTCGTGGGTCACGAACCGCGTGCTTTTCTCCAGTAAAGAGAGTTCGTCCTGCAACACGCCCGATCGGCCGCTGAGCTTCTCCTTGGCTTCCTTATACTCATGTTTAGGTAGCAGGTTCAAAGCCTCGACCACTGAAAACAGTCGGCGCAGTGGATTGAGCATGATCATGAACAGAACCAGTTCCGACACCAGTAGCGCCAGGGTGCCAATCAGGATGCTGATTTTGACGGAGTTGACGAGGTTGTGGTGTTGCTGGGTCTCATCGCTGATGGCAATCACTTCGGGTGTATCGCCGTAGGCCCGGTACCCAATGAACTTGAGCGGGTTCAATAGCAGTCTCTGACCCTTGACCTCGGATGGCTCGGCGTCGCCCAGATTGTCATAGGCGGTGGTCTTCTCAATGTGACGGAGCTGATCAAGTGTCTCCTGGAACCGGCTGGCGGCCCAGAGCCTCCGGTCCCATTCGGCCAGCGACCGGTCGGATTCCAGAGCAAGGTTGACGCCTGAAAGCGCCGGCAACAGTATTGCCAGATCGTTGCTGGAGACCTGCTGGTAGCGTTGGATGATGTCGGAGATGTTCTGGCCGGTAACTATCAGGGCCTCAGAGCCATCGTCCAGCACAAAGGGCTCGATGACAAATTGTGAGCAGCCAAAATCGCAAAACAGGAATGAGCGAGGAATCTGGGCGCCATCGACTTGCATGGCATCAGCGATGGCATCACTCAATTCTTGCCTATTCCGGAACAGCAGTGGACTGAAGGCAGAGCCTGTCTCAGTGCCGTTAATGGAAAAAAGACCGATGAAGTCGATGCCAGTGTTGATGTTGAGCTCTATCCACTCTTTCCGGAGATACTCCTGGAGCCTCTCGTCGGCACCGGGTTTATTGGCACCTTGGATCTCAGGCATTTCCGCAATCAGTTGCGACAGCTGTGACAGACGCAGGAAGTTGTCGTCCAGCAATTGATCGAGCACCGATTGCTGACGGAGCTGGAGGTCCGCAATGCGATTATCGTAGGTATTAATCGCCTTATAGATGTGCTGACTGATCCAGACTCCGGTCAGGGTAATAAGAACGAGGCTAAGGAAGGCGACTGCTTTCCATTTCAGGCTCAGGTACATAGTTCAGCAACCGACGGATCAGAATTGGTAGTTCAGTGACAGAACGTAATAGTTCCAATATTTATCAAGATCCTCGTCTTCCCTGCCGTTGTAGTTCGGCAGCCATGCAGTCCCCTCATTGAAGCTGGCCTGGCCCATTACTGACCAGTCTGTTGCAAACCGCCATTGGCCGCCGAGTGTCCAGCCCTTGCCGAACCCGCGGTAGCGGTTGTTGGGCCTGGCGGTAATCTCGCCCGATCGATCATTCTTGTCCAGGTAGAGTTCTTCGTAACGGGTGAACCAGGAGGTTCGAGCGGTTGCAAGCCACTCAAGCTGAAGGTAGTAGCCTTCGGTAGTGACGCTATCCGAACTGGGCTGGCCAAGAATCTCAGCGTGAAAATCAGTTTCCAGATTCAGATACTCAGCGGTCATTATCCAGTCTTGGTAGCTGTATTGGGCCGAGACAATGGCAAGCAGGCCTTCGAACTTGCCATCAGTTACGTAGCTTAGGGGGTTCGCGGTAATATCGCCCGGTGGAGCGCTCATCAGCGCTTCCTGGGCCTCAGCCACCGACTGGGTCTCATCGAGGTCGATGGTCAGATCCACCAGGCTCAAGCCCAGGCGCAAATCTCGGTCGAAGGCCGGCACCAGGTTGAGATTTAGCAACCAGAGCGGAATGTCGTCGGATTTACCCATAGAAACGCGCTGCCCGAAAGCAAACTCCTCGAAGTCGTCCAGATCAATGTTGCGTTGGCCACCAGACACCTCCCAGGTGATCAGGTTTTCACTGAAAAGGACTGAGCCGTAGAGATTCACGCCATCGATAGACAGCAAGGTGTCCCGGAACGCATCGAAATAAATCGAGTCGGGTACGTTATAGCCGGGGCGGGCCGACGGGATGTCCCGGATGGCGTTGTAGAAACCGATGTTATTTTTCACCCGACCTGCTCGGATGCCGAAGGATATATTCTGATCGCTGAATACGAGGTAATCGGCCAGTAGAAAGTCGATCCGGACGTCGCCATCGTCGGCTTCATCCTGTTGTCGGCTGAGCACCTGCCCGGCTAGCCGGAATTCAGGCGTAAGTTCGGTGAAGCCGTTGACGCCAAGTTCGCGAAACTTCACCGACCCGTTTTTAGAATCTGTGCCGGCATAGGGGTTGTCAGGGCTATAAAGGAACGCCTGATTTACGAAGCCATGAATTTGGGAGGAGTCGTTGATATCGATCGCCATAGCGGGGGAGCACGCAGCCAGGGAAACTGCAAAAAGCGCCTTTGCAAGAATTCCTTTTGAAAGTGTCTTCATGGCTGAACTCCTTGCAACACCTTAACGCCGTCCGTGGGATAGTTCTTCGAGACGTAGCCGATTGCTCCTGGTGTTGTCCGGATCACTTTCAACATTTCGTCCTCTGACTCAACTACGGTTGGTGCCTTGCCGGTACCAGTGAACAGCATCCGATTCCAGATCCGATCAAGTTGATGGGCGTGGATTTGCAGGCGATTGACCACAAATTTTCGGTGGAGGTTGCTGTCACTGGGTAAGATAAAAACTTGAATGGCCAGGCCGTCTGGCCATTTTCTGGTTTGCATGGCGAATATCTGGTTAAGGTAAACGGAGTCAAGCAGAGTGGGGTCGATACTCTCATGGAGCAGGATTTTGGGCGTGGCGTACGCTGCCGAAGTTAGCGCTAATAAGACGCCTAGCATCAGGCTGCGAATCCCGCGGGAGCGGACCTGCGGTGGGTTCATATTATCCCTGAATGGGCGTCGCGATTTCGAACTTGTGCTCATATGTAGTTGAGTATTGCCGAAAATGCGTCGATATAATGTGATTTTCCCCACTTATTTTGTTCATCCTTGTAGCATTTTCAGTCATGTTCCGGTGGCCGTCTGAAAGCCGCCAGTCCCTCTGCCTCCAGTAATCGGGCGAATCTCAGGGTAGTCAGATCCCGGCCCGGAGCCCCGATGATCTGAATGTTATAGGGCAATCCGTTGGCGGAAACACCCACCGGTACAGACGTAGCAGGCAGACCGAGCAGGGTAGCCAGGGCAATCCAGCAAAACTGATCCATGTACGCCCGGGGTTGCCCGGCCACCATGATCCGGCGCTTGAACACCGGCTGGCTGTGATCGTGTCGGATCGCTGTGGTGGGGGTTATCGGCGTAAGCAGCACGTCGAATTCTTCGAACAGGGGCTCGATTTCGACCCGCATCTTCTCGCGCAGCTCGTTCCAGATGGCCCACTGATGCGCCGCCTGATTCACACCGCGGGCGTATTCACCAATAAATGGGGTAACCGGTCCGAAGAACTTCAGCCAGGGTTCCAGTCGGGCAATCCACTTCATCTGGCGGCGCTGTGAGGGTTTCAATGAAGTGGCGAGCAAACTGCCCAGCAGATTGAAGTAGGCGGGCAGTATGTGTTCGAGATTGAGTAGGCGATGGTTGGGTTCTGCCACCAGGGCTCCCTGGCCTTCGAGTTTGCCAGCCAGGTCCCGATAGCCGGCACTGAGTTCAGTTTCAATTGGGCACAGGGGATCGTCCAGCCAAAGCCCAACCCTGGCCTGTGCCAGTGTTTCCAATGTGGCCGGCTCCATCGCCAGCGCCCAGCTGCGGGCATCGGCCGGGCGGGGGCCAGCAATAACGTCCAGCAGCAACTCCAAGTCGCGGCTGCAGCGGGCCATGGGCCCGCCTACCGCCAGATCCGGTCGCGACTGGGTCCCGGGCGGCCCGGGTATGTGGCCCCGCAGCGAAACCAGATCCCTAGTCGGTTTATGGCCGAACACCCCGCAGAAATGCGCCGGCGTACGAATAGAGCCGGCCAGATCACTGCCCACTTCCAGTGGTGTCATGCCGCTGGCCAGGGCCGCGGCGGCACCGCCGGACGAGCCACCGGGGGAGTGGTCAGTATTGTAGGGGTTGTTGGTTACGCCAAAGAGTTTGTTGTAGCTCTGCAGATCGGTGGCGTAGATCGGCACATTGGTCTTGCCGATGATAATGGCGCCGGCCTCCTCCAGGCGGCGGGCAATGTCGGCGTGCTTTTCCGGAACGTGGTTTTGCAGCGCCGGTGCCCCAGCCGTGGTGGTCATGCCGGCTACTTCCCAGGTGTCCTTGAGGGTCATCGGCAGACCATGCAATGGCCCGGTGGCCCGACCGGCTGCCCGCTGTTGATCAGATTCCCGGGCCCGGCTCAGCGCCCGCTCTTCGTCTAGAGTCACTACGGCATTGATATGGCTGTTTTGCTGGCGAATGCGTTCGAGCAACGCCTTGGTCAGGCTTTCACTGGTAATTCGGCCGGCTTCCAGTTCAGTCAGCAGCTTGTGTGCGGGTTGGTAATGCATCGAACTCATGGCAGGTCCTCGCGCCAGTATTTCACTCTCACCTGGGCTTTCACCGCATCGATGATTTCGACGATCAGGTTGATCAGGGCCTCGTTCTCGGTCTCCTCCGATTCCATCTGGTCTGGACTGGGCAGGAAGACGTTGACGATGTCTTCAATGAAGGCGTGGTTGGAGGCTGAGGCCAGGTCTTCAAGGATCTGGTGAATAACGTTGGCAACAATATCGCCGACCGCCTCTTCTAGGGTTTCCTGGATGGTAGGGCCGACCACCGGCAGGAATTTCAGGCGCGATAGCTCAAGGTTCTGCTTGAGGGCGCTGTCGACCCGATCCTCAAGGTAGCTCCGCAAGGCACCCCGGTTCGGCACATAGCCTTCCTGGGCGGCTTCAGCAACGCGGCTGGAGATCCAGTCGGTCAGCATTTCCCGGCGCGGGTAGAGAATGTCCTGCTGGATCTTGTCGAACAGCGGCGAGCCCCGTTTGACCTCCTGCTGCACACCGCTGAGCACCTTCAGAACGATGCGGTCGGAAAGCTCTTCCATGAAGGCCTCGTAGTAGAAGTTTACGAAGCGGTAGAGCTTGGTGTTGGTGACATCAATGATCTTGTATTGATGCAGGCGGTAAATAATAGAAATGATGCGCAGAACCCGCAGGAAACGCAGGCTACCTACCGGGATACAGCCTACCAGGTCGTACCAGTGAATGAACGGATAGAAGTACCAGCGGTCATAGATCTTGGCCTTCACCGCGTAGCCCCAGCGAAGAAAAAATTCGCTCAGGAAAATCGACACGAAAATCATGTCGTAGAAGATGAAGCGATCGTGGATCGGATGATAAAGGCTTTGTAGATCGGGGGCGTATTGCTTGAGCAAATCCTGAACCGCCACAAAGTTGTAGATGGAATCCCATATAATGAAGGCCAGGTTGATGATCAGCAGCCCCAGCATGAGGAAGTCGACGATAAACCAGATCAGTTGGTGGCTGGACTTCAGGTTCTCTCGGTTGATGTGCAGCATTCAGGACTTCCAGTTACCTGCCAGGACATTGTAAGCTCCTGACAGATTAGCGTATTTCGGCTCTGACGACGACCAGGGGCGGATTAACTTGACCACCTGTCGTTAAACTCGCAGGCTTGAATGAACCTTCGCTCACGATTCCAACACTGAAACCGCCGGATGCTTTCTAGAAACCGTGTTGTAACAACAGGCCGGCGCCGGCTTCTCGCACTTTTGATCCTTTGGTTGCCGCTGTCCGGTTGGGCTCAACAGGTTGAGGTTAAGCTTGAGGGCGACTACCCGGAACTCAAAACCAATGCCGAAGCTTTTATCGGTGAGGTTGACGGGCGCAATGCCACCAACCTGCGGCGTTATGCGTCGACGGTGGTTGATCAGGCGAGCAAGGCCTTGCGAGCCCTGGGCTACTACGAACCGCGGATCGACTGGCGTGTGGAGGACGGCGATTCTGACGACGGCGCCCGGCTGATCCTGACGATCACTCCTGGGGAGCCCGTACGGGTGACCTCGCGGACCGTGGAAATCCGGGGCGCAGCCTCGCGTGACAGCCGGTTCACCGACAACCTGCCCAAACAGCCGGCCGAGGGCGATGTCCTCAACCACGGCCATTACAATAGCCTGCGCGACACCATTCAGACCCGAGCCCGTCAGCGCGGTTATTTCGATGGCGGCTTTGTTGAAAAAAGCCTGACGGTGAATCCTGAAGACCGCACTGCCGAAGTGACCCTGGTGTACGAGAGTGGCGAGCGATACCAGTTGGGCGAGGTCACCTTCACCGAAGATCATTACTTTGAGTCTGATCTGCTTCATGACTTCGTTACCTTTGAGCCTGGTACCCCCTATCACACTGACAAGATTGCCGAGTTGAACCGGGATCTCTCCAGCAGCGGGTATTTCTCCGGGGTTGATATAGATGCCGTGCCAGGCCGGGCAGTCGACGGTGTAATTCCTGTGGCGGTCACCGTGACTCGGCGTCCGCCCCGCTCAGTTGGCGTGGGTGTCGGCTTCTCGACCGATGTCGGACCCCGGTTCCGGGCCAACTGGCGCGAGCACTGGATCAACCCCATGGGGCACAAGCGCGGTGCAGACACCGAGCTGTCCGTACCGCGCCAGAACGTCAGCGCCTGGTACGAACTGCCGCTGGAACCACCCATGACCGATCTGATCCGCCTGACCGCCGGTTATCAGCGGGAAGATATTGAGAATGTTGAATCGGAACTGCTGACATTGGGCCAGCAGTGGCAACATGAGCTGGATAATAGCTGGCTTCAGGTGTTGTCCCTGCGCTGGGAAGGGGAACGCTTCAACATTGGCGATGAGGAATCCGGCACCAGTAGCCTGTTTCTGCCAGGCGCAGCGTATTCCAGGCGCTACGCCGACACCGCGTTGGATCCGTCCAAGGGTTACCGGCTGCAGTTCGATGTCACCGGTGCCCACCGGGCGGTGTTGTCGACCGTGGATGTGCTGCACGTGAGCGCGCTGGCCAAGGGCTTGTACACCATGTTCGATAATCACCGGTTCCTGGCTCGCGTTCAGGCTGGCGGCGTTGCCACCAACAGCTTCGAGGATGTACCGCCGTCGCTCCGCTTTTTCGCCGGTGGTGACCAGAGCGTGCGTGGCTATGGTTACGAGACCCTGTCGCCGGAAAACGAAAACGGGGTTCCGGTAGGCGGCCGGTACCTGCTGGTGGGCAGTGCCGAGTATCAGTATCAGTTTGCCGACCGGTGGCGAGCGGCGCTGTTCGTGGATCATGGCAATGCCGTCAACGATCTGTTCGATCCACTGGCTACCGGTGTCGGCATTGGTCTGCGCTGGGTCAGTCCAGTGGGGCCCTTGCGTCTGGATGTGGCGAAAGGCCTGGATCCGGAGTTTGGCGGCGGTTGGCGTATCCACTTTTCCATGGGGCCTGAATTGTGACGGAACAGCACGAACCCGGTGGCCCCGACCAGCAAGGGCAGGACACAAGTGCTCAGGACAAGGCTCGGCGATCCGGCTGGTTCTGGCTGCTGGTGGCGTTGGCCGTCCTGATCCTGCTGCCCGTGGTGCTTATGGTTGCAATATTGCTGGCACTGCGGTCTGAAACTGGCACTGCCTGGGTCATCGATCAGGTTCCGGGCCTCGAGGTGACGGAGGGTCGCGGCTCATTGCTGGGTCAGTGGCAGGCTTCCGAGGTGGTCTGGCAAGGCTTTGGTGTGAATGTTGAGGTGGAGGCGGTGCTGGTTGACTGGTCCCCCTCCTGCCTGCTGCAAACCCGGATCTGCCTCGATACCCTCAGGGCC
>Ga0207899_1000098_pt1 | contig 41699 bp, 42 predicted proteins | sample MalvirmetaMSP134_FD_184235 | JGI IMG/M metagenome (GOLD analysis project Ga0207899, IMG submission 184235) | Marine viral communities from the Deep Pacific Ocean - MSP-134 (SPAdes) | ecosystem: Environmental > Aquatic > Marine > Oceanic | place: Pacific Ocean | collected 2011-06-28
CGCCCTTCCGCAGTTGCGCTTCACTTCGTTCGCTGTGGCCAGCTTACGGGAGGACTTTCACCTCCAGGAGTGCGCCCGTGCCGGGCGCACCAAAAAAGCGGCCCCGAAGGGCCGCTGTTTTTGCTTACCAAACGAGCTTAGTGGCCCAGGTAGCTGCGATACATCCAGACCGTTTTTTCCTGCTCGGAGATGTAGTCGCTCATCAGTGCCACGGTGCCTTCGTCGTCGGCATCGCCGGCCAGGTGCAGCAGTTCGCGCTGGCGGGTGATCAGTTTGGCGAAGCTTTCCACGATGTTTTCCATGGCTTCTTTGCCGTCGGACACGTCTTTACGCTCCGGCACTTCGGATTTTTCGATGTAGGTGCTGTAGGCGTGGGCCGGACGGTGGCCCAGGGTCAGGACCCGCTCGGCGATTTCGTCGATCTTCAGCAGCAGGTCGTCGTACAGCTCCTCAAACTTCACGTGCAGTTCGAAAAAGTTGTCGCCCTTGATGTTCCAGTGATAGCCACGCACGTTCATATAGAAGATCTGGTAGTTGGACAGCAGATCGTTCAGTGAGTCGGCGAGCTTGGCGGTTTTTTCGGTATCCAGACCGATAAAGTTCTTGCTCATAACGTGTCTCCTTGACAGCGAATGATGAAGTATTGGCTTCTACGCTAACTTAGATTACTGAAATAAGGGAAGTTTAGTTCACCAATACACCCGATAGTACGGTCTAATGCCTATGCTTCTGGCTCGCCAAGAATTAATAGCCCTTTCCTATCAGAAATCTCAAAACAATTGATTTAACATTGATTCTCACTCAGCGTCTAATGATTCCATTGCCACGTTTCATAGCTACACGGATCCGGAGTCACCCATGAGCGCGCTGAAGCTTTTTGTACACAACCATGGCTCGAAGGGGGATCAGTCACTGATCAAAACCATTACCTTCGCCATCACGCACTTTACGGTTGCCTTCACCGTTGCCTATCTGCTGACCGGCGACATCATGATCGGCAGCCTGATCGCGATGGTCGAGCCGGCCATCAACACGGTGGCCTACTTCTTCCACGAACGCATCTGGGCCCGCCGGGCGGCCGGGGTTACACCCCCGGCCCACAATCCGTGCAGCCTTCCTCAGGCGCAGGGCCAATGCTGAGGTTGCGGTTCAGATCCTTCAGCGCGGTGCGCAGGCCTTCTTCAATCACCGGGTGATAGAAGGGCATTTCCAACATCTCGCTGACGGTCATCCGCTTCTGGGCGGACCAGGCCAGCAGGTGGGCAATGTGCTCCGCCGCCGGGCCGAACATTTCCGCGCCCATGAACAGGCCGCTGCCGTGTTCGCCGTAAACCCGCAATAGTCCTCGGTTCTTGCCGATCACGCGGCTGCGCCCCTGGTCTTCAAAAGAGACTTCCCCTACCGCAAAGCAGCCTTTGCAGCGCTCATCCACCTGGCTGATGGTCAGCCCCACGGTGGCGATCTGCGGGTCGGTAAACACGATGGCCAGGTGGGTGCGGCGCAGGCCGGTGCGCACATCCGGGTAAGACGCCGCGTTCTGCCCGGCAATGTGCCCTTCATCGGCGGCTTCATGTAAAAGCGGCAGGCTGTTGTTGGCATCGCCGGCGATAAAAATGTGGCTGTCGCCGCAGCGCAGGGTGTAGGGGTCAAACACCGGGCTGCCCTTGTCGTCCAGTTCGATGCCGGCATTCTGTATGTCCAGCCCGTCGACGTTGGGGCGCCGGCCGGTGGCGGCCAGCAGGTAGTCGAAGGTTTCGGTTTCGTCGCTGCCATTGTCGGCAAAGGTCACGGCGACGCCCTGCTCCACCCGCTCGACTTTCTTCACGTCGGCTTGCGGGTCCAGGGGGAATTCTTGGTTAAAGGTTTTCAGGGCGTAGTCGCGGATGGTCTTGTCCTGTATTGCGCCGATGGAGCCGCTTCTACCGAACATGCGCACCCGCACCCCCAGCCGCGCGAGCGCCTGGCCCAGCTCCAGGCCGATTACCCCAGGGCCGAATATGGCCACGGACTTGGGAAGGTCCTGCCATTCAAAGATGTCGTCGTTGACCACCAGGCGGTCCTTGGCTTCTTTCAGGAAGCCGGGGATGTTCGGGCGGGCGCCGGTGGCGATGATGATTCGCTGGGCGTTCACCTCTGTGTGATCCCCCACCATCAGGCGGTTGGGGTCGATAAATCGGGCATGGCCCATCAGCCGGTGTTCTTCCGGGAATTTCTGCACCGAGTCGACCACCGACCCGGCGAAGTGATCCCGTTCGGATCGCACACGTTCCATCACCCGTTTACCATCCACGGTGATGTTGCCGGCCGATAGGCCGAACAGACCTCCGCTACGCATATGGTGGGCGTTGTCGGCGGCGGCAATCAGGAGTTTGCTGGGCATGCACCCAACCCGGGCGCAGGTGGTTCCGTACTGGTCCGCCTCGATCAGCACGACCTTGTCGGTCGCCTTGGTTACCCGCTTGTAGGCCACCATGCCTGCGGTGCCCACGCCGATGATGGCAACGTCTACGTCTCGCTTTTCCATCGATCTGTCTCCTGTTATTTCACCCGTTCGTGAAAAAATGCCGGTTTCGACCTATGCTGTCAGACTTTTCATACGGCGGCGAGCAAACCGGAGACTGGTGAATGCAGAATTACTGGGCGGAATTTCTGACGGTGGCGCTGGTGCATCTGCTTGCGGTGGCAAGCCCGGGGCCGGATTTTGCGGTGATGCTGCGCCAGGCCCTGTGCCAGAGCAGGCGCAATGCGCTGCTGACCGCGTTCGGCATTGGCGCGGGGATTCTGGTTCACGTGTGCTATTCGCTGCTAGGCATCGGGCTGCTGATCCAGCAGTCGGTTGTGCTGTTCAGCGTTCTGAAGGTGATGGGCGCGCTCTACCTGACCTGGATTGCCGTTCAGTGCCTGAAGGCCCGGGCCGGTGGCATTTATGTGGACACTCAGCCCCGCGTGGCGCAATCGGGCTTTGCGGCCCTGCGCCTGGGCTTTCTGACCAATACGCTCAATCCCAAAGCGACGCTGTTCTTTGTGTCACTGTTCTCGGTGGTCATCAGCCCCGGCACGCCGGTTGCCCTGCAGGCGGGCTACGGGATCTATATGGCGCTGGCCACCGGGCTGTGGTTTGCCCTGGTCGCCGTGTTTTTCACCCTCGAGCGGGTGCGCAAAAGCTTCAACCGCTTCGGCCACTGGCTGGACCGGCTGATGGGCGGTGTTCTGCTGTTGCTGGCCGGGCAGCTGCTGTTTTCTACAGTGAGCGGATCAGAGCCTCCGTCTGGTCCCATCCCAGGCACGGATCGGTAATCGAGCAGCCGTAAAGCAGGTCCCCGCCGTCGCTCTGGCGGCCCGGCTCCAGGAAGCTTTCCAGCATCAGCCCGCGAATTCCGTTATTGCCCGTGTTGCGCTGGGCGATCACGTCCCGGGCGATATCCATCTGGCGTTCGTGTTGTTTGCAGGCATTGTCGTGGCTGCAGTCCACCATCACCGAGGTTGAAACCCCGCCCGCGTCCAGTGCCGCCATGGCCTCGCGGATGCTGTCGACGTCGTAGTTAGTGATGCCACGGCCACCGCGCAGTACCAGATGGGTGTCAGGGTTGCCGGGAGTGTTGAGCATGGCCGGGGCGCCGGTTTCGCCGATACCGAAATGCTGGTGCGGGTGGCCGGCGGATTTCATGGCATTTACCGCAACCCCCACCGTGCCGTCGGTGCCGTTCTTGAAGCCCACGGGCATGGGCAGGCCACTGGCCATTTCCCGATGCACCTGGGATTCTGTGGTGCGCGCGCCAATGGCGGTCCAGCTGACCAGGTCCCCCAGGTAATCCATGGCGAAGGGGCTCAGTGCTTCGGTGGCAATGGGCAGACCCATTTCGGCCAGGTTCAGCAGCAGCCGGCGTGAGCGCACCAGGCCCTCGTTCAGGTCGCCCTGGCCGGTGCGGTCCGGGTCATACAACAGACCTTTCCAGCCGACGGTGGTGCGGGGCTTTTCCAGGTAGGCCCGCATCACGATCAGGAAGCGGTCGCTGACCTCATCGGCCAGCTTGCTGAGCTTTGCGCCGTACTCCAGCGCCGCCACTTCGTCGTGGATGGAGCAAGGCCCCATAACGATCAGCAGCCGCGAGTCCTCGCCCCTTAGAATGCGTCGCACGGCGTCACGCTGTTCGGCAATCCTGGCCTGAACGTCCGCAGGCACGGGGAACTCCCGCCGAAGCTGCACCGGCGTGGGCAGGGGCGTCGCCGCTGCGGTGCCCGAAGTTTCCTGCTGAGCCTGGGTTGCGGTCAGCGCGTCAATGCTGGTTGGCATGTTCATTTTTATTGGGTCCTGTTTCCCTGTGTCCGAATCAAAAAAGCCCCGGCTGGGCTGGCTACCAGTCGGGGCTTTTCGAGTCCGGTGGCAGCCTGGTTAGGTGCCGGGCTGCCTTCCTCGTTATTCAGTCGTTCAAGACGTTTCTAACGGCGGCCCGGGCTGTGGCTAAAATAGCCATAACCAAACCACCAGAAAAACACAGCAGCGACTGCAGCCATCGGTTCATGACCGAAAGCTTTCAGTTTGTTCAATTGACAGATCGCGTGTGTTGTCTTCATGCTTTTTAATATAACCCCCGTGTTCGCGGGATTGCAACCGCTTTGGAGAAAGCCATGCGCCTTCCTTTTATAGTTGCGGCTTTGATGGCTGTTCTGATGACCGGGCTGGCCAACCCTCTAATGGCCGCCCCGGAAGCGCGCCAATACGAATTAAGCCAGCGTTCGGCCGCTGATGTGGCACAGCAGCTCCGCGATCTCTACCCCGGCGATGAGCTTACCGTATCCAGCCAGGGCCAGCAGTTGATTGTGCGGGCCGAGCCCCGGGTGCTGGATGAAATCGGCCAGCTGATTGAAACCATGGATGTGGCCCCGGTGCAGATGCGTATTTCCGTGCGCTCGGTGAACGACAGTATGGGCAAGCAGGGGGGCAGCGGAGTCACCATCACCAACGACCAGGTAAATGTGCAGGCCACCCGCAAAACCATCTCAACCCAGCAGACCCGCCAGCGTTCGCTGATGGTTCAGGAAGGTCAGTCGGCCCAGATTACTTCCGGCCAGGTGCGGGCTCTGCCCATCGCCATTCGCGGCGGGCGTAATCCGGCGGTGTTCCTGGAACAGGTGGAAACTCGCAGCGGGTTTATTGTCAGCCCCCAGGTGATTTCCGACAGGGCGATCGAGCTGAGCATTGTCTCGTTTGAGGAAGAACCGGACAGCGGCGTGCCCGGCTATGAAACCGAAGCCCTGATGACCATCCGCCGGGTAGAGCCGGGGCAGTGGGTATCACTGGGCAGCACGCGCGAGACGGCATCCGGACAGCAGTCCGGCATCGTCTACAGCACCGGCCAGGACAGCAAGAGCTCAACCTCCTATGAGGTTCGGGTGGACCTTCTTTAAACGCGGGTCAGGCGGCAGACGAACAGTGCTTTAGCATGACGCTTTTGGCTTCGTTGATTTTCGCGGCCAGGTAGTCGTTGCCACCGCGGTCCGGGTGCATCTTCTGGATCAGCCGGCGATGGGCGCCGATGATTTCCTCGCGGCTGGCGGCCGGAGTAAGGCCCAGGGTGTCGCAGGCTTCATCCAGATCCATCCCGCCGTAACTGGCCGTGGTTCGCCCCGAGCCATTCCCTTCGGCCCCGTTTTCCCCCTCAGCGCCGTTCTGCCCGCCCGACTGTGACTGGTTCTGGCCGGTCATCCGCCGCACCATGGGCATGAATTTCAGCAGCATCGGCAGTTTTCGCAGCAATGGCAGCAGCGCGGCAACCGCAGCCGTCAGCACATGAACCCGGCCTGTCAGAACCATGAAAACCAGCAATGCACCACCGACCACCAGGACCATCTTCCAGGCGGCGGTTTTCTTTTTCTCTGCACTCAGGGCGCCCCACCGCTTGAGAATAACGAAAACGGCAATGGTGAGGGCAATTCCAAGTATCCAGTGCATGAACTAATCCTGTTGATGGGCGTAAACGTAGGTACGAGCCACTTATAGTATGCCTGTCATACAGCTGCATTACGGTTGTCTGAAACTCGCAGTAATTGTACGCATTTCCACGGACAAGTCAGTGACAGCGTGCTCGCGCGTTGTATAGGATGCTATTCTTTAATCTTTTATAAATTCTGACCAGGATTTCAGCTATGCGCACCGCTTCCCGCTTTGTGATCGTCATCATCGTCCTTGGTGCCGTTCTTGGCGGCATCTTTGGCTACAAGTTCTACCAGTTCGGCCAGATGCAGGAACAGATGTCCCAGCCCCAGCCGCCCACCCAGATTGCGGCCACCGAAGCCGTTACTGAAAGCTGGACACCCGCGGTGAAGGCGGTTGGCAGCATTGAAGCGGTAAACGGTATTGGGGTTGCCAACGAACTGCCCGGCGTTATTGAAGAGATTAACTTCGAATCCGGCGACACCGTCAAGCAGGGTGATGTGTTGGTGCGGCTGAATGCTGAAATTGACGAGGCAGCCGTGCGCACCCGTCGCGCCGAAGCACAGCTGGCGGCCCAGGAGTTCCAGCGGATTTCCGACCTTCTGCCCAAGCGGGCGGTGTCCCAGTCCCAGTACGACGAAGCCAAGGCCAACTTCGACGCCGCCAAGGCGCGGGTTAATGAAGCAGAAGCGCAGCTGAACAAGAAGACCATCCGTGCTCCCTTCGATGGCACCCTCGGCATCCGCATGGTCGACCAGGGCGAGTATATTCCCACCGGCACGTCGATTGTGGAAATCAACATGCTGGATCCCATCTATGTGGACTACACCCTGTCGGAACGGGACCTGCCCAAGGTGGCCACAGGTTACCCGGTGATCGCTACCGTGGCGGCCGTTCCCAATGAAACCTTCGAGGGTAAGGTCACCGCCATCAACACCTCGGTGAACCCGCAAACCCGTACCGTGCGCGTACGCGCCACCCTGGACAACTCGGAGAACCGCCTGCGCCCGGGCATGTTCGCCACCATCCAGACCCGCCAACCGGCTGATGACCAGGTGGTAACGGTGCCCCGCACCGCAATCTCCTATAACACCTACGGCGACTTTGTCTTCGTGGTTGAAGAGAACGACGAAGGCCAGAAGGTGGTCAACCGCCGCACCGTCAAAACCGGTGAAACCCGCGACACCCGGGCAGCGGTGCTTTCCGGCCTGGAGGCCGGCGAAACCGTGGTTGCCAAGGGTCTGCTCCGTCTGCGTGCCGGCCAGCAGGTCGAGATACAGGAAGACGGGCAAGCGCAGGAGGCATCTGAGTAATGCGATTCACCGACATATTTATCCACCGTCCGGTTCTCGCGACGGTGGTCAGCCTTTTGATACTCCTGCTGGGCGCCCGGGCAGCCCTGGAAATGGAAATCCGTCAGTATCCGGAACTGGAAAGCACCACTGTCACGGTGACTACCGCTTACCCAGGCGCCAGTTCGGACCTGATCAAGGGCTTTATTACCACACCGCTGCAGCAGGCCATAGCCGAAGCCAGTGGTATTGATTACCTGACCTCCACCAGTTCCCAGGGCACCTCCACCATCCAGGCCAAGATGGAACTGAATTACGACGCCAACGCGGCGCTGGCGGAAATCCAGGCCAAGGTGGCCAGCCAGCGCAACGTGTTGCCGGCGGAAGCTCAGGACCCGGTGATCACCTCTACCACCGGTGACTCCACCGCCCTGATGTACATTGCCTTCTACAGTGAAGAGCTGGCGGTACCGCAGATTACCGATTATCTGACCCGGGTCGTGCAGCCCAAGTTGCAGGCACTGCCGGGCGTTGGCAAGGCGGACCTGCTGGGCCGCACCTTTGCCCTGCGGGTATGGTTGAACCCTGAACGCCTGGCGGCGGTGGACATGACGCCCCAGGAAGTGGTCGCCAAACTGCGCGCCAATAACTACCAGGCAGCGGTTGGCAACACCAAGGGCACCTACACCGAAATCAGCATGACCAGCGATACGGATATTGCCGATCCGGAGAAGTTCCGCAACCTGGTGGTTAAGCAGTTTGATGGTTCCCAGATCCGCCTGCAGGACATCGCCCGGGTGGAACTGGGCTCACAGACCTATGACCAGCTGGCCCTCTACAAGGGCCAGCCGGCCACCTACGTGGCCATCGAACTGGCGCCGGGAGCCAACCCGCTGACCGTAGCCGGGCTGGTGAAAGACGAAATGCCGGGCATCAAAAGCCAGTTGCCCTCGGGTCTGAGCGCCCGTCTGGCGTACGACGCCTCCGACTTTATCGAGGATTCCATCAACGAGGTCATCAAGACCCTGCTGGAAGCCCTGATGATCGTTCTGGTCGTGGTGTTCCTGTGCCTCGGCTCCATTCGGGCCGCTATTGTGCCGTCGGTGGCCGTACCACTGTCGCTGATCGGTGGTGCCTTCATCATGCTGGCGTTCGGCTTTTCCCTGAACCTGCTGACGCTGCTGTCGATGGTGCTGGCCATCGGCCTGGTGGTGGACGACGCCATCATCGTGGTGGAAAACGTGCATCGGCACATCGAGCAGGGGGAATCCCGCTTTGACGCCGCCATTCATGGTGCGCGGGAAATGGCCGTGCCCATTATCGCCATGACCACCACCCTGGTGGCGGTCTATGCGCCCATCGGCTTCATGGGCGGCCTGGTCGGCTCCCTGTTCACCGAATTCGCCTTTACCCTGGCCGGCGCCGTGGTGATTTCCGGCATCGTCGCACTGACCCTGTCACCGATGCTGTCGGGCAAGGTACTCAAGCCCCACGGCAACCCTGCGAAATTCGAGCAAATGGTGGAGCGTACCTTCAACGGCCTTGCCAACGCCTACAAGTCGGCCCTGACCTCGCTGATGCAGACCAAATCCGTGGTGGTTTTCTTCGCCGTAGTGGTGCTGGGCTCCATCTATTTCATGGTGAACATGAGCCAGAGCGAACTGGCGCCCACGGAAGACCAGGGCATCCTGTTCTACCAGGGCCTGGGTCCGCAGACGGCGACTCTGGATTACCTGCTTGAGCATGGCAATGAAGTCCAGAACCGGATGTCGACAGTGCCGGGTTACGAAGAAGACTTCATGATCATCGGCATCACCGGCCCCAACGCCGTGTTTGGTGGCTTCAAGATGGCTCCCTGGAGCCAGCGCGAGACCACACAGTTTGAAGTACAGCCCAAACTGGCCGCGGAACTGGACAAGGTGACCGGTCTGCAAACGGCGGTGTTCCCCCGTCCGTCCCTGCCCGGCTCCGGCGGCGGCCTGCCGTTCCAGTTCGTGATCACCACCGGTAACAGCTACGAGCAGCTGAACGAAGTGGCGGACGAGCTGGTGGGCAAGGCCATGGGCAGCGGCAACTTCATGTTCCTGCAGAAGTCCATCAACTTCGACCGGCCGATTACCCGCATCAAGGTAGACCGGGATCGCGTGGCCGATCTGGGCCTGTCCATGCAGGACATCGGCCAGACCCTGGCCAGCATGCTGGGTGGCGGCTACATCAACCGGTTCAACATGGAAGGCCGGTCTTACCAGGTTATTCCCCAGGTGGATCAGCAGTTCCGTCTGGACGAGCAGAAGCTGAACGACTACCAGATTCGCACCGACACCGGTGAACTGGTGCCCCTGGGCAGCGTGGTGAGCTTTACCCGCGACGTTGAACCGTCGAACCGGACCCAGTTCAACCAGCAGAACTCGCTGACGGTTCAGGGTGTGGTTCAGCCCGGTGTGGCCGCGGGTACCGCCATGGATTACATGGAGAGCACCGCCGCGGAAATCTTCCCCCAGGGCTTCAGCTACGACTACACCGGCCAGACCCGGCAGCTGGCCACCCAGGGCAGCGCCCTGGCGGTGACTTTCTTCCTGTCGCTGCTGGTGATTTATCTGGTGCTGGCGGCGCAGTTCGAAAGCTGGCGCGACCCGTTCATCATTCTGGTGTCGGTGCCCATGTCGGTGGCCGGTGCCATGGCGTTCATCGTGCTTGGCTTTGCCACCATGAACATCTACACCCAGGTGGGACTGATCACGCTGATTGGTGTGGTGTCGAAGAACGGCATACTGATTGTCGAGTTCGCCAACCAGTTGCAGAAAGATCGCGGACTGAACAAGTTTGATGCCGTGATCGAAGCGGCAGCGATTCGCCTGCGGCCCATCATCATGACGTCGCTGGCGCTGATCTTCGCCATGGTGCCGCTACTGATTGCCATCGGCCCGGGCGCGGAAAGCCGCTTTGCCATCGGCCTGACCATCAGCGCCGGCCTGGGCATCGGCACGCTGTTCACCATCTTCGTGCTGCCGGCGTTCTATATCCTGCTGGGCCGGGATCACAACGCACAACCCGCCGCTTCATGACGCTGGGCAACCTGTTCTGGATTTTTGTGGCCGGCTTCGCCATCTGGTACTGGTGGCGAAGCAAGGCCATAAAAGACTCGGTTCTGCAGGCGGCCAAACGCTACTGTGATTCCATGGATGTCATGCTTCTGGACGACGCCGTGTATCTGCGCGGCCTCTGGTTCAAGCGTGACGACCGGGGCAGCCTGCGGGTCTGGCGGCGCTTCATGTTCGATTTCACCGTGACTGGTGAGGAACGCTACCAGGGGCGCATCATCATGCTGGGCCAGCGCATCATCCACAGCGAACTGGAGCCCCACCGGTTCGGCCCTTTCCACTGATTCTTCCCTGACTCCCCTTTCAATCCGCTATCAGCGGCACCTCCCCCAAATGGGCGATTCTTACTTCTGCCCGAATGACAAATAATCGTTAGTGCATTGGCGACGAAGGCCTCCTATTCCGGAGAGCCGACCGACAAAAACAACAGGAGTCAACCATGCGTAAACTCATCACTTCAGCAGTGATCATGGGCTGTATGGTGCTTGGTGCACCGACGCTCAGCCATGCCAGCTATACCGATACCAGGCACCCCATTGTTCTGGTACACGGTGTGACCGGTTTCAACACCATTGGCGGCCTGATCAACTACTTCCACAATATCCCCTGGAACCTTGAGCGCAGTGGCGCCCAGGTGTATTCCGCCAGCGTTTCCTTTGTGAACGGCAGCCAGCAGAGAGGCCAGCAACTGGCCAACTACGTCAATGGACTGGGCCATTCAAAGGTCAACCTGATGGCTCACAGCCAGGGCGCCCCAACCTCCCGCGTTACTGCGGCGCTGATTCCCCACAAGATTGCCTCGATCACTTCGATCAACGGCGTCAACAAGGGCTCGAAAGTGGCGGACGTGGTGCGCGGCATCATTCCACCGGGTAGCTACGTTGAGGGTGGCGCACAGGCCATTGCCAACGCGCTGGGGGATCTGGTCAACGCCCTGTCCAACTCCAACAACCCGCAGGACGGGCTGGCGGCGCTGGAAACCCTGACCACCCGTGGCACCACCAATCTGAACAATGCCCTGGGCTGGAAAGGCGTGAACCGCTGGTCCTGCTCGGGCACCGCAGAGGATCAGTGGATCAACGGTAACCGCGTCAAGATGTTCTCCTGGACCGGTAAAGCGGTTTACACCAACTGGACCGACATTTCAGACCCCTTCCTGGGCATCACCTCCCTCGCCTTTGGCAATGAGGACAGTGACGGGCTGGTGGGCGTATGCGCTACCAAGATGGGTAACGTGATCGGCACCCACTACGACATGAACCATGTGGACGCCATCAACCATATCTTTGGCGCCCGGTCCTGGTGGACCAACCCGGTCTCGCTGTATCGCAGCCAGGCAAACCGGTTGAAGAATCGCGGCCTGTAATTCACCCGCGGATTCTTTTTTCGGCAGGCCACCGGCGCCCCTTGTGGGCCCGGTGGCCTCCGGTTCATGGACCTGACCGATGAAGTAAACGGTGCCCCCTATGCCTGAACAGCCAACCGCGCTGAAACGCGCCATCTTTCCACTGATTGCCCTGATTCCCCTGGTCGCTGCCACCGTGTGGGTAATGACCGATGACACCCCGCCCGCACCCGTGACCAGTTTCCAGGCGCCGGCGAACGACGCCGCTCCCGCTGCCACAAAAGCGGAAGCCTCGCCCAAGCCCATCACTGAGCCAGCAAACGGTATTGCCTACCAGACGCCGACCTCGCTCGGGGACAAGCCTTTTGCCTCGTCACTGGCGGGCACGGACATTGACGGCAGCCTGAAGGCAGACGCTAACGGCAACCTGATTGTGGATCTATCCACCAAAGACTTTTTTGATTACTTCCTGAATACCGTGGGGGAAGTGTCACCTGAGACGGCCCTGGCAGAAATCGAGGCCCTGGCCCGCAACAACCTGCCAGCGGCGGCCGCCGACCAGGCCATGGCGATTCTTGACCAGTACCTGGATTACAAACAGCAGGCCGTGGAACTGGGACGCCAGGGGCTGGACCCTTCCCGCCAGCAGGACCCGGACTATCAGCTACAGATGCTGAAAACGGCGCTGTCGGACCTCAAGCAGGTTCGCCGCAACGCCTTCGACCCGGCAACTCACGACGCCTTCTTCGGTCTGCAGGAAGCCTATGGCGAGTACACCCTGGCCCGCATTGAAATCCAGCAGCGGGAGGACCTGTCCGCCCAGAGCAAACAGACCCTGATGGACTGGCATCGCGAGCAGCTTCCCGAACAACTGCGCAAGACCGAGAACGGCATGATCCGCGAGGCGGAAAAGAGCCGACTACGCCAGGCCGCCATTGCCGAGGCCAGCTCACCTGCGGAAGCCGGTCAGCGCCTTCAGGCCCTGGGCGTGGCGCCGGAGCAGGCGGCAGAGGTTGTCGGCTACCTGCAGGAGCGCGAACAGTTCGACGCCCGGTTCCAGCAATACCAGCAGGCACTGGCCAGCCTGGAAAATGCCGGCATCAGCCAGGGGGATTTCGAGAGCCAGCAGAGCCAACTCCTGAAGCAACACTTCGACAGCGAGCAGGCCCGCACCTGGGCAAGGCTCAAATCCCTGGATGGAAGTCCGCCCTAGTCCACAGGACAGACAATCTGTTTACCGTTCCAGGGCCCCGTAAGGTTAGACTGCTGAAAACAATAACCCTTCCGGGCAAAAAAACAGATGACCATTGACCAGTTGCGGCACCAGCAGGCCGTGGGCTTTCGCCGGCTGCGGTTCCAGCCGGCGCTGGAGTCCCGGTACCGGGATATCCGCGATCAGGGTATTCGCGAGCGGGCACGACCTGTGTGCGCCAGTGCGCTGGTGCTTTTCCTGGTGTACTCCCTGCTGGACTGGGCAATGCTGCCGGACAGCCTGGCCCGCCAGACCGTTTTCATCCGACTCCTGATCACCTGCCCCACAATTTCACTGGTGTGGTGGCTGTCCTGGCAGCCGCTCAGACCCGGTGTTTTTCTCCGGTTCTACGGGCTGGCCTATCTGGTTGGCGGCCTGAGCGTGATCGCCATCATCGGCATTGCCCGTCTGGCAGAGTTCCCACTGCCCTATGAGGGCATCCTGCTGATGCTGATGTTTGGCTACTTTGCCATGGGCATACCCTTCCGGCTGGTTTCCACCCTCTCGCTGGTTCTGGTGCTGACCTATCTGGCCATGGAATATGTGACCGGCATGCCCTTGAATGAGCTGGCCATCAACGGTTTTTTCATCATGACCGCCAACATCATCGGCATGGTGGGCAGCTGGCTCAGCGAACACCGCCAGCGCGCCCACTTTCTGGACCGGCAGATGCTGGAGGCGCTGCGAAGCCAGGCGGAGAAAGAAAGCGAGCGCAAGACCAGCCTGATTACCGTCGCCAGCCACGATCTGCGCCAGCCCCTGAACATCATCAGCCTGATTCTGGAGAACCTCAGAGCGGATTCCCTGCCGTCAGAACAGTCGGCGCTGGTAGACCGCCTGAAAACCTCCGTGGCCCACTTCAATGGTCTGCTGGCATCGGTACTGGATATTTCCCGCCTGCAGGAAGGCATGGTGAAGCCGGAGCCAGAACCGCTGACGCCCGCCCGGGTGCTTGAGCAGTTACGGCAAACCTGCGGGGAACGGGCGGACAATCTGGGCGTGGAGATGGTTTTCAGGGATGCCAGTGACGGCAAGGCGGTGATGGCAGACCCACAGCTGCTGCATCGCATCCTGCAGAATCTGGTATTCAATGCGCTGGACCACAGTGGCGCCAGCCGGATTGAGATCAGCGTTGGTGCAGCCGACCGGCAACTGGCGTTCACCGTCAGTGACAACGGACGCGGCATTGATCAGGCCACCCGTACCAGAATCTTCGACCCATTTTTCCGCACCTGCCGATCGGACGACCCCGGCCTGGGCCTGGGGCTGGCGATTGTGCGGGAGCTTTCCGAACTGATGGAGGGCACCTGTACGCTGGATTCCGATACCGACACCGGTGTCTGTTTCCGGGTTGCACTGCCCGCCTGCCAGCCCCACCCCGTGACCGAGAACGCCCTCACTTTTTCCCCAAACAGCCCGCATCAGGGTCTGTTGGTGGTCGAGGATCACGAAGAATCACGCCACTGGATGCAGCGGATTCTCAGCGGCTGGGGCTATGACGTGCAGGCCTTTGCCAACGCCGAACAGGCGCTTGAACACAGCGAAGGCCTGTCCAACGCCATTCTGGTCACCGATCTGCACCTGCCGGGGGAACCGGGCGACCAGCTTTTTGCTACCCTCAGCCAGCGCCAGGCCATCAGTGGCGGCGTAATGGTGACCGCTGACACCTCCATGGCGGAGGGCTACAATCCATCGCGAAGGCTGTGGACCCTCCACAAACCCCTGCAGCCCATGCGGCTGAGGGCTGCGCTTCAGCAGTTGATGCGCCGCTAGTTATCCATTACCTGACGTAAGGAATTCCATGACAAACAAAACTCCGCAGACACCGAGCATCACCCACCGGATCCTCAGGCTTGCCCTGCCGCTTCTACTCATGGTGGGCCTGGCCGGATGCGCCACCTCCGCCAGCAATCAGGACTCGCAGGCCCGCAAGGTCGGCACACTGGAGGGTTCGCCGGTTCAGGTCACGACGGTGCCGCGAGCGACCTACTTTACCGGCGAATAGGATCTTCCGGCTGACGACATCGGCGCCCAAACCGGGCCGCTGGCAGAAAAGGTGGCCATCGCCGCCGTCAAAAAAGCCAAGCTGGACATTGTGGGCCCGCTGACGCTTTTCCTTCCCGACTGGCGCAAGCAGACCAGCGGGGAAGTGACTATTGGCGTGGGCTATCCGGTGACTGGCTCCGGCCAGATGGTGCCAAGATTCGAGCAGGACATTAAATCCGAATTTAAATGCCTTTCCGTCATCCGCAAGGCCGGCGTCGATAACAGCAGCGCCTGGAAAGAGCTGTATGTTATTGCCGAGCAAAAGGGCATGCAGGTGAGCGGCAACAATCGAACCGTTGTTACTAGAGGGGACGGCGGTTACCAGGTCGAACTGCAGCTGGGCCTGCTCTGACCGGGCGCTTAACCCGAGATCAAACCCAGCGCCCGGGCTTCAGACACGCACTCGGTGCGGTTGTGCACGCCGAGGTGAGCAAAAATCGCCTTGAGGTGGGTTTTAACCGTGTGTTCGGTGAGATTCAGCGTCTGACAGATACGTTTGTTGGGCAAACCCTGGGCCAGCAGGGTCAGGACCTCAAGTTGTCTCGGTGTGAGGCCATCGGCCTGAAGCGGAGGTTGCTGCAGGGATGGGTAGAACAGCTCTCCCTGGCTGACCCGCTGAATCATTCTGATCAGGGTCCGGCGGTCGGCCGATTTCGGGAAGAAACCCACTGCGCCGGCCGACTTTGCCGCCCGCACGGAGGTTTCGTCTTCGCGGCTGGAAATCACCACCACCGGCACGGGCATGCCCAGCCTTTCCAGCTCGGCAAACAGGGAAAGGCCGGCCTCGCCCTGCAGGCCGAGATCCAGCAGCACCAGTGCGGTTTCCGGCGATTTCTGCAGATCACTGACCGCCTCGGCTATAGTGCCCACACAGGACACGGAACCGGCCAGCGACTCTTCTTCCAGAATGGCGGTCAGGCCAAACAGAAAAAATGGATGATCATCAACAATGAGTATCCGGGGCAGAAGATCACTGCACCCGGATGACGGTGAGGCAGCAGTCGCCTCACCCGGCATTCCGGTATCCATCGCTTGCTCCGCACGTTCTCTGTTGTTGTTACTGCGGTTCCATTAACTATACGGGGCAAAATCCGATCGGAACGTTGGCTGGTTAACAATTCTGTGACACAGGTCCGTTATTCGGACAGACCTGCACACCGCCGGTAAACCCTGATACCCGATGTCCGTTTAACGTCTAGACTTTCAGTCTTGAGCAACCTTCATTTCCAGGCAATTCAGGGCGACAACAAGGACAATGGATATTCAGAACGATCACCGTTATGCCATCAACCTCAACGTGCGGGGCATCCAGCCTTCAGCCACTCTTCGCATCAACGAGACCAGTAACCAGCTCAGAGCCGAAGGCCGGGACATCATCAAGCTGGGCCTCGGCCAGTCACCGTTTCCGGTGCCCGAGCGTGTAGTTTCGGCTTTGCGGGACCATGCCCACGAAAAGGACTACCTGCCGGTCAAGGGTCTGAAAACCCTGCGCGAGGCTATCTCGAACTACGTTAACCGCAGTGAGCGCATGCGCTCGACCTGGGAAGACGTGCTGATCGGCCCAGGGTCTAAAGAGCTGCTGTTCATGCTGCAGCTGGCCTACTACGGCGACCTGCTGATTCCCCGGCCAAGCTGGGTATCCTACGCGCCCCAGGCCCGGATAATCGGCCGCTCGGTACACTGGCTGCCGACCCACGCCGAGAACAACTGGCAGCTGACCGCCGAGGAGCTGGACATCGTTTGCCGGGACGACCCCTCGCGCCCGCGCATTCTGATTCTGAACTACCCGTCCAACCCCACCGGCTGCACCTACACGGAAGACCAGTTGCTGGCGATTGCCCATGTGGCCCGCAAGTACAAGATCATTCTGCTGTCGGACGAGATCTACGGCGAGGTGCACTTCGAAGGCAAACACAAGTCCATCGCCCGTTATTACCCCGAGGGCACGATTGTCAGCACCGGCCTGAGCAAGTGGGCCGGCGCGGGCGGATGGCGCCTGGGCACCTTTATTTTTCCGCCGGAGCTGCGCCCGCTTCAGGACGCCATGGCCATTATTGCCAGTGAAACCTACACCGCCACCAGCGCCCCGATACAGCACGCCGCCATTGCGGCGTTCGACGGCGGCCCGGATCTGGACGAGTATCTGAAACAGTCCCGCCGGGTTCTCAAAGTGGTGGGCGAGTACCTGCACAAGCGGCTGTCGGCCATGGGTGCGGTGGTTCAGAAACCGGAAGGCGCCTTCTACCTGTTTCCGGACTTTTCCGGCTTCCGGGAAGCACTGGCGCGGCGGGACATCAAAACCAGCCAGGCCCTGTGCCAGTCCCTGCTGGAAAAGACCGGTGTGGCGATACTGCCGGCCAGCGATTTTGGCTTCGTGCCGGACCATCTGGCCGCGCGCCTGGCCTTTGTGGATTTCGACGGCGCCCAGGCCCTGGAATTGGCCGGCGGCCAGTACGCCGATATGGAACTGGACGAACACTTCGTGGACCAGGCCTGCCCCCGGCTGGTGACCGCCATGGATAAAATCGCCGCCTGGCTGGAGGAGCTTTAATGCCGGACATCAACCGGATTGCCGAATTCGCCGAAGACCTGGCGCGCCGGGCAGGAGAACTGGTTCGTAAGGAGCGCGAGCAGAATACCCTGCGAACCGACTACAAACAGCAGACCGAGCTGGTCACCCATGCCGACGTCATGGCCGATGAAATGATCACCGCCGCCATACGCGAGCAGTTCCCGGACCACCGCATTATGTCGGAAGAGACCATGCCCGACCTGGAGCAGGCGGAGCAACTGGATACCCCACTGTGGATCATCGATCCCATCGACGGCACGGTGAACTACGCCTACGGCCACCCGCAGGTGGCGGTGTCCATTGCCTATGCGGAAAAAGGGCGGGTTCAGGTGGGGGTAGTTCACGCGCCCTTTTCAAAGGAAACTTTCCGGGCCGTTCTTGGCCAGGGTGCCACTCTGAACGGCGGAATCATTCACCACAGCGGCGCCACGAACCCGAGGCAATCGCTCTTTGCCACCGGCTTTCCCTACACCAAGGATGCGCTGGAACCGCTGATGAACCGGCTGAATGCCATGATTCACCGGTGCCGGGATTTACGGCGCATCGGCTCGGCGGCCCTGGATATATGCTGGGTGGCCTGCGGGCGGCTGGATATCTATTACGAAAACGTCAGCCCCTGGGACTTTGCCGCGGCAAGGCTGATCGCCCTGGAAGCCGGCGCCACCGCCGGGCATTTCAGCGAGGTGCCGGAAGGCATGCCGGCGGATCTGTGGGGACGGGATATTCTGATTTCCGCGCCGGACGTGTGGGAGCCGGTGCGGGAGATTCTGCGCAAGGCCTCAGGCTACGAGTAGGTCGGATTAGGCGAAGCCGTAATCCGACAGCAATGTGCCGCGGGCAGAACGGGTTTGTCGGATTACGACTTCGTCTAATCCGACCTACGGCATGAAAGGTGGTGTTTTATGCCCAGACGCCCTGGGCCACCGACGGCCAGCACTCTTCAAAATCGGCGGAGGGCTTGCGGGCGAAGGCGGAGCGGATAAACCGCTGAATCCGCCCCTCCAGAAACACCATCACCCAGTCGGCGCCACGGACGGCGCTGGTATTGAACTTCAGCCCCTGGCGGAGTTCCCCTTCCTTGATGATCTGGCGTATCTGGGTTTCCAGCCGTTCGAAAAACTGCGACGCCCGGCCGCGCAAGGCGTCGTTTTCACCCATCAGGGCGTCGCCGGTCAGCACCGTACACAGGCCCGGATTGCGCTCGGCGAAGATCAGGACCAGATGCACCAGTTGCCTGAGCCTTACCTGGGCGTCGTCCTGTTCCTGCAGAATGGTCTGGCAGCGGGTGAACACCGCGTCTTCGGCAAACTCCACCAACGCTTCGAACATTTTCCGCTTGCTGGGAAAATGCCGGTAGAGCGCCGCCTCGGTGACGCCGACGGAACGCGCCAGGCCGGCGGTGGTTATGCGGGCACCCGGGTCCTGCTCCAGCATTTCCAGCAGGCATTGCAGGATGGCATCACGACGACTTGGGGGCTGGTTGCTCATAGGGTTTTAGAAAAAGGTCCCATCAAGCGGTGACGACGCGCTGGCGTAAAGTTTCTTGGGCATCCGCCCGGCAAGGTAGGCGTCCCGGCCGGATTCAATCGCCAGGCGCATGGCCCTGGCCATACGGATCGGGTCACGGGCCTGGGCAATGGCGGTATTCATCAGCACGCCGTCGCAACCCAGTTCCATGGCCAGCGTCGCGTCGGATGCGGTGCCTACACCGGCATCCACCAGCACTGGCACGTTCGCATTCTCGACAATCAGCCGGATATTGTAGCGGTTCTGGATACCCAGGCCGGAGCCAATCGGTGCGCCCAGCGGCATGATGGCAATGCAGCCCATCTCTTCCAGGCGCTTGGCCAGCAGCGGGTCATCGGAGCAGTACACCATTACTTCGAACCCGTCCTTGATCAGCGCCTCGGCCGCAACCAGGGTTTCGGTCATGTTGGGATAGAGGGTTTTCTCTTCCCCCAGCACTTCCAGCTTCACCAGGTTATGGCCGTCGAGCAGTTCCCGGGCCAGCTTGCAGGTGCGGATGGCGTCTTTCGCGGTGTAGCAGCCGGCGGTGTTGGGCAGCATGGTGTAGTTTGCTGGCGATACCACATCCAGGAGGCTCGGCTCGTCCGGATTCTGGCCCAGGTTGGTTCTGCGCACCGCAAAGGTGACGATTTCTGCGCCACTGGCTTCAATGGCGTGGCCGGTTTCTGCCAGGTCACGATACTTGCCGGTGCCGACCAGAAGCCGTGACTGATAAACGCGGCCCGCTATCTCCAGCGGCCGGTCTTCGGGAAGCGGTCTTTCGGAGTGTTCACTCATGCTGATACCTTGAAATTCGTTGAATAAGCGGGTCTGACGATCACCCGCCACCAATTGCGTGGACGACCTCTACCCGGTCGCCATCGCTGAGGCTGAATCGGGGATGTTCACTGCGGGGCACAATGTCTTCGTTGACCTCTACCGCCAGCCGTCTGCCTTCCAGTTCCATCCGCTGGATCAGGTCCGAAACCGTTGCGCCGTCGCCGAATTCCATGGACTGGCCGTTTACCTGAATCTGCATTTTCTATACCTGCCTTTTACTACCCTTGCCTGCCACAACCATCAGCACCCAGCCCACCATGAAACAAACGCCGCCGATCGGGGTGACCGGTCCCGGCCAACTCATCGATGTCAGCACCAGCAGGTAGAGACTGCCGCTGAACAATACGATGCCGGCGGCAAAAAAACCGGCGCCAACCGACAGCAGTCTGACGCTCAATCCTGCACCGGACAGCAGTGCAAGCAGAATGAGCGCAAGCGAGTGATACATTTGATAGGTGACGGCAGTCTGGAAAACTTCAAGCCCCCGCGCGCTGACCACCCCGCGTAACCCGTGGGCACCAAAAGCGCCGGCCATCACCGCAGTGAGCGCCAGCAGGCCGCCAACAACCAGAGGCCAGCGAAGCAGGATCTGCCCGGGAACAGGTTTGTCAGGAGCAGTCACAGTGAATTTTCTCTCCGGTGTCCAGGTTCATCATGGTCAGTTGGCCGCCCCAGACACAGCCGGTGTCCAGTCCGATAAAACGTTCGTTTTCAGTGTTACCTCCCAGCGCAGCCCAGTGGCCGAAAATGATCCGCACGTCGTCCGGGCGCTGGTATCGGAACCAGGGGGCAAAGCCGTCCGGGGCGTCTTCCGCGGATTCCTTGGCAGCAAATTCCAGTGTGCCGTCTTCGGCAATAAACCGCATTCGGGTGAGGTAGTTGGTAATCGCCCGTAATCGCTCCATCCCCTGCAGATTGTCGTCCCAGCGAGCAGGGTTATTGCCGTACATACCGGCAAAGTAATCGGCAGCGTTCGGGCCCTTCAACACTGCTTCCACCTCGCGGGCGTAACCCGCCGCCTGATCAGCGCTCCAGACATGGGGCAGGCCGGCATGAACCATGACGAAATTGCGGTCCTTGTCCTGGACCAGCAAGTTCTGCTGGCAGAGCCAGTTCAACAGATGGTGGTGGTCCGGCGCTTCCAGAATCTCTTTCAGGGTGTCTTTGTTCTTGAGCGCGTGGCCGCCCATGGCAACGGCCAGCAGGTGCAGATCATGGTTGCCCAGCACCACCACGGCGGAGTCGCCCAGGCTTTCGACGTAACGCAGGGAGTCCAGCGAGGACGGCCCCCGGTTGATCAGATCCCCGGCCACCCAGAGCCGGTCCCGCGAGGGTGAAAAATCCACCTTGGCAAGCACATCCATCAGCCGGTCGTAACAGCCCTGGATGTCCCCGATCGCATAGTCAGTCATTACTTACCTCTTGATCGCCCACTGCACCGGCATCTGCCCTTGCACCTCCGGCCTGTTCGGCCAGGAGATCGGCAATGGCGACGTAATCCGCCAGCGCCAGATTTTCCGGGCGCAATCCGTCATTGATACCTACGCTGTTCAGCTGCTCAACGCTCACCATGCCGGCCAGGCCCTTACGCAGGGTTTTGCGCCGGGCACTGAACGCCGTGCGCACCACCGCCTGAAGCAGACGGTAATCCTTCGCGGGATGCGGCAGGGTTTCGTGGGGCACCATCCGCACAATGGCGGAATCCACCTTTGGCGCCGGCTTGAACGCGCCGGGCCCCACCTCGAACAGGGGCTGCACCCGGCAGAAGTATTGGGCCATGATACCCAGCCTGCCGTAGTTGTTGTCGCCTGGTACGGCTGCCAGCCGCTGCACCACTTCTTTCTGAAGCATGAAGTGCATGTCTTCAACCACACCGGAGTGCCCCAGCAGATGGAAAATCAGCGGCGTGGATATATTGTAGGGCAGATTGCCGATGATGCGGATTCGCTGGCCTTTCTCCACCAGCTGGCCAAAATCGAACTTCAGTGCGTCGGCTTCGTGGATGCGGAAATCCGGGTAATTGAAAAACTTGGTGCGCAGCACGGGAATCAGATCCCGGTCCAGCTCGACCACCTGAAGCCGGCCATTCACCGCCAGCATTTCTTCGGTCAACGCCCCGAGGCCCGGGCCGATTTCCACAAGGGCATCGTCCGGCTTCGGATTGATGGCGCGGATGATGCGCTCGATCACGCCGGGATCGTGCAGAAAGTTCTGGCCAAATCGTTTTCTGGCTTTGTGGCCTGATTGAGGGCGGCCGGGTTTATTGCTCACACACTGCTCGCTTGTTTTGAATGGAACACGCTTTAATTCAGACCCTTCTGACATCGGGCCATATGCTCGCCGACCCGGACGGCCTGCCTCAGGCTGCCCATATCGGCGCGGCCGGTGCCGGCCAGATCCAGTGCTGTACCGTGATCCACCGAGGTTCTGACAATCGGCAACCCCAACGTGATGTTCACTGCCCGGCCGAAGCCCTGGAACTTCAGTACCGGCAATCCCTGGTCGTGGTACATCGCCAGGGCGGCATCGGCGTTGTCCAACCAGTGGGGCGTAAACAGGGTATCGGCGGGCAGTGGGCCGGTCAGGGTCATGCCTTCACCGCGGAGCGACTCCAGAGTGGGCTCGATGATGTCCAGTTCTTCCCGCCCCAGATGGCCGCCTTCACCGGCGTGGGGATTCAGGCCGGCCACCAGAATGCGTGGCTGCTGCAAGCCGAAGAACCGTTTCAGGTCCTGATTGAGGATGCGCGTTACCTGGGTCAGGCGTTCCGGTGTGATGGCCCGGGGCACCTCACTCAGGGGTAAGTGAGTGGTCACCAGGGCAACCCTGAGCTCATCCGTGGCCAGCATCATTACGACGCGCTCAACGCCGCACATCGCCTGCAGAAATTCGGTATGGCCACTGAATTCGATGCCGGCGTCGTTGATAACACCCTTGTGCACCGGTGCGGTGACCATTCCGTCGAACAGCCCATCCACGCAGCCGCGGGTCGCGACGGTCAGGGTGTCCAGGACGCACGCGCTGTTGGCCGGGTCAAGCTTGCCGGCTTCGGTGGTTGCAAGGCCGTCCACATGGTAGACAGAAAGCTTTCCGGGCGCGGTCTCGGCGGCGGTACCCGGCATCCAGTCCTGCAGCGTGATGCCCAGCCCGAGCAAACGGTTGCGCGCTTCCAGCAGGGGTTTGCTGGCAACCGCCACCAGTCCCGCAGAACGCTGTTCAGCAGCAAGCTGAAGGCAGAGCTCGGGACCAATGCCGGCGGGTTCGCCGGGGGTCAGTGCCAGGGTTACCGTTGTTGTCATGACGCGGCAGGATCGTCGTTCTTGAATTCAATGAAGGCTTCGTCGCGAATTTCCCGCAGCCAGTTCTGCAGTTCAATATCGAACTTGCGGCGATAGATGGCTTCGCGGGCCTCCGCCCGTTTTACATCATTGGTGACATCCTGCTGTCTGCGCTCCTGCACCTGCAGAATGTGCCAGCCAAACTGTGAACGGAACGGGCCTTTCAGCTCGCCCACTTCGGCGTTCATCATGGCATCCTCGAACTGCGGCACCATCTGGCCGGGGCCAACCCAGCCCAGGTTTCCGCCGTCGGAACCGGAAATCGGGTCGTCCGATTCGGCCTTCGCCAGAGCCGCAAAGGACGCGCCTTCCTGAAGCCGTTTGTAAATTGCACGGATCTGTTCCTCGGCCTGCTGATCGCTGGTGGTTTCATCCGTCCGGATCAGGATATGACGGACCCGGGACTGCTCCACCATCTGGGCACTGTTGCCGCCACGTTTGTCCAGCACCGCCACCAGATGGAAGCCACTGCTGTTTTCCAGTACCGGCGACACTTCACCCACCGCCATCTCCGGCACCACATCGGCGACCAGTGACGGCAGCTGGCCTTCACTGCGCCAGCCCATGTTGCCGCCTTCCAGGGCGTTGCTGGCATCGGATTCGGCAACGGCCACCGAGCGGAAGTCACGGCCGTCCAGGATCTGCTGCCGCAGGTCTTCAATTTCCTGACGGGCGGCGGCCACTTCCTGCTCATCGTTGGGGTTTTCCACTTCCACGAGAATCCGCGCCAGCTCGTACTCAGCGTTGGTGCGAGCCTGGCCCGAGGTGGCCTCCAGGTAATTATCCACTTCCCGGTCGGTCACGCGGACACGGCTACCCACCTGGCGCTGCTGCACCCGGCTGGTCAGCATCTCATTGCGAATCTGCTCGCGGGCTTCCTGATAGCTCACACCTTCACGCGCCAGCTGGTTCTCGAACTGGGACAGGGTCATGTTGTTGCTTCGGGCGATCGACGCAATGGTTTCGTTCAACTCGTTGTCGCTGATTCTCATGCCGATCCGGTCCGCCAGCTGAAGCTGGATGGATTCGGTGATCAACTGGTCCAGAACCCGCTCTTCCAGCACCGATCGCGGTGGCAGGCTGGTACCCTGGGCCCGCAGACGACCGACGATGGTGTTGATGCGCGCATCAAGCTCGGACTGCAGAATAACGGACTCGTTGACGACCGCGACTACCTGATCCAGCAGCTTGCGCTCCGCCTGAACCGCTACCGACATCATCACAGCCATCATTACCACCATGGCCTTTGCGCATTGGCGAAGGTTCGCCCTCATAATCACCTCTGTATGGAAAACCCGGCGGACATCAGTGCCCAGCCGGAAGAATCTGCTTGTCATCTCAACGCTCGCCGAAGCGGCGGCGCTCTCGTTCATCGAAGCCCACGATGGCTTCGGAAATCTCCTCTGACGATCCGCCGCTGCCACCCAGGCCTTTCAGCTCAACCCGGAAAAGCACCCGGTTTTCAAGTTGTTGCTCGTCAGTCAGGTAGTTCTGGTGAACCAGTTGTACGCTCCAGCAGCAGTTATTGTATTCCAATCCTGCCAGCGACCCTACGGTGCGGTCGAGCTGGGAATCATACGCCCAGCGGCCGATCAGACTAACACGGTCTGTGACAGGCACAACGCCGCCAATATCCGTCTGTTCGAATTCATTCCGGCGGTAACTGTGGCCAACACTGGCCAGATAGCGGTATTCCTCCGAGTGAAACACCAGCTGACTGCGGCCCTGTTCGGTTTTGCTGGTTTCCGGATCCCACAGGCCGGAAGTGCGAATCTCCAGACCGGCTATAGGTCGCAGCACCATTTCCCCCGCCAGCGGCGAATCGCTGCGGTCCGATGCGCCCTCGCCGGCCAGCGTAACCTCGCGGTCTTCGAAGTACTGCACCTGGCCCAGGCTGACGCTCGCCCGTTCCAGCCCCGTGACCAGATCATAGAACCGGCTGGTCACAGCCATCGCCAGTTTGTTGGTATCCCCCACCCGATCGCCACCATAGAACCGGTTTCTGCGGAAAAGTTCATCGAAACTGAATGGGCGCAGGGCGGTGTCGAAATCCGGAATCCGCGACTGGTTCGCCTTGGCGTCGGCCCAGGCGTAGTAAAGGCGCGGTTCCAGGGTTTGGGCGTAGGGCACATCAAACAGGGTTGAGCGGCGGTCGAAATACAGCCCGGAATCCCATTCCGCCACAGGCACGGTACGGTCAAAGTCACCGTCGCCGAGGCCGTAGTCCTCAAGGCTGTAGCGGGTGTAGTCCGCCGCCACTGACGGACGCACATAGCCCCAGACAGACCGCAGGGGCAACGCCAGTTCGGGGATGGCCCGCAGGCGGTGCCCGTTGGCCTGTTCCAGACCGGTAAGGGTGTCGTTGTCGCGGTAGAAGAAAGTGTACTGGCTATCAAGCCCGAGGGTCACCGGCCCCAGGTCACCGACACCGCTGTACTGGATATTCGGCAGCTGGGAATAGGGCCGGTCGGCCTCGGCAATAAACTCACTGATGGTCTGGTACCCGCTCAGGTAGGCATCCAGTTGCTGGTTCTCGCCCAGGTAACGGACGCCGCCCCGGCGCTGCAGGTGGGTGGCCTGGCTGATGCTCAGGCTACGGTTAAGATCGCTCAGGTAATCATTGTCGCTGACGGCGGAATAGTCCCCGTACCCGGTCCAGTACTCATTGAAGGTTGCCCGGGTACTGAAATCCACGCCCCAGCGCTCGCCGTCCGCGCCCGGCTCGTTGTCGGCGTACGCCTGGTCGTTACCGGCGTAGCCAAACTGGAGCTCGGACTGCCCGTACTGGCTCAGGTAGCGGCCTTCCATTTCGGTGAACAGCCCCCGGCCGTTGATAAACTGGGGCGTGACGGTAGCGTCGTAGTTGGGGCCCAGGTTGAGATAGTAGGGTACCGAAAGAAAACCGCCGCTACCGGCACTGGACGAGCCGAAAGCCGGATACAGGAAACCGGATTTGCGGCGCTCGTCAATGGGAAAGCTTATGTAGGGCCAGTAAAACACCGGAACGTCTTTTACCCGCAGACGCATATGTTTCGCCGTGCCCACACCCTCGCCCTGATCAAGCTTGATGTCAGAGGCAACGATGGACCAGTCGTTCTGCCCCGGCGCGCAGGTGGTCAGCTCGCCCTGCTCAACCCGCACTATGTTGTCGGCGGTTCTGACCAGTTCATCGGCCGCGCCCCGCATCTCGGCCCCATGCAGCAGGAAGGTTGCCGAGCGGATATCCAGATAGCCGGTGTTGGCGTTGTAACTGGCGCGATCGCCGGTCAGCAGAAAACCGTCGCCACGGCTGGTGAGCGGGCCCTGAATCGCCACCTCGCCAGACGCCTGATTGTAGCGGGCCTGGGCACCGGTGACGGTGAAGGGGCCCTGCTGGATGCGCACGTCGCCTTCAAGGAATAGCTCGGAGTCGATTTCGTAGCGGGCTTCCAGGCCGCTGGCGGTCAGCGGCTGGCTTTCCATCGAGCCGGCAGCGCCTGATGCGTTGTCGCCCGGCGTCGAGGGCAGGTACCCACCCGCGCAGAAAGATGGCAGACGCTGGGCCACGTCCGATGGCAACTGGGCCCTGGCACGCCAGTCAATCTCTGCCGCGGTTGGTGGCTCTTGCGCCAGCACAGGAGGCAAGGTAAACAACCAGACACCGCCCGCCAGTGCTGCACACCAGCCCTTCCGGGGCAGCTGCAATCGGCTGGGCAAAATGTGCAGCTTCAGTCGGGCTGACACGGTCTGGAGATCCTGTGCTGATAGGCGATTAACGCGGCCTAGTTTACACGGCGGCCGGTGCCTTGTTAACGGAAACAGTGGGCAGGCGGTGGTGACAGCAATTGTGATTTAACCTCCCGCTTCAGATCTGCTAAGTTTTGACCCTTGCATCTGGACGAGCGCGCCCACATGTCAGGCATCAACGTTATTTTCCCGCTTACTTCAGGAATCTTTCCGGCCCCATGGACAATCGTCTGCAAACCCTGACCCAATGGGTAAAACAGTTTCCCGGCTTTGAAATGGCCGATCCCCAGCCGGTTTCCGGCGATGCCAGCTTTCGCCGGTATTTCCGGGTGCACGGCAAGCCGGAGGGTCGAAACGAGGCGCAGCCGTTTATCGTGATGGACGCGCCACCAGAACATGAAGACTGCGGCCCCTTCGTCGCTATTGCCGAACACTGGCGATCCCAGGGCGTCGCGGTGCCGGAGATACTGCACCAGGATCTGGACCAGGGACTGCTTGTGCTGGAGGATTTTGGCGACACCCTGATGCTGGGCGGACTGACTGAAGCCAACGCTGACGCGCTATACAAAGGGGCACTGGACGAGTTGCTGGCGATCCAGCAGGCCACATCCGCCCCGGATTACCCTTTACCGCCTTATGACGCCCAGCTGCTTGACCGGGAAATGGCGCTCTTCCCCGACTGGCTGCTGACGCAAAAGCTGGGACTGACCCTGGACAACAGCGAGCGGGCGCTGCTGGACACCACCTTTGCGTTCTTGCGAGAAAGCGCGCTGGCCCAGCCCACGGTAACCGTTCACCGGGACTATCACTCCCGGAACCTGCTGGTTCGCCCGGGAACCGACCGCCCTGGCGTGATTGATTTCCAGGACGCGGTCTGCGGACCGGTGACCTACGATCTGGTGTCCCTGCTGAAAGACTGCTACATCAATTGGCCAACCGCCCGAGTGCAACAATGGCAGGAAGAGTTCCGCCAGCAATCGCGCAGCGCCGGCGTTCACAACGCAGACCCGGACACCTTCCATCAATGGTTCGAGCTGATGGGCATGCAACGGCACCTGAAGGCCGCTGGCATCTTCGCCCGGCTGGATATCCGCGATGGCAAGCCCGGCTACCTTGGCGACATTCCCCGCACAGTCTGTTACCTGGTGCGTGCCAGTGGCCAGCAACCGGCGCTGAGACACTTCCACGAGTGGCTGACCGACCGGGTGCTGCCGGCCATTGAAGCGACCATCGGTTCCGTGGAGACCCGCCACCTGTGAAAGCCATGATTCTTGCGGCGGGCAAAGGCGAGCGCATGCGGCCGCTGACATTGACCACGCCAAAGCCTCTGCTCCGCGCCGGGGGCAAGCCGCTGATCGCGCACCACCTGGAAAATCTTCAGCGTGCAGGTTTCCGGGAGCTCGTGATAAATCATGCCTGGCTGGGCACACAGATCGAGGAAGCGCTGGGCGATGGCGATGAATTCGGCGTCCGCATTACCTACTCAGCCGAGGGCGAACCGCTGGAAACGGCGGGCGGAATAGTCAAAGCCCTGCCCCTGCTCACCGAATCCGGCGACGACTGGTTTGCGGTGATCAATGGCGATATCTGGTGTGACTTCGATCCGGGCGATCTGACACCGCCCGCAGGTGCCGATGCACTGCTGGTGCTCACCGACAATCCGGAGCACAACCCACAGGGCGATTTCAGCCTGGATGAACAGGGCCGCGTGGTTAAGGACGGCGCCGATAAACTCACGTTCACCGGCATCAGCCTGCTCCATCGTCGACTGTTTGACGGGCTGGAAGCGGGCCCGCTGAAACTGGCGCCGATCCTTCATGAGGCCATTGCCCGGGGCCGGGTGCGGGGTATTCACCATACCGGCCAGTGGATGGATATCGGAACGCCTGACCGGCTGCAGGAACTGGATACCATTCTTGCGCAGGGAAAAGCCTGATATGGCATCGAAAACGCAGGACAACACATTGCCTCGTCGCATGGAAGCCGAATTCACCAGCCTGCTGGGTGAGCTGTCTGCCTGCGGCCACCAGGCCAGCGAACTGATGGTTCGCACCCGGCTGCCGGGTTGGTGCCGCCGCAGCCTGTTTTTCTTTCTGGGCTACATCGCCAAAGCCGACGGGCGCGTAACCGAGAAAGACATCGGCTTTGCTGAAACATTGATGCGGGCTCTTCGACTTTCCCAGCGCCAGCGCCGCAAGGCCATACGGCAGTTCCAGCACGGTAAAAAGGCCGACACCATTCCCGGGGGCCGGGCCCTGCGGCTGCGGATCTCCCACCGGCTATGGCCCTCACCGTCGCTGCGGGTTGCCATTTGCCTGTGCCACGCTGCTCAGCTTTCCGGCCGCCCCGGCAAAAAGCGTCGATACCGCTGCGAGGACGCCATCGACCAGATGGGCCTGCCCATCGGTATCAGTGATGACATTCTGGACAGCTACGCCAGCAAGGTCTGGATTACCGAACCGGAAACCCAGGCCCAACCCACCACCTATGAGCAGGCGCTGCAGTTGCTGGGGGTTACCCGGCGGGACTCACGGGCGGAGGTTAAACGCGCCTATCGCAAACGGGTATCCGAGTGCCATCCAGACAAGCTGGCCCAGCGCAACCTGAGCGCCGCCGAACTGGCCCAGGCCAAGGACCGGCTGCTGCGGTACCAGCAGGCCTGGGAGCTGGTCGACCGCCGCCACCCGAATTAGCGCTTCAGCCAGGCTGAAATACGATTCGACAGCTTGCGGGCCTCTCTTGCCTGTGGCTGCCGGGCCATTGCCACCGGCTGTCGCTCGTACCCACTGATACCAGAGCGTTCCATGGCCGCTTCCCGCTCGCGGGCGACCCGGTCCAGCGTTTTATCGCCCGGGAAGGTACTGTAAAGCTCAAGAATCGAGGGCGATCTGGCCGCTGCCAGCAACTCCGTCAGCCCGGCGGATTCGTCGATGTAGAAGCGAGGGGCGATCCAGATCAGATCCGATGCCCGGCCGTCTGCCCTCACCTGACGGGTAACATGTCCCGCCGCCCGGCCAACCCCGACCAGCACGATTCTCTTGTACTCCCGTTCCTGCAGGGCATCCACGGCGGCGTCAAGCGACGCCATTACCGTCTCCCGATACTGTTCCAACGCCTTATCCGGGGGTACCGACTCCATGACATTGATCATCACCGACGACTTTTCCTCCGGTTCCTGTTCCTGGTCGGTCTCCTCGCCCTGGGCATCGGCAGGTTCACCAGCCGGTTCCGTGCCGGCCCCCGGGACGGTATTGTTCTGTTGCCGCAACCACTCCTGAACGGCGAAAGGCGGTGCCGGCAAACCCAGAGTCATCACCGCCCAGCCGGCCCGGCTCAGCGGCGCCCGCAGGGCATCCACCACTCCGGAGGCTGCGGATACACCTTCGTCTGCCAATATCACCAGCGCGCCCCGGGCAGGCAGCTCCTGTTCCGGCTGGAACAGAGCCAGGGTGGGCTCCTGGCCTTCAGCCGCGAGCCAGACCGCGGCATCCGGATGATTGCGGGCGATGGCTTCGGCCCCAAGGCCGGTGGAAACCATCGGCCTTTCGGAGGCCACGGCAGGCTTTTCCGGAGCCGGCTGTGGCGGCTCCTGTGAATACACCGCAGCACTGGAAACAATCATCAACACGGCAACAGGGACGAACAATATCTTCACCGGCGTCTCTCTTATTGGTGTGCGAAAAATGGCCTGCAAGCTGTTAGACTAGCAGCTTCCCGTGAGTACCGAGAGCATAGAGAGCCTTCATGAATCCGTTCCAGATTGCCCCCTCCATTCTGTCCGCCGATTTTGCCCGACTCGGCGAAGAAGTCGATAACGTTCTGGCCGCCGGTGCCGACATCGTGCATTTCGATGTCATGGACAATCACTACGTCCCCAACCTGACCATCGGCCCGATGGTATGCGAGGCCCTGCGCAAGCACGGCGTCACCGCCCCCATCGACGTGCATCTGATGGTGTCGCCGGTGGACGATCTGATCCGGATGTTTATCGACGCCGGTGCAACCTACATCACCTTTCACCCGGAAGCGTCCAATCACATTGATCGGTCGCTGCAACTGATCCGCGACGGCGGCTGCAAGGCGGGGCTGGTGTTCAACCCCGCCACTCCCCTGCACTACATTGACCATGTGATGGACAAGCTGGACATGATCCTGCTGATGTCCGTGAACCCGGGTTTTGGTGGCCAGTCGTTTATCCCCGGCACCCTGGACAAATTGCGGGAAGCCCGCAAACGGATTGACGCCAGCAACTACAACATTCGCCTGGAAATCGACGGCGGCGTGAAAACCGACAACATCTGCGCGATCGCCGAAGCGGGTGCGGATACCTTTGTGGCCGGGTCCGCCATCTTCAAGACCGACGACTATAAGGCCACCATCGATGCCATGCGCGCGGAACTGGAGTTGGCCCGCAAGAGCATCAGCCAATGAGTCTTGCCGGGCTGTTCAGCCCACGGTGGCCGGGGGTGGCGCTGTTTGATCTGGACGGCACGCTGGTAGACAGTGCTCCGGACCTCGCCGCAGCCGTCGACACCATGCTGGAGCAACTGGGCCGTCGCAAAGCCGGCCCTGACAATGTTCGCAACTGGGTTGGCAACGGTGCCTCCGTACTGGTGCGCCGGGCACTGGCAGGCAAAGCCGACTGGGAACCGGCCACGGCAAAAGACGAGGCCCTTTACAAGGACGCCCTGTCACTGTTTTTTTACGCCTACGAAAAGGCCAACGGGCAACACGCCAAACTCTATGAAGGCGTCGAACCCTGCCTGCAGCGACTGACCGAATACGGTTGCCGCCTGGGCGTGGTCACCAACAAGCCGGAGCAGTTTGTTGCGCCGTTAATGAAACAGATGGGCATCGACCACTACTTCAAGATCTGCGTGGGTGGCGACACTCTACCGGTGAAGAAACCCGACCCGGCGCCACTGATTCATGCCATGGAAGCACTGGGCGGCACCCGCGGCACCACGGTAATGATCGGTGATTCCGCGGCCGACATCAGCGCCGCCCGGGCCGCCAGCATCCCATGCGTGGCGGTGCGCTACGGCTATAATTTCGGAGCACCGGCGGATGCACTCAGAGCCGACGCAACGGTTGATTCGCTGACGCAGCTTTTGTAATCTCACAGGACGTTGATTTTGAAACTTTTCATTCGGGAGATTCCTGCCATGCAGGGACTGAATCTGACTGCAAATCGCGGGGCACGCAATAGTGTACTGACCAGCCGCGCGACCCGCTGGTGGCGATGGCGCACGGCTTGAGCTTGCCCTTTCATGGCACATGACAGCGATGACCGTTGCCGTGCCAAATTGCAGAACAGATGTCAGGAACTACTCTCATGATACCCGAGCAATTCGCCGAGCTTGCACAGGCCGGCTATAACCGCATCCCCGTTTACCGCGAAGTTCTGGCCGACCTGGATACGCCGCTGAGCACCTATCTCAAGTTGGCCAGTGGCCCCTATTCCTACCTGTTTGAATCCGTGCAGGGCGGCGAGAAATGGGGCCGATACTCCATCATCGGCCTGCCCAGCGTGGAAGTGTTGAAGGTGTACGGTGAAAAAATCACCATCACCCGTTCCGGACAGGTGGTTGAAGAAGCCACTGCCGATGACCCGCTGGCCTTTATCGAGGACTACCAGACCCGCTTCAACGCCCCGGACCTGGAAGAACTGCCCAGATTCAACGGCGGCCTGGTGGGCTACTTTGGCTATGACACGGTTCGCTACATCGAGCCCCGGCTCAAGCCGACCTGTCCGCCCGATAAAATCGGTACACCGGACATTCTGTTGATGGTGTCGGACGAAATCGTGGTGTTCGACAACCTTAGAGGCAAACTGCACCTGATTGTGCACGCCGATCCGAATGAGGAAGGCGCGTACGAGAAAGCCCAGAAGCGGATCGACGAGCTGGAGTCCCGGCTGCACCGGCAGACCTCCGATGCGCCCCAGACGCCGCCTCACCTCAGCGGTAAAACCGTGGACGAAAGCGATTTCGTGTCCGGCTTCAACCAGGAAAAGTTTGAAGCGGCCGTGGGCAAGATCAAGGAATACGTGCTGGACGGCGACGTGATGCAGACGGTGATTTCCCAGCGCATGTCGATTCCGTTCGAGGCGCCACCGCTGAACCTGTATCGCTCGTTGCGGGTTCTGAATCCGTCACCCTACATGTATTTCCTGGACCTGGACGACTTCCACATTGTCGGTTCATCACCGGAAATTCTGGCGCGGGTGGAAGATGACGAAGTCACCGTTCGCCCCATCGCCGGCACCCGCAAACGCGGCGCCACCGATGCCGAAGACAAGGCCCTGGAAAGCGAACTGCTGGCCGACCCGAAAGAAATTGCTGAACACCTGATGCTGATCGACCTGGGCCGCAACGACGCCGGGCGCGTATCAGAAACCGGCACGGTGAAGCTGACCGACAAGATGATCGTGGAGCGCTACTCCCACGTTATGCACATCGTCTCCAACGTCACCGGCCGCCTGAAAGAGAACACCAGCTGCCTGGACGTACTGCGGGCCACCCTGCCGGCAGGCACGCTGAGCGGCGCCCCGAAGATCCGCGCCATGGAAATCATCGACGAGCTGGAGCCGGTAAAACGCGGCGTCTACGGCGGCGCCGTGGGCTATCTGTCGTTCAACGGCAACATGGACACGGCCATTGCCATCCGCACCGCCGTGATCAAGGACCAGACCCTGCACATCCAGGCAGGAGCCGGCGTGGTGGCCGATTCGGTGCCCCGCCTCGAGTGGAAAGAAACCATGAACAAGGGCCGCGCGATCTTCCGCGCGGTGGCCATGACCTACAACGATTTCGACCACTGAGGCGGAGGACAAGATTATGTTGCTGATGATCGATAACTACGATTCCTTCACCTACAACGTGGTGCAGTATCTGGCAGAGCTGGGTGCGGACGTGCAGGTTTACCGGAACGATGAAATCACCATCGAGAAGATTGAAGAACTGAACCCGGAGCGCCTGGTGATCTCGCCCGGCCCCTGCACGCCCAACGAGGCGGGCATTTCCATGGCAGCCATCGAACACTTCGCGGGCAAGCTCCCGATCCTGGGTGTGTGCCTCGGCCACCAGGCCATCGGCCAGGTATTCGGCGGCAACGTCATCCGCGCCGGGCGGGTCATGCACGGTAAGGTGTCGCCGGTCTTCCATCGGGACCAGGGCGTATTTCGTGGCCTGAACAATCCGCTTCAGGCAACCCGCTATCACAGCCTGGTCATCGAAAAAGAGTCACTGCCGGACTGCCTGGAAGTCACCGCCTGGACTCGTAACGACGACGGCTCGGTGGAAGAAATCATGGGCGTCCGACACAAGACCCTGCCCATTGAGGGCGTGCAGTTCCATCCTGAGTCCATAATGACTGAGCAGGGGCATGAATTGTTGCGGAACTTCTTGAAAAGCTAGTTTTGTTTTTTGGCCTGGGGAATCTGGTTCTTATACCGGGAAGCAATGGGGAGAGGGTTCCCCAAACACGCCTCAGGACGTCCCTGTTCGGCTCGGGCTCCGCCATCCATGGCTCCGCACGGTTTGGGGAACCCTCTCCCCATTGCCTCCCTCTGCGTAGGTTGTTCCAGTTTGTTCTTCGCGCAGGACTGGAACAGCAGAAAAGAGCGCTGGGGGACTGAGCATTCGGTAAGCCTTCGCCAGGAGTCGAAGAGAGATGGCCGGGGTGGCCACTTCCCAAAACGTGCGGAGCCATGGATGGCGGAGCCCGAGCCTACATGGACGTACTTGTCGGCGTTTTTGGGAAGTGGCCACCCCGGCCATCGACCCAACCTCCTGACCGGAGGGCTAACCGAACCAGAGGGCCAACCCAACAACAGGTCCTACAAAAAGCAGGAACTTGCTAAGCTAGAACCAAACACAGAATACAAGATGCAGATTGACCCAAGGGGCCCACGAATGGACATGAAAGAAGCACTGAACCGCATTGCCTCCAACCTGGATTTATCCACGGAGGAAATGAAGGACGTTATGCGGATCGTCATGAAAGGCGAGGCCAGCGATGCGCAGATCGGGGCGTTTCTGATGGGGCTGCGCCTGAAGAGTGAAACCATTGACGAAATCACCGGCGCCACCGAAGTGATGCGCGAGCTGGCAACCAAGGTCACCGTAAATGCCGAGCCACTGGTGGACATTGTGGGCACCGGCGGTGACGGGGCCAATCTGTTTAATGTGTCCACCGCTGCGTCTTTTGTCGTGGCTGCCGCCGGCGGTTTTGTGGCCAAGCATGGCAACCGGGCCGTTTCTTCGAAAAGCGGCAGTGCCGACCTGTTGGAAAAGCTGGGCATCAACCTGCAGATGGCGCCGGAAGAAGTGGCCCGGTGCGTGGAACAGATCGGCGTTGGATTCATGTTTGCCCCGGCCCATCACAGCGCCATGAAACACGCCATCGGCCCGCGAAAGGAACTGGGCTGCCGCACCATTTTCAATATCCTTGGCCCCATGACCAACCCCGCCAGCGTCAAGCGCCAGCTGGTTGGCGTGTTCAACCGGGAGCTCTGTCGCCCAATGGCCGAAGTGCTTTACCGCCTCGGCGCGACACACATCATGGTGGTGTGCGCCAAAGACGGCCTGGATGAGATCAGCCTGGCCAGTGCTACCCACGTGGCCGAACTGAAGGATGGCGAGATTACCGAGTACGACATGACGCCGGAAGACGTTGGCATCAAGAGCCAGTCGCTGGTCGGCCTGACCGTTGATACCGCGGACGATTCACTGAAACTGATCAAAGCCGCCTTTGGCCGGGGCCACGACGAAATGGCCGAGAAGGCCCGTGACCTTATTGCTCTCAACGCCGGAGCGGCGATTTATGTCGCCGGGCTGGCCAAGACCCCAACTGCTGGCGTCGACATGGCGCTCGATGCCATGGGCTCTGGGCTTGCTGCGGGCAAGATGTCGGAACTTGCCGACTTCTCCCAGTGCTTCTGATTTAACAGGCCTGAAAATGACTGAAAGACACCTGGACAAAACCCCCACGATTCTCCGGAAAATTGTTGACCGGAAATGGGAAGAAATTGACGAGCGCAAGCGCGGGTTATCCATCGCCGACCTGAAAGCCATGGCCGGCGACCAACCACCTGCGCGCGGGTTTGCTGATTCCATGCGTTCACGCATCAACGCCAGAACCCCCGCCGTCATCGCCGAAATCAAGAAGGCCTCCCCCAGCAAAGGCGTCCTGCGCGACCCGTTTGAACCGGCCGCTATTGCTGAAAGCTACGAAAACGGCGGCGCGGCCTGCCTGTCAGTACTTACTGACCAGGATTTCTTCCAGGGCCATGAGGACTTCCTCAAAGCCGCCCGCAACGCCTGCAGCCTGCCGGTGATTCGCAAGGATTTCATGGTGGCGCCCTATCAGGTGTACGAGAGCCGCGCAATCGGCGCCGACTGCATCCTGCTGATCGCCGCCTGCCTGACCCGTGACCAGATGCAGGAACTGGAAGGCATCGCCCATGACATCGGACTGGATGTTCTGGTAGAAGTGCATGACGGCGAGGAGCTGGACGATGCGCTAACGCTGAAAACACCCCTGGTCGGCATCAACAACCGCAACCTGCACACCTTTGATGTCAGCCTGGATACCACCTTCGAGCTGCATCACCGGATTTCGGACGAGCGGTTAACCATTACCGAAAGCGGCATCATGACGATTGATGATGTGAATGCGATGACCGAGCGGGGAATCTACGGGTTTCTGGTGGGTGAATCGTTCATGCGCGCGGATGAACCAGGCAAGCGACTGAGCGAGTTTTTCTTCCCGGAACGCTGATCAAACGTTGGAGCGTCAAAAGCCAACTCCGGAGCCTGGGCGCTTCGGTGGGAACAGGATTTCAAAATTGTGCGGAGCCAAGGATGGCGGAGCCCAAGCGCACACGGACGTGTTCACAGCGTATTTTGAAATCCTGTTCCCACCGAAGTGCCTTCACCCAAGCTGGCATTAAAGAGCCCTGATCAACCCTCAGGATCAGCCAAAGCCTCCTGCAACAACGCCAACAGATGCGGCGGCATCCCCTCCGCCAGCTTCAAAGCCGCCTCATGCCCCCGGTGGGACATCTTGCCCCAGGTCCGGCGCACAATACGCAGCCACTTCTCACGATCGTAATCCACCTTCTGCTCATAGAAGTCAGCAAAATAACGCTCAAGGAACACCATGCAAGCCACATCTTCCAGCAGCTGGGTATCCTCATCCTGACGCAATTCCCGCTTGGTCAGAATGGTTTCCACCCGCTGACACTCATCCTTCGGAAAACCACACTGCTCCATAATTTCCGCCGCCCGACGACCGTGCATCCGACCGCAGGCCTGACGCCACTGGTAGTAGGCCTTGCGGCCCTCCGGGAAATCCTTGCGGGGCATGGTCCAGCGTTCGATGTGCTGGGCCCGGCAGGCTACCTGCATCCGTGGGGAAGGCACGGGCTCCAGCTCGAACAGCCAGCGGGTCATGTGCAGACTGTAGGCGTATTCCTTGGGCAGCCATTGCCCATCAACCTGCTCCTGATTGGGGTCCGCCTTATTAGCAGAATCAATGGCATTCAATGCACAGGCAAGCGGCTGCTCGGTACTCATAATCACACCTTCGATGACGGGCGTTCCTTGATGCGCTCGAACCAGGCTTTCAGGTTCTCCTGCTCAGGACGGATGCGAATATCCACCACCCGCGCAAACGCCATGGTTGTGAAAGCATTAATGTCCGCCGCCGTGAAACGGTCGCAACAGATGTATTCCCGACCTTCCAGATGCTTGTCCAGGAACCCCATGAATTTCTCCACGGTTTTTCCGCATTCCTCGCCCCATTCCTTGATCGGATTCATGCGATCCTTGAAATAGCCGCTGGTGTGCTGGAAGCACATGCCGGTGGGCATGAAAAACGAAAACTCGATCCAACGCAGCCACTGCTCCGCCTGCGCTTTTTCCAGCGGTGTATTGCCGAGCAACGTGGGCGAATCCGGATAGCTTTCCTCGAAATAGCGGCAGATTGCCATGGTTTCCGAAATACAGGTGCCGTCATCCAGCTCCATCACCGGCACCTTTTTCATGGGGTTTTTCGCCGCGTATTCCGGGGTCAGGTTTTCACCCTTCTGCAGATCAATCTGAATGAATTCCGCCTCGTCCAGCAATCCTTTCTCGGCCATGAACATGCGTACACGGCGGGGGTTGGGGGCGGTACTGGTTTCAAAAATTTTCATTGTTATAGACTCCAAACTATCGGAAAAAACCGGTCTGACGGAAAGACTGACGCCCTATCGCCGAGGCGTCAAGCAAAGCGGAATAAGCATTTGCTCTGTAGTAACGTTTTACATGAATGGCTTGTAACTCTTGTCAGGATCATTACTCTAAAAGGTTAGCTGTAACCGGAACTAGACGATTTGAAACCTTTTTTCCGCACAGAATCCAGTCTTCCCGTTGTATCCGATTCAGGATACAGCCTCCCTTCTTGCGACAGTCTTTTAACACACTGTCGCACTCCGAAAACCCCAAAAGGAGCATTCCTATGCGAAAGCTAACGCCTGTAGCGCTATTGTGCGCACTGTCAGCACCCTCACTCGCTTCAGCTGATTGCGGTGAAGTTTCCATCACCGAAATGGGCTGGGCATCCAACGCTGTGGTAACAGCCACCGCCAAGTTTCTTATGGAGCAGGGCTATGGATGCGAGGTGACTATCGTTCCCTCTGACACCGTTCCTGCCGTCACCTCTGTTGCGGAAAACGGAGAGCCGGACATCGTCACCGAGCTATGGCTGAACTCCGCCGGCGAAGCTTACCTGGAGCTTGAAAAGCAGGGCAAGATCAAACGCGTAGCCGAGGTTCTGGACCCGGGCGGCGTTGAAGGCTGGTGGATTCCCACCTATCTGGCAGAGAAACATCCGGAACTGACCACCATTGAAGGCGTTATGGCCAACCCGGAACTGGTAGGCGGCCGCTTCAACAACTGCCCCAGTGGCTGGGGCTGCCGGGTGGTCAGTGACAACCTGGTCCGCGCCCTGGATCTGGAAGAGTCCGGTCTCGAGGTGTTCAACCACGGATCCGGTGAAACCCTGGCTACCTCCATGGCATCCGCCGTGCAGAGTGAAGAGCCCTGGTTCGGCTACTACTGGGGACCGACCGTACCGCTCGGCAAGTACGACATGACCCGCGTGGATCTGGGTGAAGTCAAGCCTGAGGTACACCAGCGCAATCAGACCCAGGACATCGAGAACCCGGGCGTTTCCGATTTCCCGGCGGCGACCATCCTGACCTCGGTCACCACCGATTTCAGTGATCGCGAGCCGGAAGTTGCCGAGCTGATGAGCAACATGACATTCAAGACCTCGACCATGAGTGCCCTGTTGGCCTGGATGGACGAAAACAATGCCTCTGCTGAAGAGGCGGCCGTTTACTTCCTGAGCAACAACAGTGACGTGTGGTCCGCCTGGTTGAATGACTCGGCCAGACAGAACCTTGCCTCCGTGATCGGAGAGTAAAAGCCCCAGAGAAGAGCCGGTTCGCCGGCTCTTCTTCTGTCTGGCTTGGAAAAAGTCATACGCGATACCTCATTCTGAATGTGGAACGGATACTGACCTCTCATGGCTACCTACGACTTTTTATTTTCTTCGCTCGGGCTAAAAGACTGGTGTGCTGAGGGCTCAAGCGACGCGCCCATGTCCATGGCCGCCTTGCTTAACAAATCAAAAGGGACGGAAACACAGGATGTATCGATCTGGGAATTGCCTTTTCCCTCCATGGATGCGCTCAACGATGCCTGTGCGGCCTTTCCCAAATCCCGAGAGTTAACCAAGGGCCTTGAAGAAGGTTTCCTTGCGGTCAAAGACAACCTGAGCATTGTGCTGGATCCGATTACCCAGCCCCTGAGTTGGGCTCTGGATGGCACCCTCTACGCCATGGTGAATGCCCCCTGGTTTATTGTTATTCCGCTGCTGCTGGCGGTGGTTCTGTTTGTTACCAAATCCTGGAAGCTGGTCGGCTTCGTGGCGGGCAGCCTTTGCCTGCTGGCCTTCATCGACTACTACGAATACGCCATGCAGACTCTGGCCATCATATTTGTCTGCGCTTTCCTGTGCGTGCTACTTGGTGTTCCCATCGGCATTGCCATGTCCCGTAGCGACATGATGCAGAGGCTGACGGTTCCCGTGCTCGATATGCTGCAGACACTGCCGCCCTTCGTGTACCTGATTCCGCTGATTTTCCTGTTCAGCGTGACCGAATCAAAACTCTATGGCATCGCGATTATTCTGTACGCGATTGTGCCGGTCATCCGCCTGACCAACCTCGGCATCCGGCTGGTGGACAAAGACGTGATGGAGGCGGCCAACGCCTTCGGCATGACCAGCCGCCAGAAGCTTTTCAAAGTGCAGATCCCGCTGGCGTTGCCCAACATCATGGCCGGCGTCAACCAGACCATCATGATGAGCCTGGCGATGGTGGTTATCGCCTCGCTGGTATCGGCACCCGGCCTCGGTGTGCTGGTGCTTCAGGGCATCCGCAACCTGGAGCTGGGCGTTGGCCTGGTGGCCGGCCTGGGCATTGTTATCCTGGCCGTGATTCTTGACCGGGTCACCAAAGCCTCATTGGCGCGTATCAACGCCTCGCAGAAACAATAAGGGAGCGAATCGTGGACCGGGACATCAAGATATCCATCAAGAATCTCTACAAGATCTTTGGCAGTGAACCGGAGATCGCCCTTGAGTACGTCAAGCGCGGCATGGGCAAGCCCGAGCTGCTGGAAAAACACAAGCATGTGCTGGGGCTGGAAGACATCAACGTCGACATGCAGGAAGGCGAAATCACGGTAATCATGGGACTGTCCGGCTCCGGGAAGTCCACCCTGATCCGCCACCTGAACCGGTTGATTGAACCGACCTCGGGGCAAATCATTCTCGACGGCGAAAACGTCCTCGACTTTGATGAAGAGCGTCTGCGCAAACTTCGCCGCGAAGGCATGTCCATGGTATTCCAGAAGTTTGCCCTGCTGCCCCACCGCACGGTACTCGAAAACGCCGGCATGGCGCTTTCAGTGAGGGGCTTCGGGGTGGAGGACTTCGAGTCGGAAGCACGGAAATGGCTGGCCCGCGTGGGACTGGAGGGCAATGGCGACCAGTATCCCCACGAACTGTCCGGCGGCATGCAGCAGCGGGTGGGCATCGCCCGGGCGCTGGCCTCCAATTCCCCAATCATGCTGATGGACGAGGCCTTCTCTGCCCTCGATCCGCTGATCCGTTCCGATATGCAGGATCTGCTGCTGGAACTTCAGGAAGAGCTGCAGAAAACCATCGTGTTCATCACCCACGACCTGGACGAGGCCCTGAAACTGGCCGACCACCTGGTCATCCTCAAGGACGGCCACGTGGTGCAGCAGGGCGAGCCCCAGGAAATACTGATGAATCCGAACGACCCGTACATCACTGACTTCATCGCGGATATCAACCGCGCCAGGGTGCTTCGGGTTCGCTCGGTGATGGAAAGAACGAAGGATGCACCATCGGAATGCGCCGGGGATGTGTCAGAGCACGACAACCTGGAGTCGGTCATTGCCAAATCCAACGGCAACACGGACCTGGTGTATCGGGTAACCCGCAAGGGCAACCAGGTCGGCGTGCTGGACATGAAGGTTCTGGTAAAAGCTCTGGTTCCCACGGAAGCGTCAGACAGCAGTGAGCGCGCACAACTCTAGTACAGGCGCCCCGGGCGTTTGGAATGCTCTGGTTGCAAAGCCGGGTCGGGTCTACAATGGAATGA
>Ga0207899_1000099_pt1 | contig 41538 bp, 51 predicted proteins | sample MalvirmetaMSP134_FD_184235 | JGI IMG/M metagenome (GOLD analysis project Ga0207899, IMG submission 184235) | Marine viral communities from the Deep Pacific Ocean - MSP-134 (SPAdes) | ecosystem: Environmental > Aquatic > Marine > Oceanic | place: Pacific Ocean | collected 2011-06-28
CTTGGAGTCTCCACAACTGTTGGAGGGGGGGTGCTCGTGGTGGCCCTGCCGCGGGCTGACGTTGGCGTGTCTGCGCTCGGGTAGCGCTCGTCCGGGGGTGGAGCCGTCCGTGGCGCTGAGGGGCGTAGAGGGCGAGTGAGGGCGTCGCGTCCGCATGCGTCGCCCCCTTGCGTGGAGGGTGGCACAGCGGGTGCGTTGCCGCACTTGGGGGCGGTTCCGTAGAAGGTGGTCGGCGGTGGCTTCACCTCGCAACCCTCGTGCCCAGGATCGGAGAGGTTGCGGGTTTGTCTGCGGGTTATGGGCTTTCTGCGGCTTTCTCAGATTGCATACAGATTTCAAACAGAAATTAGGGCTCCACGTTAAGATGTTGCGACTTAACCCCGCGAAAACCCGCGTCCCTCGGTTTCCTTTGTCATCTCGCAGGCTTGTGCGTCGGGTTTTGCCGCGGGTTTCTCCGTTCCCCGCGGGTTTGTGCGGGCTATGCATCCGCGGTCCTCTCGGTGCGCCGGACCCACCAGACCCACTGCTTGCGGTGGTCGTCCTTCTCGCCGGCGATCGCCTTGCCGTCGACGATGCGGTTGCGGTGCTTGCGCAGCAGCCAGCCGAGAGACTTCGCGGAGGCGAGCGCCTTCTGTCCGCCGAAGGCGTGCAGCGCGTCACGGAGCTCCTCGTGGTCCCGAGCCATCGCGAGGATGTTGCCCACCGTCTTCCCTGCGCCCTCCGGAGCGTGCTCGTGCAGCGCGTTGACGAAGTCCGTCAGCGCGTCGCTGTCGAGGTTCGCTACCGCGCGCAGGTTCTCCCGAGTCTTGCCCGGGTCGGGCATCCCAGCGAACACCACGGCCTGGCGCACCAGGGCGCTCCACCCCTCGAAGCTGCCCCACGAGGGTAGGCCCTGATCGGGCCGGCCTGCGACACAGTAGGCGCGGAGCATGGTCAACGCCGCAGCCACCAGCTGGGGCCGGTGGCGCCGGACGTGCTGCTCGAGGTGCGGGTAGCGGAAGCCAGTCCGCTCCTCGGGTCGCTCCTCGTCGACGTTCAGCCGAATGTGACAGGTGCGGCGCACCATGTCGGTCGTCAGCTGGACGTTGTTCGCGGTCATCAGCCACGTCGTCGTCAACGGCCCCTTGTAGGTGCGGCTACCGCCGAGAATGCGGTCGGACCACGTGTCTGAGGTCAGCGCGACGCACATCGCGCTCGAGCCGAATGTACCTTCTACGTTGTCAATGAGGACGACGGGCTCGGACTCCAGCGCGTAGCTGGTGATCCTCTTCCGCTCCTCGCTCTCATCGCGAGTGTGCACCATCACGGCGGGCACCGCACCGATTCCGATCTCGCTGGTGACGTTGGCCAGCTTGCCCTTGCCAGCGCCAGGGGTGTTCGCGTCGAAGAGGAACAGCGGCGACGGCCCGCGGAACGCGTAGCGGGCGAGAGGGGTCAGGGTGGCGGCGACCCACGCGGCCTTGTGCTCGACGGACTCGAACGGGAAGTCACAGACGACGTCGCAGAGCCGTTCGAGCGCCGCCTCCGCGTCGAGCTCGTCCGGTTGCTCGGGGATCGGGGGGAACTGCTCGAGCGGCTCGTACAGCACTCCCGTGAGCGGGTCGTAGCCAGGCTCTTCGAGGACCGTCCCGTCCGGGCGCAGGATCGGACACACGCTGACGCCCTCCAGGTGGCGGACATGCTCCCAGTGGCCGCGCTCGTACAAGGCTCCGATCACGTCTCGCGGAGGACGACAGGGCGTCATCTCCCAGTAGCCCTCTCGGTTGCCGCGTGCAGCCTTCCACGTGCGCTTGATCCAACGCACACGGCGCGTCGAGAGGGCAGCGAGCCACTGGGGGCGGATCTCGCCGATCCGGGGCGCCTGTCTGGTCCGTCCCTCCCCGGCGAGCGGCGCCGAGTCTCGCAGAACCTGGACCAGCAAGTTGCCCCGCTGAAACAGCTCAGGGTCCTGCGACAGCCAGTAGTCGGCCTCACGGACCATCCGCGCAAGCTTCGTGTCGTTGATGATCTCGGGGAGATCGTCGCCGTCGCCGTCGTCACCGCCGCCCATGTAGTCGTCCGGGCCGTCCGGCGGCGGCGGGTCCTCGAAAGGAGGCGACGCGTTCGGCCGAGGAGCCGACGGCTCGCGCGAGCGCGCGTACCGAGGCTCCGGGATCGCCCTGGGCTGCTGGCGACCACCCTGAACACCCGAGCGGATCGTCTTTTCGCACTGCCTGCGACCGTCGTCCTCGAGCAGGCCGTTGCGCTCGCAGGCCTCGAGCAAGCGATCCCAGACCTCATACTCATCCAGAGCGCCGGCGCCGACGAGCTGGCCCAGGTTGAAAGACGCCCGGTTGAGAGCGTCGTTTCGGCCCCCCTGCCCCACCTCCGCGAGGTCAGCGACCTCCCGCTCGAGCGCCGCGCGCGCGTAGCGCTGAGCGCCGTCGGCGACGGGATCCACGGTGTGCCTCGGCTCCGGACGAGCCCGACGCTCTTCTTGGTATGCGACGAACCGTTGGATCACCCAGGGCGGCCAGGACGTGGGCGCCTCGAGCTCACGTGGCGAATGCCCTGGCCGCCACGCGTACACGTGCCCCTCGGGGTGGATGGAGGGCGGCGCAACGACCTGTCCTCCCTGCGCGCGCGTGTCCACGCCGGGCCCGAATATCTCGAGGTTCTTGACGCTGTTCCTGACGTCCTCGTTCGCCCAGAAGTAGAGGTGACGCCCGTTCCGGGTGCTCACCTCGAACGTCGCCGGGATGGGTCCGTGCTCCGCCTCCAGCGCGGCGAGCGTGGCGGCGCCCTCGTCGCCGTCGATGTCGAGGACGTCGAGCCCGGTGTTGCGGCCGCAGGCGATCCCGATGTTGGAGTCGGGCCAGCGACGCCACCACGCGCGGATCTGCTCGGGATCGCACGACGCCTCGTTCACCCAATCGAGGACGCGTGGCTCTTTCCCCCGAGCACGCAGCGGCACGACGTACCAGCCGTGCTTGGCATACTCGAGGGCTGCGGAGAGCAGGGCGCTCATGGGCAAGTCGCTGTGTGTTTGCGGCACCGAAAGACGGCTCCAGACGTCAGGCGTCAGACACGGTTGCTTGCGATTCGTCGAGGCTCTCGTCGACGTCCACCGACGCGCGTGCGAGCAGGAGCGCCGCGGTCTCGTACGCCTCGGCGTCGACGAGGGGCGAGAAGAGGTCCAGCTCGGTGCGCGTCGCGGCGTCGCGAACGGCGCCGAGCGAGTGCTCCCCGACGAGCTCGGCGTCCGCCGCGCCCGCGCCGGTCGGGTACGCGCGCTGGATCCCGAGCGCCGCGAGGTGCGCGGCCGCGGTGAGCAGGCGGTAGCGGTGGAGCCCCGGAGCGCGCGCACCCGCTCGACGGATGGCCCTGTCCCTGAGCTGGCCCAGTCGCACGACGTCGAAGTCCGGCGCCGCCGGCTCGACGACGCAACGGCCGAGCAGGTCGCGGTCTACGTCCGGCCACTCGCCGCCCGGGCCCACGGCCACGTCGTACGCGTCCGCCAACCAGCCCCCGGCGACGCGTACGACCGTCAGGGCGGGAGCGCCGCGGAGGATCGCGAGCGGGAGGACGAGCTCGACGAGGTCGCACTCCCGCCATGCGTCAGCGAGCGTCTCCCACCGCTCGGCGTGCTGCAGGAGCGCGACCTCGTAGACGCCGGCCGCCCAGAGACGCTTCGCGACCCACCGCTTCGGCACGTAGCCGCTGACCCGCAAGTCGCGGCTCACGAGCGGCTCCGTCCGTCGTCGCGGAGCAACTCGTACGCGCGCACTTCGCCGGCGGCGGCCTGGTAGACGTCGTCGAGGGCGTGGCCGCCGCTGATGGACAGGGCGCGGAAGAGGGCGCTGATCTCGTCCCGCAGCTCGAGCAGGCGCCAGGCCCGCTGCTCGCGAGGCGAGCGCTCGGGCGAGTCACCACGGGGCGCCGGATCAGGCTCGGCGACCGCCGGCGGCGGGTCGGCCTCCTCAGCGCCCTGCGGCTCCTGCGCGTCCGCCTGCGGCTCCTGGGCGTCCGCCTCCACCTCGTCCCGCGACTCTTCCCGCGACTCCTGCGCCGCCGCGGTGGCCAGGCGGTACCTCCGGCTGCCGCGCGGAGCGGGTGCGGGCACGTTCTCGTCGCACAGGCCCCGGCTGCCGCGCGGAGCAGGTGCGGGCACGTTCTCTTCGCGCAGGCGCTCGAGCATCTCCGCTCGTCGCTCCCGCTTGCGCGCCAACACGGCCTCCTCGAGCGTCCACCCGTCGCGGAGGCGGTTGTAGAGGTCGGCCTTGACCAGGCCCCGCGCCTGCACCTCGGGCAGGGCGGCCACCTCCCGGACGCTGCGCAGCGCCCCGCGGAACGAGTACAGCTTGGGCTCCTTGCCCCTTCGGGCCTTCGTCCGCGGCGGCGGGTCCTCGGCTCGCAGGGCCCCGGTCTCGTCCTCGTCTCGCATGCGTTCGTCCTCTGCAGGGGTCACCGCCTCCGCCGCGCGAGGAGCCTCCGGAGCGCCCCGGTGGGGGGGCAGGCCGGGGGAATGCTCCGGAGGCTCCTCGCGAAGCGGAGGTCGGGACGGAAGGGGCGTCGGCGCGGGCGCCGGCGCGGGCGCCTCGACAGACGCATGCACGGCGAGCTGCACCAGCCTGATCGGCTCGCCGCCGATCTTCTCGAGCTCGGCGGGCCAGCGGGTCGGCGCGTCGCCGGCGTCGTGCGCGCGGCCGAGCGGGCAGCCGGCGCACTCGGACTTGTTCAGGCGCTGCTCGCCCGCCTTGGCGCCGCCCCGGAGGTGTCGCTCCGCGCGGCGCCAGCGTGACGCGCACCCCGCCCGCGTCACGCGAGCGCCCCAGATGCGCAGGCACACGAACCCCTCGGTCATCGGACCCTCCCGGGGAGGGCGCTGACTGAGCGGCCTAGAGCGGCTCGTCCTCGCCAAGGAAGAGCACACGCTCGCCGAACTCGATCAGCAGGACGCCGGTCACGCCCTCCATCGGGAGGTAGGTCCCGGTGGCGTCCATCAGGTGGACACGCTGACCGTAGATCTGGCTCGACGACGTGCGCGCCGACTCGCAGCAGTAGCTCTCGCCGTTGTGGTCGAAGTAGATCCAGAAGCCGGGTGACTGGTCGCCCCGCGGGGAGGTCAGCCGGTCCCAGGGCGGGCTCGACTCCGAGTGCATGAAGCCGCTCCGCTGCATCCAGTCGCGCACCCTCGTGAACCGACTCACCAGACCCGCCGCGATGGCGAGCGCGAAGGGCAGGAGCGTCGTCAGGAAGGCAAGCCAGCCGCGGTCGCGCAGCGTCGCTCCGTCCACCATGACTCGCTCGAGCGTCGGACCCACCCAGCCCCAGAACAACAGCAAGAGGGTCCCATTGATCGCCGACCAGATCACCGTGTTGCCGAAGCGGTCCTCGCGGCTCGTGCCAGGGCGAAGGCCCGCCATGTTGCGGTACGTGCGAGCGGCCAGGATCCCGGGGAGGAACACCAGCGCGGCGATCACGAGGGCCTGAAGGGTGGGGGGCGTGCTCATTGCGTACGTCTCCTGGACCGTGGGATGATCGGGAGCATGACAACTCCGAAGCCGCCGAACGACAAGAGTCCACGCCCAGGGCCGCGAACCGAGGCCGTTCCTCGACGAGACGGCGCCAACACTCAGTCGCACGTGAAGAAGCCACCGCGTCAGGGGCTGCCGAAGCCACCGAAGAAGCCAGACTGATCGCTGCCTCGGGCTGTCTCATGCCGCCGCCCCCGACTGGTTGCCCCACACCGCCCAGCCAGGCCGCGGTGAGCGCGCGAAGAGCTCGACGCGAGGCAGCTCCGGGAACATCCGCGCGATGAGCGCCGCGAAGCTGTCGGGCTTCACCGAGTGCTCCCCCCGGCGCTCGCGGACCACCGAGGCGGGGCGCGCGGCCGGCGCAGGAGCGGGCGGGTTGCCGCGGGTCGCGATCAGCAACAGCTCGTGCTGCTGACGCGCCCAGTACCCCATCCCGAGCCGTTCCTTGTCCCAGACCATGCAGGTCCGGTAGACGAAGTCCCAGGCCTCGATGACGCGCAGCGAGTTGGCCAGCAGCGGCGACGTGGCCCAGCAGAAGAGCACGGCGTCCGGCGTCGCGATCTCGCTCACCGGCAGAGCGCAGATCTCCTCGAGGGCCATGGTCGGGTACTGGTTCTCGATCGCTCGCGACTCGCTCGCGGCGTGTTCGTAGCGCCAGGCCGGGTCGGCGTAGATCACCGCGTAGCGCTGCGAGGCGCCCAGCGGCGCGTTGCCCCGGGCGATCTCGTTGATGCGCTCGGTGCGCTGGCGGCGCCGGATCTCGGTGCGCACGCGGCGGCCGTCCCCGCGCGTCTCCTCGAGGACCTCGCGCTGCACCTGGTGCTCGAGCGCGGCGAGCTCGGCCGCGGCCGAGACGGCGAGCAGCCCGTGGTCGACGGCCGCGACCACCTCGGGCGCGGCCGTCTCGATCACCGAGCGGGCGGCGCGCACGCTGCGCTCGCTCGTGCCGAGGTGCGCCGCCGCCTGCGCCTGGGTGGGCACGTCGGCAAATTTGCCGACCTGGCGCTGTCCGTCGGCGAGCGTCGCGATGCGCGCTGCCACCATAGCACGCTGGCTCTCGTTGAGGTGGCGACGGTGGAGGTTGGCGCTCAAGACGAAGGCGATCGGGTCCTCGACGTCGACGAGCCGGACGCGCGGTTCCACCCCCACGCGCTCGCACGCGGCGAGTCGGTTCCGGCCGTCGAGCAGCAAGCCCGTCTCACGTTCGACGACGAGCGCCTGCAGGAGGCCGCGGTCACGGATGTTCGCCGCGAGCGCCGCGAGGCCCTCTTCGGGCAGCAGCGGGAAGATCTCGGCCGCTGGGTGAGTGCCGCAGATCCGCCTCACGCTCCACGCTCCCGCAGGGCTCGCAACGTCGCGTCCCGCATGCGGTCGCGCCACGGGTCGAGCGCGCACCGCAGGCAAGGCTGATCGGTGTGCTTGAGGCCCGCGCGGTCGAGCCGCTCATTGTCGAGCAGGCCTCGGAAATGGCAGTAGCCGGCCACCGCGGCCCAGAACACGGCGCGCGCCCGCCTCACGCGAGACCCCCAGACTGAACACATGCGCCGGTTTGCAGCCGCGCATGCGTGGTTACCGTGCTGAGACCGGCAAGGCGCGCGGCGGGGGTCCACCCGGCTCGCACGCTGCGGTACCCTTCCCGACGAACCCCGTGGGGAGGAAGGTCCAGATGCGACAGCGAACCATGCTCCTGGCAGCCCTTGCTCTGACCGCGTGCGACGCGGGGCCGAGCCTCGACGACGCTGGTGACGTGCGCGTGGACGGTGGGCGCGAGGTCCGAGACGCCACGGTTCGCGACGCCGGGGGCGACGGCGGGGTGCTCGACGCGTTCGTCCCGATCGACGCTGGACGCGACTCGGGCGCCGACTCGGGGCGGGATGCTGGCCGGCGCGACTCGGGAGCCGACGCCGGTTGCACGGGCGCGTGCTGCGACGACCTGGTGGGCGGGTCCGACTGCCCCTCCGGGTACACCTGCCGCTACCAGTTCGACGGCGGAAGTCGCACAGGCCGAGCTTGCGAGACGACTGGTATCCATCGCGAGGGCGCCGCTTGCGAGATCAACGGGACCGGCGATACGTGCATGGTCGGCCACTACTGCGACGGGATCAGCTGTTGGCGCTACTGCGTAGACGACACGGACTGCCCGGACTCGGCCGGTAGCCCACGGCGCTGTAGTGGGCAGCGGTGCGTCGCAGACCTGGGATAGGCAGCGCGACACGTCACGCCACCGCCTCGTCCGCCGCCAGGTCGCCGGGGCCGGTCCCTTTCCCGGCCAAGAGCCAGTCCAGCGTGACTGAAGTGGCGGCAGCCCAGCGCTTGCACACATCAACGCCTGGCGTTTGGTCCCCCCTCTCGTAGCGATAGACCGAGTTCGGGGTCACCTGCAGGACCCGCGCGAACTCGCTCGCGTTGTCGTGTCCAGCGCTGGTGCGCGCCAGCTTCAGCCTGTCCGCGAGAGTCATACCTACGCGTACTAACCGATGCGTGGTTTTTGAGCAAGCCCCTATCGCTTCAGTTCGTTGCCTCGCGCCGCAGCTCGCCAGGACTCTATGGACATGTTTGAGGCAGACCCAAAGGCAGTAGGCGAGCGAATCCGCCGCGCACGCACCGAAGCGGGGATCACGAACGCCAGCGAGTTTGCGCGCGCGATCGGTGTCCAACCGAACTCGGTCTATCGCTACGAGAGGGGAGAACAGCTCATCTCCTCTGAGATCCTGACTCGCGTGGCCATGGTGACCGGTCGCTCGATGGAGTGGCTCATGGCCGGGAGCTCTGAGCCTACCGGTCTCGCCCTCGCGTCCTGGCTGGAGACCCCCACGGGCCGGAGCGCCACGCCGGACGAAGTCGCGTGGCTCCGGCGCGTCGACCCTGAAGGACTGTTGCCAAACCACACGTTCTTCGACTTGCTTCTGAGCGCCAGGAGACATGGCCTGGGCGCGCAGGACGCCGTGAAGACGGTGGCTGCTGAAAAGAAGTCACGAAACCCCTGACCGAGCGTCAGTCGGATGGGTCGCATCTCGTCTGATCCCCCCGAAACGGGAGGAGCACGACGGTGCTGGATGAACTCAAGCTTGCGTCACGACTCGGTTTCTTGCTGGTCTGTGACGTCACCCTCGAGACTGAAACGGATCGTTCTGGCCGCGTTCTCAGGTTCAATCCAGACGCTCCCGAAGACCTCCTAAGGCGCTCAGTCGTAAGGAGCCTCACAGAGGCATTCGAACCTCCCGGTTCAGTTCATACCTTGACGTACTAACCGATAAGTGCCTAACTTCGTCTCCTCAGAGGAGGGCAGGACGATGATGGGACGAATCGAAGGGTGCGTGGAGCTGGGTGGAGTTCGGGTTCACCTGCGCGTGGAGGGCCGGCTTGTCCGGGTGGTGGTCGACGGGGGGGAGCGGAGCGAGCTCACCCGGGACGTGCTCGTCGCGGTGGACCGGGGGGCGCGGGCGACGGTGCTCGAGGACGCGTCGAGCGAGGTGGCCCGGGTGCGGCTGCTCGAGCGGTGGGGGCCGGCGGTGGTGGCGGCGGTGGCGGACGCGACCGTCGAGGCGCCGAGCCAGGTGGGCGAGGACGTCCTCGATGCGGTGGGCGAGCGCCGCGGGGTGGTTCTCGCGTTCCCCGCGGTCGTCGACGGGGAGCTGGCGGCGTGAAGCGGGTGTGCTTCTACGTGCCCGAGGACGGCTACGTCGAGGGCGTGGGCTACCGGGTCTCGATGGTGACGGAGGGCGAACCGGGCCACCGCCCGACCGGAGACTGGCCGGTCCCGGCCGGCGGAGTCCGACCCTACTTCTACGGGCACGACCTCGAGAAGGCCCGGGAGCGGGCGCGTCGCCAGAACGCACGCTTCGGGCTGAGCGACGACGTCGTCGCCGCGATCGTGGAGTCGTCGATCGGCGCGCAGCTACGGGCTGAGCGAGGTGCTCGATGAAGCGCGGCGAACTGGAGATCGCGCTCCGCTCGCTGCGCGCGGTGCTCGAGCAGCAGCGCGAGCGCGGCCCGGTCGCCGTCTCCGAGCCGGAGTCGCCCGGGACGACGCTCTACCTCCAGGGCCGGCGTGAGGGCCTGGGAATCGCGATCGGGCTCATCTCCGACGCGCTGGGGGAGTCATGAAGCTGCGCGTGGAGGTGACCCAGGAGGACCTCGACGAGGGGACGCGGCTGCACGCCTGCGATTGCCCGGTCGGTCGGGCGCTCCGGCGCGCGCTGCTCGCGGCGGGCGTCGCCCTCGACGGCAGCGCGATGCCGGTCACGGTGGCTCCGGACGGGACGCGCGACATCCCGGACGTGGTGGTCTACGGCGCCGACGGGATGCTGCGCGCCGAGCTCCCGGCCGGCGCGGTCCAGCTCGTCGACGACTTCGACCAGGCGCGCGCGCTCGCCCCGCTCACGTTCGACCTCGAGGTCGAGCCATGGTGAGCGCGCGTTGGGTGAAGTGCCCTCGGTGCGACAGCGAGGCGCGCGGCGGCTTCGAGTGGCGCGGCCGACCGTCGACGGTCTGCGAGGACTGCCGCGCCAAGGAGACGCCGGCGCCGGACCCGCTCGCCGGCGAGCAGCGCGTCCGAGCGGTGCTGACCTTCGATCTCGAGCTGGACGGGCCCGGTCCGTACAGCGAGGAGGATCGGCACCACGCGCTCGAGTGCCTGTTGGCGATGGGTGGGCTGCCGACGGTGACGCGCTTCCTCCGCGTCCAGGAGCCTCGGCCCGTCTCTGAGTCGGGCGACTTCTTCGAGCAGCCCGAGCACGACGGCTTCGCGCCGGTTCGGAGGCGTCGATGAGCGTCCTCGGTTTGCGGCGTCGACAGCTCCGCGCGCGCGCGGTGGAGCTCCTCACGCACTTCCTGCAGCACGCCGGCTTCGTGCCCCACGCGGGCGAGGTGGACGACCTGGTGGAGGCCATCGTCGGCGAAGCCCAGGCCGTAGGCGAGCCGGTGGTGGTCGCCTTCGCGCTCAGCGGGGAGGCAGCCGAGCGGCTCGTCGCCGAGCACGGCGCCCCAGGTCGGGTCTCGGAGCTGCTGCGCGTGCGGCTGACAGGAGCCCTGACGCGCCCCGGCTCCTGGGAAGCGCAGCACGTCGAGGCGCTGCTGGCGGGGGAGTCATGAAGACGCGCCATCGGCCGACGCTCTGTCCTGGGTGCGGATGCCTCCTGAGCTCGTCTGAGGACCCGCTGCGCCCGGAGCGCAGGCCTCAGCGCGGAAACCTCTGTCTCTGCCGACATTGCGGCGTGCTGCTGACGTACCGGGAGGACCTCACGCTCGAGCGGGTCAGCGCTGAGCGTGAGGCAGCGCTCAGCCCGAAGGTGAAGGCTGGCCTCGAGGTGGCGCGCCGGACGCGCGAGGCGGAGGTAGCGCGCGCGCTGGTGATCAGGAGCTACATCGACGAGGCCGAGGGCGGCTACGTGCCGATCGTCGAGTACGGCAACCCCGGTGAGCCCCTCCACGTCGAGCGCTTGCCCATGCTCGCGACGAAGGCGGAGGCGAGGACCCTCCTCGAGCTGATCAACGCGAGGGTGCGCGCGTTCGCCGAGCGGCAGGGGACGCCCGTCGTGGTCGACCGGCGCACGAGCTGGGGCGCGCCCGTGCGGGGGAAGGCGTGATCGTGGTCCGGTGCGACGCGGACGGGTGCTCCGCGGAGGCGCGCATCCCGCCGCGCACGGGCGACCGCGGGGTTCCTCCGCTCCCGCAGGGATGGCTCCCGAGCGTCTTCTACCCCCGCGGTCTCGACCGCAGCCGACGCACCGAGCGGCAGCCGTGGCGGATGCAGCACTACTGCCCCGGGTGCGCCGCGGGGCGTCTCGCCGATCTCGCGAGGGGGGCATGAGCGCCGCCGCGGAGCAGCTCCCGCCGTGCACCGCGCCCTGCACTCGGTGCGCGCGCGGATGGGTGGGCGGCCAGGAGTGTCGCGCGTGCCTCGGCTCGGGGCTGCGCCACGCGGACGTGGACGAGCGCGCGCGGCCCTTGCCCTCGGGAGCCATCGAACAGGTCACCGATCGACTCGTCCGCGAGTTCGTCCGCCGCCGCCGGACGGACGCGCAGTACGAGGCGGGCGCGGTCGCGCGCGCGCTCCGGCTCGAGGCGCCGGAGGCCGTCCTGCCGATGCTGCTGGGGCGTGGGTACGAGGCTGAGGACGCTCGCGCGCTCGCCACCCACGTGGTCGCCGCCGTCGAGGAGCGCGCGGCCGTGCTCGGCCTGTGGGTCCGGAGCCGCGAGGGCGCCGAGCGGGCGTCGCTCCGCGCGTGGACCTGGAAGGCGCGGGAGGCGATCAAGTGACCGACTGGACCAAGCTACGCGAGGACCTGGCGGCGGCGCGGGAGGCGGCCGAGCTGGCCGCGCAGGGCGACGACGGCGGCTCGTCGAACTTCGATGACGTGCGCCTCTTCGGCGTGCGCTGGAGCAAGAGGGCGGCGGGCGTGGCCGAGGAGGCAGGGCTCCGCGCACGGCGCGCCACCTGGCTTCGCCGCGCCTGCATCAGCCTCGAGCTGCCCGGGACGGGGCAGGGACACACGAGGACGCGCGCAGCCGAGGCCCTCGCGCGCGTGCTGCGCGGGCGCGGCTGGGACGCGAGCGTCTTCTACATGGCCGACTGAGCTGGAGGGACAGATGGACGAGTTGACGAACAGGGTGATGACGGTCGCCGCGCTCGGACGGCGCGGCATGGAGATCGAGCAGGCCATGGGGCGCGCGCGCGAGCTGCACGCGGACCCGGCCTACACGGAGGAGCTCGAGCGGCGCCGGCAGGCGCTGCGCGCGCTGGACGCGAAGACGCTCGTCGAGCGCGGACACCTCGCGGGGCTGTTCCCGGAGGAGCTGGGCGACGTAGAGGCGCTGGCCCGGCACGAGGCGGCCCAGGCGCTCTCGGGGAGGGTCGAGTGATGAAGCCGAGCAGGATCGTCCGTCTCTCCGCGAGCAACGTGAAGCGGCTGCGGGCCGTCGAGATCGAGCCCGACGGCTCGCTCGTGGTGATCGCCGGCCGCAACGGCCAGGGCAAGAGCAGCGTCCTCGACTCGATCTGGATGGCCCTGGGCGGCCGGCGAAGCTTCCCGCCGCGCCCGGTGCGAGACGGGGCCGAGGAGGCGTGCGTGGAGCTCGAGCTCGACACGGGGCTCGTGGTGACGCGCCGGATCAAGCCCGACGGGCAGACCGCGTTGCAGGTGGCCACCCAGGAGGGGGCTCGGTTCCCGTCGCCGCAGGCCATGCTCGACGCGCTGGTGGGCGAGCTGAGCTTCGACCCGCTGGACTTCGCGCGGCGCAAGCCGGCCGAGCAGCGCGAGCTGCTCCGAAAGCTCGTCGGCCTGGACCTCTCCGAGCTCGAGGAGCGGCGCGTGCGTTTCTACGACGAGCGGTCGGACGCGAACCGGGAGGCGAAGCGGCTGGCAGGGGAGATCAGCGGCGTGCCTCACCACCGTGACGCTCCGGACGAGGAGGTCAGCGTGGCGGCCCTGGCCGCCGAGCTGCGCACCGCCCAGGAGGCGCGGCGCGAGCTGGACGAGGCGACGCGCGAGGTGGACAAGGCGCAAGCCAACCTCGATGGGGTGCTCGGCGCCGCGGACGAGCTGCGCCACAAGCTCGCGGCCCTGGAGACGGAGCTCGCGCTCCTGCGCGGGCGCCTGACGCGTTGCGAGGAGCAGGTGGTCCCCGAGCACGAGGAGGCGCTGAGCGAGAAGCGCCGCCGCGCCGACGAGCTGCGCGCGCGCGTGCCGGAGCTCGAGCCCATCCAGGAGCGGCTCGCGGGCGCGGAGGAGGCGAACCAGAAGGTGCGGGACAACCGCCGCCGCACCCAGCTCAAGGAGCGCTACGAAGCGGAGGCCGAGCACGCGCGCGCGCTCACCGAGCAGATCGAGGCGGTGGACCGGGAGAAGGCCGAAGCCATCGCCGCCGCGAGCTACCCGCTGGAGGGGCTCGGCGTCGGCGACGAGGGTGTGCTCCTGGACGGCGTGCCGTTCGAGCAGGCCAGCTCGGCCGAGCAGCTGCGGGCGTCGGTCGCGATCGGCCTGGCGCTCAACCCGCAGCTCAAGGTGCTGCTCGTGCGGGACGGGTCGCTGCTCGACTCCGATTCGCTGCGCCTGCTGGGGGAGCTCGCCAGCGCCGCGGACGCGCAGGTGTGGGTCGAGCGCGTCGACGAGTCGGCCCTCATGGGCGTCGTGATCGAGGACGGCGCGGTGCGCGGCGCGGAGGCGGCAACGTGACCCACTACCGGCAATTCTTCGACTCCGACTACATCGGCCACTGGGACCTCGAGGGAGGCCGCGACACGCCGGTCACGATCACGCGCGTGAAGGGCGACACCGTCGAGGGCGAGAAGGGGCGCAAGGCGCGGAAGATCATCCTCTTCTTCGCCGAGCTCGAGAAGCCCTTCGTCTGCAACGTGACGAACGCGAAGACGATCGCGGCCATCTACGGAACGGACGTGCTGACCTGGGCGCAGAAGCCGATCACCCTCTGCCTCGGCGAAGCGCGAAACCCGTCCACGGGGGAGATGGGCCCGTGCCTGCGGGTGCGGCCGACGCCGCCGAAGATGCCACGCCGCGAGGGTGCGCAGCGCCGCGAGCGCGAGGCGCCGCCCGCGATCGTAGAGCTCCGAGCGTGCGCGGCCGCGGAGGCGCTGGTGGAGCTGCTCGCTCGGCACGCGCCGTTCTTCGTCGAGCACCACAAGAAGGCGTGGCCCATCGTCGAGGCGCGGTGCGCGGAGCTCGGCCTGCCGCTCGAGCGCGCGGTCGAGGCCGTCGCCGCCGCTCGGAGCCAGGGGTGAGCGAGGCCGCAGCGTGGGAGCCCGTGCACTTCTCGCGGCTCAAGCTCCTGGCGCAGAGCCCGGCGCACTACCGGGTGGGCCACGCTGCGCGCAAAGAGACGGCCGCCATGCGCTTCGGGACCGCCGTCCACGTGCTGGCGCTGCGGGGTGAGATCGTCGTCTTCGACGGCGAGCGCGCCGGCAACAGGTGGGCGGCGTTCAAGGAGCTCGTGGCCGGCGCGGAGCCGTACGTCTACGACGGCCCGCACCGAGGCAACGCGTGGAAGTGGGCCAAGGAGGAGGCGCAGGGCCGCCCCATCGTGACGAGCGAGGACGTCGCTGCCGCCGCCGCCGGGCGGGCGATCCAGGGGCAGCGCCTCGCGGCCGGTCGCTACCTCTCGCCGATCGTCACCACGGCGGAGTACGACGTGGCGGCGCGCGTCGCGGAGAAGGTGCGGACGCACGCGGTGGCTGGCGAGCTGCTCGACGGAATGCACGAGCAGCCGCTGCGCTGGGACCGGGCGGGCCGGGCGTGCGCCGGGACGCTCGACGTGATGGGTCCGCGGCGAATCGTCGACCTGAAGACGACCACGAAGGCGGACCCCGAGTGGTTCCCGCACCACGGTCGCAAGCTGCACTACCACGCGCAGCTGGACTGGTACGCGGGCGGAGCACGCGAGAACGGCCACATCACCGACGCGTGCTTCATCGTGGCCGTCGAGACGACGGAGCCGCACGCGGTGACCGCGTTCGAGCTGTCCGAGCGCGCGCTCGAGGCGGGCGCTCGACAGACGCACCTCTGGCTCGAGCGGCTGAAGGGGTGCGAGGCCGCGGACGAGTGGCCCGAGTACGTGCAGAGCGTCGTGCCGTTCGACCTGCCCGACGACGACTTCTTTTCGACGCTCACGGGCCTGTGAGCGAGCCACCTGGAGGGACGATGCAAAAGGAAAAGGGACCGATCTATCGAGGCGAGGACAAGGACGTGAGGCTGTCGGCGCTGCGCCCGAGCCCCACCAACCCGCGCACCGTCTACGAGGACATCGACGGGCTCGCCGCCTCCATCGCGGCGAACGGACTCATGACGCGCCTCTGGACGCGCGAGAGTCCGGACGGCACGCATGAAGTTGTCGCCGGCGAGCGGCGGCGCCGTGCGCTCGAGCAGCTCTACGAAGGCGAGGACCCCCTCGTGCGCGTCACGGTCGGGGCGCCGACCGACGAGGAGGTCCTCGCGATGCAGCTCGTCGAGAACGAGCAGCGAAAGAGCGTGGGCGACCTCGAGGCGGCGGACGCCTACGCGGCGCTCCGCGACACGCACGGGCTGAGCGTCGCGGAGATCGGCGCTCGCGTCGGCCAGTCGGAGGCGACCGTCTACCGGCGGCTCGCGCTGGCGGGGCTGTGCCCGGCGGCGCGCAAGCTCGTGGCCGACGGGACGATCGGCCTGGGCGTGGCGCGCGAGCTCGCGAAGCTCCCCGACCCGAAGGTGCAGGCGGCGGCGACCAAGGCTCTCGTGCGGCAGCACTGGCACACGACGGTGGACTCCGCACGACGCTTCCTCGAGCGCGACTTCATGCTGCGGCTCAGCGCGGCGCAGTGGCCGCTCGACGACGAGACGCTGGTGAAGGCCGCGGGCGCGTGCTCAAGCTGCCCGAAGCGCAGCAGTGCTCAAGCCTACCTGTTCGCGGGCGAGGACCGGGGCGAGGATCGCTGTCTCGACGCGAAGTGCTGGGACAAGAAGAAGAGCGCGCTCTGGCGGCGCACCAAGGCCGAGGCGAAGAAGCGCGGGCTCGCGGTGCTCACCGAAGAGCAGTCGAGGGAGATCTACGGGCCCTATGGCGGACAGCCGAAGGGGTTCCTCGAGCTCGGGCAGCGGCCCAGCTACGAGACGTCGAAGACGACCGCCGAAGTCCTGGGCAAGCGCGTCGATGACGTGGAGCGGACCCTCGCCAAGAACCCACACACGGGCGAGATCGTGGAGCTGGTCAAGCCAGCCGACGTCAAGCGCGTGCTGCGGGAGGAGCCGCGCAAGAGCGACCCGCCGAGCCTGGCGGGGAAGAAGCGCGAGCTCTCGGCGCTGGAGAAGGCCGAACGCGCGCGGCGCCGCAGAGAGAAGCTCGTGAGGCAGGCGAAAGATCAGGCGTTCGAGGCGAGCGTGGCCGAGCTGCGCGACGGCGTCGCCAACGGCACGCTCGCCGGCGCCCAGGTCGGCCAGGCGGGGCTGGACCAGGCGCTGCGTTGGCTGGTCCAGGACGCGCTCCAGGGCCTGCAGCTGCAAGGCGACGAACTCAGGGCCGTGGCCGAGGCGCGCGGGCTGCCGGTGCAGCTCGACACGTTCGGCGGCGCGCAGTGCGAAGCGCTGCCAGCGTGGGTCCGTTCGACGACCGACCGGGCGCAGCTCGTGGCGCTGGCGCTCGAGATCGTCGTGCGGAGCAACCCGCTCGCCGAGCCGGGCCCGGAGGGTGAGCGGTCGCTCGGCGCCGAGCTGCTCGATCACCTCGGGGTGGACTGGCTCGCCAACGAGAAGGCCGCGCTCGCCGCGCTCGAGGAGGAGAAGGCGAACGCGAAGGCCGCGAAGAGCAAGGCCGCAAAGAAGAGCACGACGAAGAAGCGCCCTAAGCGAAAGGCGCCGGAGGCCGCGTCGTGAGCGCCGGAAGCGCCTTTGAAACGGCGGCGGGCTCGCTATGAACCGGACGAAGGAGAAGAGGGACGCGGACCTGCGGAAGCTCGCCGAGGACGCGTTCGCCGAGCATGAACTGGCGTCGAAAGTGGGCCTGCGCGATGTGGGCCTGCACGGCGCCGGCGTCGGCCTGTGGCAGTCGGGGCGCGCGCACCTGCGGCGGAGGGGATCGTCGTTCTACGCGACCGAGGTGCTGTGGTGCAGGTACGGCCGGCTGTTGGTGCACGGCGACATCCAGCCGTGCATCTTCGCGATCCACGAGCCGGACATGGAGAGCGCGGTGCACGCGCTTGCCGGTGCGCACCTCGACTACCTCGCGCCGAAGTGCGCGGAGGGCGAGCGGAGGTCGCATGCTGGCTACGACGTCGACTGCGACGTGATGCTCGCTGACCTGCTCGCGGAGTTCGCGAACCCGGACGAATCGATCAGCGCAGTGCGTGAGGCGATCTCGCTCGTACAGCAGCTGGGTGACGTCGACGGGGCCAAGCGGGTCCTGTTCGATGCGGGTTTCGACCCGGAGACGCTGGCCGGGATGGGGCGCGTGATCGACGCGCGCCTGTACTACGCGCAGGCTGCCCTCAGGCGCCTCGTCGAGCTCGCTGCTCTGGGGCGCCGCGGACACGAGGCGGGGAAGGAGGCGTCCGTGGCCGAGCGCGCGAGCCGCGAGCGGGCCCCGTTCGGGTGTGTGTGCAAACAGCTCGGCCAACCGCGACCGACGGAGGACTGCCACCGCGTCGGGCTCTGCCGGATGGAAGGGGCCTGGGGATGACGAACTCGAGTGCGTGCGCCAGCGTCGACGCTCAGCGTCTCGAGCGCGCTCGGGCGTTGGGGTGGCTCGACACCGAGGAGGCCGCTGCCTTCCTCCGCATGACGCCTTCGGGGATTCGCACTCTCGTGAGCCGGCGGGAACTGCCGGACGAAGGCCGCGCGAGTCGCGGCCAGTACATGTTCCGCCTCGCCACGCTTGAGGCCTTCCTCGTGGCCCGGTCCCGGCGGTACGCTCCCGACCGGCACGCAGCGCCTCGGGGCATGGGAGAAGCTCATGCGAAAGACGAAGCACCCGGGGGTACAGCGACTGCCGGACGGGAGGTACAGCCTCGACGTCTCGGTGGTCTGCCCGCAGACGGGCAAACGGAAGAGGAAGCGCAAGATCGTGGAAGCTCGAAGCGCAGCGGAGGCCGCGGATCTCCGAGCCGAGCTCCGCGGCGAAGCGGGGAAGGGCAGGGCTCAGCGCGCCCGGGAGCGCGTCGCAGCTGTCGCGATGTCGTGGCTGCGTTCGAAGCTGCCGACGCTGAGGCCGAGCACGCGTAGGCATTACGCGGACGTGCTCGATCAGCACATCCTCCCCGCGTTCGGCGACGTGTACCTCGACGCGCTCACCGCGACCGATGTGGTCGGGTGGCGCGACGCGATGGACGCGGCGCCGGACACCATCAACGGACGCCTCCGCGTGCTGAAGAGCATGCTGGCGGACGTCATGCACGAGCGCGGCATGCACAACCCCGCGGCCCGGGTCAGCAGCGTCCGGGTCTCGAGGCACGCACGCCGTCGCAAGACCAAGGTCGTCGAGACCTCCTCTCCTCGCTGCCCAGCGCAGCGTCTCACCGCCGCCGAGCTCGCCGCCGTGCTCGAGCAGCTTCGCGAGCTCACGCCTCAGTGGTACCCGCTCGTTCTCACGCTCGCCGTCACCGGCGCGCGCTGGGGGGAAGCGACCGCGCTGAAGTGGAGCAACGTCGACTTCGAGGCTGGGTTGATCCGCATCGAAGACGCGCATTGGCGCGGCCACATCGACGAGACGAAGACGAGCGTGATCAAGGAGCTGCCCTTGCCGCGGCTCCTGGCGCAGGTCCTCAAGGCCCACCGCCGAGCGCTCGTCGAACGACAGGCGAAGGGGCTGTCGGCGGGGTGGGTGTTTCCTTCCCGCGTTGGTCGCCCCCACGTCGACGCGAGCGTGATTCGCAAGCCGTTGGCAAAGGCCCTCGATGCCGCTTCGGTCGGCCGGTGGGTGAGCCCTCACGGCCTGCGCCGCTCGTTCAACAACCTGGCGCGCCAGGTCGCTGCGGGGGACGTCGTCCGCGCGATGACGGGGCACGTCACCGAGGAGATGACCACGCACTACTCGCACGTGGAGCTCGAGGAGAAGCGCACGGCGCTCGACGGGGCGCTCCGGCTCGTCCTCGGTGGCGGCGAGAGCGACCAGGCCGACGGAATGGACACTTCGATGGACACTTCGGCGGACGGAACGAAGAAGCCCGGCTGAGGGGGCAACCTCAACCGGGCGAAAGAACTAGCGAAATCTGTTGAGCGGGCGATCGGGCTCGAACCGACGACATTCAGCTTGGGAAGGTCACAGCCGGCCCCAGAGCTACTACGCATTTCCAATGAATACAACACGTTAGCGTCCCACGGTGTTGCGTGCCAACGCGCTGTGGCTCGACGGAATGGACACTTCGATGGACACCTCCCCGCCGCTTCCGTCAGAAAGCACCGCTCGCCTGCGTCCCTTCCGGCGTGGACCCCTACCACGGCGAAGAAGAACACCCCCCGGCCCCCTGGCCGGCCGAGGATGACCCCTGGCGGTAGTCCGGAGCCGAGGCTGCTATCGTCTCGTCGTTGGGAGTAAAGGACACCGATCCCGATCCGGGGAACACCTGGGACCGCTTGCGGACGCTGAGTGAGGCGGCGCAGCGTGCCCGCGCGCTCGGAGACGACGAGCGCGCGGACGCCCTCGAGGAGGAGTGGCTCGCGCTTCGCGCGCAGCTGATCAAGAGCGAGGCGGGTGGCTGATCTCGACGAGCGGCGCGGTTGCGCGCATCCAGCGCCGGGGCCACCTTTGACCCGTGGCCGACAGACAGCAAATGCCAATGCCCCCCAAGGCCGCCCGGGACGAGGTCTCCCCTCTAACCCGCGAGCTACCCTCGTCGGAAGCGATGGCTCGACGACTGCGGTTTCAGCAGGCTGTCCGCGGTCGGGTCGCGGGAGTTTCCGCCGCAGTCGCGGGAGAGTCCGGGGAGTTTCCGCCGCAGTCGCGGGGAATGGCCTACGAGTAGAGCTCCTCGAGCAGCCGGTCGATCGACGCGTCGTCTTCGGCCAGGTCGGCCTCGGTGATCACGCCCTCGCGCGCGTCGACCCGCCGCTTGAGCTCCTCCAGCGCGGCGCGCGCCTTGCCCACGCCCAGGGTCCGGACGAGCCCAGCCACCAGCCGGGCCACCTCCGCGCCCTGGCGCATGATCAGCTGCACCTCGAGCGGGACAGCGGCGCCGATCCGCTCGGTGGTCGCCGCCGCCCCCTCGAGCACGTCCGCGATGATCGCGCGCGCCTCATCCACGGGACAGCCCCCACGCCGGCGGCGCGAGATCGAGCGCGCCCGGCACCGGCAGCGCGCCGTCCTCGAGGGTGTTGGCGCAGGACGCGATCGCTCGGTACTTGTCGAGCGCTCGGCGGGCCACGGGGATGAAGTCCAGGGCCGTCACGCGCCCGTCGCCGTCGCCGGTGGCGGGCTCGCGGCCGGTCTGCTGGGCGAGCCAGAGCGCCTCCACGTAGCCGCTGACGGCGGAGCCGTAGGTGCGGTGCGCGTCGATCACGCACTGCCACTCGCGCTCCGCCTGCGCGCGGGCGGCCTGCGCTTCCTCGAGGGAGGCGCCCTGCTCGTGGGCGCGCCGCACCGCCGTTTCGATGGCGGTCAGGCGCATCCGCCGGATCGTCGGCTCGCTGAGGATCTGCGCGTCCTGCATGCCTTGCGCGACGGCCGTGTGCTGCTCAATCCAGCTCGCCCCGCACCCGGGGAGCGCGGCGGCGAGCACGAGCACGAGGAGCATGGAGAGGGGCCCGGCGCCGCCACCGCCGCGCCTGCCGGAGCCGTTCTTGGGTTCGGTCACTCGGGGCAGGAACATGGTCGTCACCCCTCCGGTCACGAGGCCGGTGCCCGCGAGTAGGAGGGTCGTCGAGTGCTCGCCGGCGTTCCCGGTCACGATCAGGACGACTCCGCCGGCCGCGAGCAGGACGCCCGCGACGGTGGAGATCAGCTTCATCAGGGTCTGGTTGGTCATGGTGTCTCGATGTCTCGATGCATGGACGCCCCCGTCCAAGCGGGCCGCCGTCGAGCCCCCGAGGACGAGGGCAAGTCGTTGGGAACGCGACGGCGGCCCGCTTCGACGTGCCTCCTACCGGCGCAGCCTCCGGTCCAGGGCCTGCTCGATGCGCGAGAGCCGCTGCTCGAGCTGGGCGCGCTCGAGGGCGCGCGTGGTGGTGTCGCTCTGCCGCCACGTGTCGACCTTCGTGCCGAGGGCGGTGACGGACCTGTCGAGCGCGTCGAGGTGGTCGAACCGCTCCTCGAGCGCCGTCATGCGCGCTTCGACGGCGCCGACGCGCTGATCGGTCGCCGCTTCGATGGCGGCGCTGTTGCGCCACTGCGCGAAGGCGCCGATCAGCACGGCGGTGATGACGGTGATCGCCACCCCGCCGATGATCGTTCGGGCGAGCTTCCGGCTGTCGTCGTCCATGTGGATCTCCTCTTCCATGCGGCTCCTCACTGCGGGCTTCAGTACGGACCCAGCCCCGACGGGTCCCACTCTGTCGGGATCGGACGGCCTTCGCGCCAGGGGCTCTCCCGCTGCGCCTCGAGCCCGAGCTCGTCGACGGCGTACTCGAGCACGAGGCGGCGCCAGATCTCTTCGCCTGGGTCGGAGCGCCGGTTGTCGCTCGACTGCCGGTGGGCGACGACATAGCGGATCGGCATGCCCTCGCGGCGCCCCTCGTCGACGAGCCACGTCAACGCAGCCTGGGCCGCAATCAGGGTCTCCTCGGTCAGCTCAGACGGGGAGCCGCCCCAGGTCGTGAGGAGGTCCTCGCGCGGGAGCGTGTCGGGGTCGTCGAGGAGGCCGGGGTATCGACCCTCCACCTCGAGCCCCAGCGAGTAGCCGTTGAAGCGGCCGGCATGCTGCACGTAGGTGCGCAGCGGGTGCGCCGCCACGAAGTAGCCCGCGCGGAACGCCATGGCGTGGCACGCGACGTCGAGGGCGCGGCGGGCCCGCGCCAGCTCCACGTCGCCGCCCGCGAACTCGACCGCGCGGCGGCTCACGCCGTACTCGGCCGCGGTCTGGTGCACGACGATGGTGGTGACCTCCTCGGGCGCCCGCATGACGACCTGGTTTCCCCGGATGAGCGTCTTGCGGCGGCCTCCCGGATACCAGTAGTCCTGCTCGTCGCGCAGGTCGTAGAAGCCCGCCTCGGGGGGCGCGTCGCACTGCCCGGGCAGCCGGAGCCGGTCGGCGACGTCCTCGGCCGCGGCGTGCGCTTCCCGCTCGCTCAGGCCGCGCTTGAGCGCCTCGATGTAGACCGCGTCGCAGACGGCGTCGCGTGGGGTGCAGGTGGGCTCATTCATGGGTTTCTCCTCTTCAGACGCTCGCCAGGTTGAAACCGAACGCCTCGTTGACGCGACTGGTCAGCGTGGCGAGCTCGCCGACAGAGAAGCCGCCGGCCTTCGCGATCAGCGCGTAGCAGGAGCCGACGAACTCGCTCGGCGCCGCGGCGAAGATGGCCAGCTTGTCGGTGCCGAAGGCTATCGGCCCGAGGGTGGCGTTCGCGGTGGCGCCGGCCACGTCGTTCGTCTTGAGGAACGCCGCGTCGCCGTCCGGCGAGAAGAAGCGCCCCCGCTGGCAATAGAGCGTCCCGTCATTCGTGAGGCTCGCTCCCACCGCCTGCAGCGTCGTGCCCCCCTCGAAGACGCGAAAGACGCTCAGCCCGGACCAGCGGGGGATCAAGGCGAAGTGCGTCTGACCCTGGCCACCGATCAAGAACCTCTGGGCATTCGCCGCGGTCGAGCTCATCACGGCGACCACGTCGAGCACGCCGCCGTCCGGCACGTCCAGCGCCGAAGCGGCGAGCCGGCTCAGGAACGCCGTCCCGCTCGGGACCACCAGGTGGGAGCCGGGGACGTACGTCACCGCACCGGTGGAGCGGACGGCGTCGAGCGCGGAGCCGGCCGTGCCCAGGTTGCGCCACTCCGTGACCTCGCTCGAGCCGTCGAGCGTGACGCTGCTCGCCTCCGGGCCCCAGAGATAGAGCTGCGCCCCCAACGGGTCGAAGCCCGTCACTCGCGCACGACGCGCGGCCTGGGCCAACAGAGCTCCGGCGGCGCGGTGCATCACGCGACCTCGAGATCTCCGGCGATCCACACTTCGGTGGCGGTCCGCCACTCGAGCACGGCGCCCTGGTACTGCTCGGCGATCGCCGGGACGAAGGTCGCGCCGTGGCGCAACGTCACCCCGACGCCGGGGACGAACGTCACCTTGCCAGCGCCTGCCTGGTTGTGTCGGCTGCTCGTGCCAGCCGTCCCGGCGTCGACCGTCACGGTCACCGGGGAGGCCGACTCGTAATAGACGCTGCGGTCGCGGTCCCCGTCGCCGGTCGTGCGTGTGGTCCCCAGCTCGGTGACCTGCTCGGCGCTCAGCGAGACGTTGGCGCGCCGGATGCGCTTGGACGAGCCGTCCGCGTCGTCGACCACCAGGAGCTGGTCGTCGTCGGTGAGCGTCAGGATCTCGGGCAGCTCGGTGACTCGCTTCGACATGTCGTCCTCAGAGGTTCGAGAGCTTGCTGCTCTGCAGCTCGACCAGGGCCGCGCGGATCCGGTCGTTGTTGGTCGCGGCGTCGTTGCCCGCGGCGACCTCGAGCGACCACTGCGCCCCCAGCGAGACCGCGACCGGGCTGCCCGACAGGTCGATCGTCACCCACTGCAGGTCCGTCGTGCCGTCGTCGAACACCGACCCCACCACGGTGGTGGTGACGCTGATGGGCTTGGCGAAGCTGATGCCGTAGTTGTCGCGCTGGAGCTCCACCTTCATGCGGTTGGTGCCCGCGCGCGCGACCCCGGGGTTGAGGAGCACGCGCACCCGGACGATCGAGGCGTGGCGCGGCAACCGCGACAGGTCCCACCACGCGAGCCCGAAATTCCGGCGCACGTCGAGCGCGCCGCGGGCCGGGAGGAAGTCCGCGTTGTTCAGCGTCTCGAGCTGCAGCGCGCCCGCTCCGAGGTAGCCGATCCAGCTGAGCGGCGCGGGGAGGTCGATCTCGCCGGCGCCGTCGAAGCGACTGAACACGTGGCGCGTCCGGTCCGCGAGGGCCTGGAACGGGACCTCCACCGACAGCGCGTTGCGCGGGTCGCCGTCGACCGGAACCGTGATCGGGCTGGTGAAGGCATCTACGTCGACGAGGTCTTTCGGCATGACTCTCCGGCTAGCAAACGAACTGGACGGCCAGGTTTCCGCCCCAGACCTGTCCGGGCGAGGGGTCGTCGTCGGCCCACGTGCCGCCCGGCGGGTAGCCCCACACGTCGCCCTCGGGCGGCAGCAGGGTCAGGTAGATGCGGTCGATGTGCGCCGCGCTCCACTCGCGCGGCACCGCGCAGAACAGCTCCCGCTCCGCGTCGCTCATCGCGTAGATCGACACCTCCGCGAGCAGCGGCTCGCCGCTCTCGGCCAGCAGCGGCTCGCCGCTCTCGGTCAGCAGCGGGATCCCCACCGTCGTGCCGCTCAGCGAGAAGAACAGGAAGAGGCGAGCCCACCGCGCCGGGTGCTCGCCGTCGCCGCCCCAGCTGATCGTGTCCTCGGTGATCGCGCCGGCGACGTCCACCTGGTGGCGGAACCCGGAGTTCGCGACGAGCGCGATCGGTACGGCGAGCGAGCTGACGAAGAACGCGTGCAGCTGCCCGAGCAGCGCGTACGGTCCGCCGCGGGTCCGGTGCGCGTCCCACCACGTGAGCATCCGGGCCGCGAACGTGGCCCCGTCCTCGCCCGGCCCACGGAGGATCTGGCGCTGGCGCCCCAGGTACGTCAGCGCGCGGGGCTGCGCGGCCGACGGGAAGCGCAGCGCGACGCCGTCCACCGCCCGCTGTGTCGCCACGTCCACCGCCTCACCCAGCGCGGCCATCAGCGCGCCGCCCACCGGGCGCCGCAGCCAGGGAGGGCAGATGAGGAGGATCTCGGCCGCGAACGAGACCGGAGGAGAGCTCGCCATCAGCTGGCCACCAGGTGGACGGTCGCGGTGACGACCCCGAGCACGGGCGCCTCCGTCGGCGCGACCGGCACGTCGGCCGCCGGGACGCTCAGCTGCAGGTCGACGAGGTGCTCGGCGCCGATGGTCTCCCCGATCGCCGCCTCGAGCAGCTCGGCGTACACGCTCCCCGCGCCCGTGAACTTGCGCAGGCCGCCGATCGGCAGCTGCCCCACGAAGGGCGCCAGCGCCGTCTCGACCTGGGCGGCGACCTCGCTCGCCGTCAGCCCGATCGTGCTGCGCACCCACACCTCGTACGTCACCGCGATGACGAGCGGCGTGGCGCTCGCGATCGTCGTGCTCACCCCCACGGGCAGCACGAGCTCGCGGATGGCCACGTCGACGGCGCCCAGCGGGGTGCTCGGGTCGCCCACCACGCCGGTCACTCCGCCCGAGCCGGTCGCCACGTACACGGCCACGTGCCCCGTCCCGTCCGCGATCGTCGTCACGCGCGTGACGCCCGCCCCGATGCCGCCGGTCGTCCGCGCGCTCAGCGCCTGGAACCGGTACGCCGCGCGCGGGCCGTTCGGGCTCAGCGTCCCCAGCTTCGCCAGGCAGCGCGCGCGCAGCTGCGGGTCCGTCTCCGGGTCCTCGCCCACCAGCGCGCTCGGGTTCGTCACCGTCACCCCCGTCAGCGCGGTCTCCAGCGTGTTGATGGCGCCGGCTGGGGCCGTGCTCTCGGCTCCGAGCTCGAGGGCCTGCACCGGGACCACCACGTTCGACTCGAACGCGCCCAGGCTGAACGGTGCGGTGTTGCGGTACGACTTGCCGCCGGTACCCGCGGTGGGGTTGATGACCACCACGTCGCCCACGCCGAAGCTGAAGACGAGGCCGCCCGTGTTGCTGAACACGACGTCGCCGGTGGCGAAGGTGCCCTGGTTGCGCTCGACGCCGTACACGAACCGGCTCGTCAGGCTCAGCCAGTCGCTCTCGGACAGCTCGAGGAACCCGCTCTCCGCGATGCGCGCCGCGAGCTTGCTGTACGCCGCCAGCACCACGGCCGCGCCGGTGATGATCGTCCGCACGATCGCCCCCTCCTTCCAGCTCGTGGTCTCGACGCCGCGGGCCTCGATCGACGCGTAGATCGAGGCCTCGATCTCCTCGCGGGTCAGGGGCGTGGTCAGCTCTTCCAGGGTCGGCATCAGGCGCTCCGGATCTCTTCGAGGAGGACCTCCGCGCTCGACGCGGAGAGGGTGAGCGCGAAGTCGCCCACCGCGGGATCGATGGCGCTGACGGCGAGCTCCAGCCGGAGCAGGCGGCCGTCTGCGGAGGGTCGGACGGTCACGACGAGGGACGCGACACGGTCGTCCTTGAGCAGCTCGCCACGGACCTGCCCGCCCAGGGCGCGCACCTGGTCAGCCGTGACGCCGCGGTGGAGGTAGCCCCGCAGGTCGAGCCCGTAGTCGGGCGCGTCGGGCAGCGCGCCGCGCGGGCAGTCGAGCCGGCGCACCAGCGCCTCAGCGAGCGCCAGCGTCGAGCGGCCGTCGGTCTCGCGCATGCTCGGGTCGAGATCCTGGGTGCCCCGGATGTCCGAGCCGTAGCCGAACGGCGGGACGGGCGGATCGACGAGGCGCTCGAGCGTCGCGAGCTCCTCCGCGATGGCGTCTTTGACGAGCGCGCTCACTCGACGAACACCTTGCTCGAGGGGGCGGGGGCGGGGTCCGGGACGCCAGGTCCGCCGAGGTAGCCGGCTTGGATCGGCGGGGTGGTGTTGGCGGGCGTGCCGGAGTCTCCGAGGTAGCCGTGCGTGTGCTTGTCGGCCCAGTCCTTGTGCGAGGTGCCGAGGAGCACGCCCTCGCTCGCGCCGGCTCCCCCGAGGCGCAGGGCCGTGGTGACGCTGAGGTCGAGCTCGTCGGCGGCGTGGCCCTGCTCGCCGCGGCCGGCGAACGCGGTCACGACGGGCAGCGTCCGGTCCCCCTCGATGAACTCCACGAGCACGAGCGCGCCGCTCGACAGCCGCGCGTGCGCCCCGGCCGCGCCTGGGCGCTGAGAGACCGGGAGCGTGTCCGGGAGCCCGGCCGTCCGGCTCACCGCCTGCAGCTCGACGCGGTCGCCGCTCATGGCCGCGACGCGGTAGCGGTAGCGGCCGTAGAGGCGGCCCTCGACGACGCGCTCGACGATCCCCCGCACGAGGCCCGCGAGGCGGCCCGGCTCGGCCGCGCCGCCGCCGCCCCACGCCATGACGCGGCTCTGCTCGGGCGTCACGCGCACGTCGAGCTCGCGCACCGTCAGCGGCGCCTCCAGGCCCGCGGTGAGCACGGCGCCGACCGGCACCGCGCCGATCTCGTCCACCGCGAGCGTCGCGAGGCGCTGCCGCGGGTCGTGCTCGAGCACCTGGTAGGTCGTGGCGTCGACCTCCACCGCCGCGCGCTCTCCGACGTGGGTCAGCCCGTCGTAGTCGACCCACCAGGCGGCGGCGCCGATCACGTCCTCGAGCACGCGCGAGGCGGGCCCCGCCTGGCGCACGTAGTCCACGCCGACCGGGTCTCGCTCCGGGGCGAGCTCGCCCAGCCGCTCACCGGCGAGGCGCGCCGCATCCTCGGCCACCGTGCGCACCCGGACGCCGCCGTCGTTGTGGTAGTGCAGCGGCTCGAGGAGCGTGCCCCACCCGCCGCCGCCCGCGACGATCCGCGCGTGTCGCTGCGCGCCGAACACGCCGCCGGCGAGCGGGCTGAGCGTGCCCCGCAGCCGCAGCGCGCCCACCGCCAGCTCGACGGCGCCCGACAGCGCGGGCGCCCCCTCGAAGACGACGTCCGCCCACCACGGTCCGGCGTTCGGCACGTGCAGCCGCACCTCCAGCAGCCGCTGGCCCTCGACGCTGAGGTACGCGCTCACCCGCCACCTCCGAGCACGGGCGCGAGCGCCTGCAGCGGGTCGCCGCGGCCGTCGTTGTCGAGGATCTGAGTCAGCGCCGTGATCGACTTCTCGGCCGCCGTGGCGGGCCGGCTCTGTGACGCGCCGACGGTCTCCAGGGTCGGGATGGGCCGACGGAACTCGATGAACTTGAGCACCACGTTCCACTCGCCGTCCGCGACCTGCACCGGCTGCAGCACGTTCTCGACCACGACGGACACGATCTCCAGGTCCTCGAGGATCGGGTGCCAGATGTCCTGCGCGCGCGCGCGCTCGCCCACCGGGGGGCGCTGCACCAGCGGGCGCCACTCGTGCCACGCGGCCCAGTCTTCGGCGCTCAGCAGCCGCAGCGTCACGACTGGGCGAGCGAGCCCGATGCCCCGGAACACCACGCGCGCGCCGCTGAGCGCGTAGCCGCGACGCTCGTCCCACCGCCGCAGTGAGTCTGCGTTGGTGACCACCGCCAGCCCCGGCGAGCGCTGGCCCGCGAGCAGGATGTGGTCGACCGGCTCGTCGAGGGGGTTGAAGGTCACGTGGCCCCCAGCTCGATCGAGAGGCCGGAGAGCAGGTCCGCGAGGCGGTCGCGGACCGCCTCGGCCAGCGCGTCCGGGTCGTCCGTCTGGCCGGCCTGGACCACCACGTCGCCGATCGTGACGGACACGGTCCCACCCACGGCCCCGCCCTCGGGCACGTCGACCAGGCGGTTGACCGCGTCGTCGACGCCCCCCGCGCTGCGGTCGACGCCGACCATGACGCCTTCGCCGATCTGCCCGCCGAGCTCGGCGAACACGCGCGAGGGGGACGCGATCCCCAGCGTCTCGCGGAACGAGCGCGTCGCGGACTGCGCCAGGCCGCGCATCGCGGCCTGGACCCGAGACGCGCCCGCGGTCAGCCCCGCGACGAGCCCTCCGACGATGGCGCTCGCCAGCGAGCCGACGTCGATCTCGCGCAGGTCGTTGATCGTGCGCCCGATCGCCTGGCCGAGCATGAACAGCCCCACGATCGCAGCGGGGACCAGCCCGACGACGACCGCGAACGCGGCGACCGTCGCCCCGACCAGGGCGACGAGCCCGGTGAGCGCGACCGCGACGACGCCCACCGCGGCCGCGAACACGAACATCGCGGCGGCGCCTGCGAAGAGGGCGACGCGCACCAGGTCGGTGTTCTTGAGCAGCGTGCTGTCGCCGAAGGCCTCCCGCAGCGCGCTCCGGACGCGGACGAACGCGATCGCGAGCAAGAGCGCGCCGATCACCATCCCCTGGAAGAACGCGCGCGCGAGCGGGGCGAGCCGGCCGAGCTGCTCGAGCATGGGCTGGAACAGCGCCTCGACGATGGACTTGAGCGCCCGGCCGCTCGCGGTGGACTGGCTGAAGAGGTCGGCGACCTGCGCGATCCCGCTCAGGAACGACTCGAGCCGCAGCCCGCTGAAGATGCGCTCCAGGTTTCGCCGCAGGCGCGTGGTCTGGTTGTCGAGCGAGAGCATCTGCCGGCGGGCGATCGGCCCGAGGCGGCGGCGGTAGTCCTCCGCGAGGTCGCGCACGGAGCCGCCCGTCAGCCGCGCCTGGACCGCGAGGGCGCGGAAGCGGGCCGCGCCCCGGTCGCCCTGGACCATGGCCGCGATGCCCATGGCCTCCACCGCGTCGGTGAGCGCGTCGCCTCGCAGCCCCGCGCGCGAGAGCTGCCGCGCGTAGCCGGCGAGCACGGTGCGGCCGAGGTTGGTGCTGTCAGAGGCCCGGTCGATCGCGGCCTGCATGGCCTCGACGCTCGCGGTGGTCAGCCCGTACGCGCGTCGCAGCGTGTTGAGGCCCTCCAACCGAAGCGCCTCGCTGCGCCGCGCGTCCGACTGTGCGACGCCGTAGCGGAAGAGAGCCGCGACCGCCGCTCCCGTCGCCGCGGCGAACGTCACCAGCGCCGCCGCGAGCGCCAGCACGAGCGTCAGCGGATTGGACAGCAGCGCACCGAGCCGCGAGATCCTGCTGCTCATGGTGGCCAGCGGCCCGCCCGTGCGCGCGAGCATCCCCTCCAGCTCCCCGAGCCCTCCGGAGAACTTGCGCGTCTGGCCGCCCGCACGCGCGAGGTCTCCTCCGAGCTCCCCGACGCCTCCGGCGGCCTCGCGCGCCTTTTTGCGCGCGGTCCCGAACGTTCCGCCCAGCTCGATGAACTGCTCCTGGGCGGCGGCAACGGCCGTCTTCTTAGCCGTGATTCGGTCGCGCAGCTCCTTGAAGGCCGCGCTGCTGGTGGCCGTCCCGCCCTTGAGGTTCCGCATGGCGCGCTGCATCTCGCGCAGCGCCTTGACGTCGTCGTCGATGCGCTCCTGCAGCCGCTCGAGCGACTGCGCCGCCTGCTCGGCCGCGCCGGACGTGTCGTCCTCGAGCTCGATGGCGAATGTGGCGGTCTCGACCATGTCTCAGTCCTTTGTCGGTGCAGAGAGGAGGCGACGGATCTGGCGCACCTCGTGGAGCGCTTCGGCGAGCAGGGAGGCCCCAGCGACGGCGCGGACGAGCTCGGCGTCGGTCGCGTGCTCCTCGTTGCCCAACGCTGCGAGGAGGCAGCTCGCCGCCGCTCCGAGGTCGCCCCTGCTGAGGCGTCGGAGCTCGGCTATTTTCCCGCGAGCTCTCCGGAGCGCACGCCCGCGAGAGTCACGACCTCGTCCGCCACCTGGTCGAGCACGGCCGGCAGCTCCTCGAGCATCACGTCCCAACGCTCGATCGTGGGGTGGACGACGCACTTGGTCGCGAGACGGTAGAGGTCCTCCGTCTTCGCCTTGCCCCGGTCGCGGAAGCGCTTGTAGAGGATCGGGTCAGGGCGCTTGACGATCACGCACCCGAGGGTGGTGTGCACGACGCGGACGCGGCCGATCCCGTGCTCGGTCTCGGCCTTGTCGATCGCCGCGAGGTCGGCCGCCTCGATCTCCGCGAGCCGCGCTTCCTCGAGGAGGCGGTGGCGGTCGAGGCGCGCTTCGCGTTGCTGCTCGAGCGCGCGCGTCCGCTCGCGGGCGCGGGCCAGTCGCGTCGCCGCTTCCTCGAGCTCGTCGGCGTGCGCCTGCTCGGCGTGCGCCTTCTCGGTGTGGTGCTGTTCGGTTCGTTGCTCGTTCATGCCCTCACTCCGTTGTTCAGTCCCGCGCGTCGAAGAGCGTCAGCCCGTTGCGGCGGACGGCCATCGTGTCGATCTCCAGCTCCACCTTCAGCGGGTCGGAGCCCTCCTCCTCGCTCGCGGTCACCTTCGTCACCACGCAGTCCTCGATCTCGACGGTGATCGGCGTCTCGTCGGGCTCGACGTACTGCACGACGATCTGAAAGACCGTGTTGCCGAAGGAGACCCCGTCCCCCGCGTCGGCGAGAGCCCGCAGGAAGGTCTGCGAGCTGCCCTTCCACATGGTGATCGTCACCGGCTCCGGGACGTACTTGCCGCTCGTACGGCCGCGCGGCCGGCGCGAGCGCCCCATGCCCCACGCCTTGGTGCGCTCGCGCGCGTCGCCGTAGCTGATCGCCGTGACGCCGAAGTAGCGCTCCTCGAGCAGCTTGAGCGCGATCGAGGCCCAGTCGAACTGGTTGCCGTTCACCCGAATGTCGTCAGCCATGGTCGCGTCCTTTCCGGGCTAAACCGTCTGCACTTGGAGCGCGGGGTTGAGGAACCCGAGGTCGATCTCGATGAACTCGGCGTAGGCGAGCGGGATCACGCGCGCGCTGCCGTTCAGGAGCTTGGTGGACAGGAGGTTGTCGGTGCGGGAGACGCTGACCTGGATGCCGCTCGCCTTCGGCTTGGCCAGCAGCACGCTGCGCAGCGCCGCGCGCGCGCCCGACTCGATCTCGAGCGCGTCCTCCTCGAGGATGGTCCCGCTGACCGCGTCGACGCGGATCGGGCGGTTCAGGCGGCGCACGAAGTACGCTCGCAGCGCGCCGTGGGCGAGGTTGATCACCCGCCGCTTCGTGTGGAGGTCGAAGTCCGATCCCTCGGGGCTGAACACGCGCGGCCGGTTCACGTACACGCCGGCGATGCCCTCCCACGTCCGCAGCACCGTGAACCGCGCGTCGTCCAGGCCGGGGTTGAGCGCCTCGTCGTGCTCGTCCGCGTTGCCCTTCGGGTCGCGAATCGAAACCCCGGGCAGCGGCCCGAGGTTCAGGTCGGCGATGTTGACCTCCTCGCTCACCGACTGCTCGCGCGCAGCGACGACGAACGAGACCGGGCGGCGGTAGATCCGCCCGCTGACGCTGGAGAGCATCTTCGCCGCCCCCGCGCACAAGCTGCCGTGCACCGTGGCCTTCGAGGAGAAGATCCCCTGGAGCGCCGCCAGGTAGGCGGCCTCGGTCTCCCCCAGGTCCGGCATGCGGGTGTGGCCGTACCAGGAGCGGTAGCGGCCGGCGGCGAGCGCCCCGGTGAACTTCGGGTCGATCACGTCGAAGCTCGTCGCGTCCAGGTTTCCCACGACGTGGCAGATCTCCCAGCTCGCGGCCGTGTCGAAGAGCGCGTCGAGAGCGCTGGCGATCTCCGCGCCCGACCACAGCGGCGCGTCGCCGCGGAAGGTCACGCGGTCACCGCCCACGAGCGTGCCGATGGCGAAGTTGATCTGAGTGCCGCCCGAGCCCGGGAACACGAAGCTCGTCGCGACGCCGAGGGCGGTCACCGGGGAGCGCGTCCGGCCGCCGTCGAGCGACCACCGGAAGGTGATCCCGTCGACGCCGATCGTGCCGCCGTCCACCACCTCGAAGTAGAACTCGTAGTCGTCCTGCGGCGCGGTGCCGACGTCGTCGACGCTGACCACGCTCGTGCCGGTGCCCGCGAAGACGACCGCCGCGCCGGCGGGGTAGCTGCCCGGGTTGGACGCCCCCGTGCGGACGAAGACGACGGGGCGACCGTAGCGCTCGATGTACAGCGCGGCGGCCTCCACCGCGGGGCCGTCGCCGTGCGCCGCCACCAGCGCGCGCCGGCTCGCGAAGGTGGCAGGCACGTTGGTCGGCCCGAGCGAGGCGACGCCGACCACGGCGAACAGGCGACCCGCCGTCGTGGGCAGGATCCCCAGCGCGCCGTCGAGCTCGGTGATGGTCACGGAAGGCAGACTCATGGGCTCTCCTCAGGGGACGGGCAGGACCTCGTCGACGTCGTCGAGGCTGTCGGTGATGGCGGCGGTCGTGTCGGTGGGGGCCGTCGTCTGCACCGCGTCGACGATGGCCGCCTCGAGCTCGCACACGCACACGAGCTCGGCGCCGTAGCGGCGCTCGTTCTTGGTCTCGTTCCAGCGCACGTCGCGGATCCGGAACGTCCCGTGCGCCGCCAGATGCACGGCGCGATACCAGGCGTCGAAGAGCGCGCGGGTCGCGACGTACTGGGCGCGCTCGTCCTCCACCGCCGCGGCGTCCACCGCGGTGACGTAGACCGTGAAGCGCTCCGCCAGCGTGGCGAGGGGGCGCGGGTTGCGTCCGGGGTTGCGCGCGGGCCGGAGCTCGCCCGCGCTCGCTGACGGGTCGCCGGGCTTCCAGACGAGCCGTCGCGCCGAGCGCTTGTGCCGCTGCGGCTTGCGCCAGCCGAACACCTGCTCGGCCTCGGTCGACTCCGCCGCGAAGCGAGCGACGACCGCGTCATAGAGCTCCTCGAGCGAGAACGAGACGCTCATGAGGTCACCTCGCGGAAGCGCATGGTCAGCGTCGTGGTCAGCGCGCGGACCATGGGGGCGGGGATGCGGGCGGTCGGCAGGATCTGGCGCTTGACCCCGCCCTTCACCGCGCCCAGGTGGTGGCGCGCGTGGTGGCCCACGACGCGGAGGATCACCACCGAGCCGAGCGCGCGCACCGTCAGGGACTCACCCGCGTTCTGCAGCGGGCGTCGGCCGTCCTGGGTGAGCTGCCAGCGCGTGCCGTCGGGCGCCTCACCGCGCGCGATCTGCGCGCGCACCTCGCCCTCCACCGCGTCCGCGAGGTCGGGGGCGGCGTCCGCCGCCAGCGTCCCCAGCTCGCGCAGGCGGCGCACGTGGTTGCGCAGCGCTTCGGCCCCGCTAGCCACCGGATCCCCTCCCGAGGCGATCCTCCGCGCGCGCGGTGGCGCCCTGCTGATCCGTCCACACGTACGGCGACTGCTCGGAGTAGCCGCGCGGCGACGAGCCGCGGATCGCGCTGGCGTCCTCGTCGTCGCGAGCGGGCAGGTCAAACCAGCCCTCCTCGGAGTTCGCGGCCTCGAGGATCTCCTCCTTGGCCGCGAGGTGGTCGTCGTGGACCGCGTCGAACTGCCGGTCGTTGGGGTCGACGCCGCGCTTGAGCCAGACCTTCACCGTCACCAGCCGAGCGAGCCACGCCTGGACCGTCAGCGGCGTCGGCGGGGTGTCGTCGTGGGCGGGGAACGGCGTCGGGTAGCGCTTGCGCAGCCGGGCCTCGAGCCAGCGCGACCAGATCGCGAGCTGGTTCGCGGTCCACCCGGGCTCTTCGAGCTCGACGTCGTCGACGAACGACGAAGGGAGGGTGGACAGCGCCTTGAAGCCGTCGACGGTGAGGTAGATGGCCATCAGCCGCCCTGGCGCTCCTGGGCTTCCTGGCGCTCGCGCAGCCAGATGCTCGCGAGCTCGAGCTCGTCGGCGTCGAGGCCGGAGGCGAGGGCCGCCGCGGCGCGAGGGCTCATCCAGACCCCGCCCCACAGGGTGGGCGCGCACTCGCCGGCGAGCTCGAGGTCGAGCACGGGGCAGCGGGTGGCGCGCGCGCGGCGCGCCGGACGCGCCTCGTCGTCGGATGCCTCCTCGTCTCCCTCCTCGTCGCCGGCCTCGCGCGCGGCGTGGCACTCGTCGCAGTGCGTCCGCGGGTGGTTGGAACGGAACGCCGAGCCGGCGCGCTCCTGCCCGCACTTGGGGCAGGTGCGCGTGACGAGCGCGGTCGCCGCCCCGCCCGTCTCGTCGACGGGGGGGCTCACGACCTCGGTCTGCTGCCGGTCCGACATCAGGTCGCGTCGGCGCGGAAGAAGAGGTAGGGGTGCCCGGCGCCGATGACGTTGCGACCTTCGGTCAGCCACTGGAGCTCACGCTTGCGCGCGAGCTCCGCGCTGCTCATCGGGCCGTGGAAGAGGATCGCGAACGGCTCGCGGTCCACGTACACGAACGCGCCGAGCTCGTTCGTGGTGATCTCCTCGGTGAGGATGTACCAGCTCGTGTCGCTCCCGCCGAACGCCGCCCCGAGCTCGGCCGCCTCGACGGGCTGACCGAACCCCCAGTTGCGCACCACCGCCTCGAAGTCGGCGGCGCCGCCACCGGTCACGGCCGCCTGGGCAATGAACTTCGCGTTGGTGATCTGCTGCGCGCGCGCCACCAGCGCCGGGGGCACCAGGATGCGCACGGCGCGCAGCTGCCGCGGGTCCTCGCCGTTCGGCATCTTGATCGACGCGATGTAGGCGAGGGCCTTCTGCACGTTCGCGACCGCGACGTCCAGCGTGACGCTCTCGTCGATCGGGAGCGCGCCGGGGTAGCCACCCGCCGCCACCCCCGTGAAGAGGTTGGCGAAGTTGCCCGCCGCCGGGAGAAACGGGTTGACCGGGTGGTTCGTCGCGAAGAACGCGACTCCGTCGTAGGTGACCGGGTTCGCCCGGATCGCGCGCGCCAGCTCCTTCTGCGGCCAGTAGGCCGCGTAGGCGCCGATCTGCCGCGACCACTCGGTCGCCAGCTGCACGCCGTTGCCGTCGGTGTCCTCGAGCTGCTCCTTCTTGAGCTTGAGGCCCCCGTTGGCGTTCTCGTTCTCGTACTCGGTGGTGAGCGCCACCAGGTCGTCGAAGATCGCCTGGCCGCCGCCGCGCTTCGCGTTCGGGCGCTGAATCTTTGCCGTGTCGAGGAGCCAGTTGATGCGCTCCTTCTTCGCGCCGCTGTCCATGCGCCGCGCGATGAGGTTCCACCACGACGCGTTCAGCAGCCGCTGGTATTCGCGCGAGCTGATCACGCTCATGTTCGACTCGAGGTCGAAGAGGAATTCAGGGGTGAGGGCTCCCATGGGTCGTTCCTTCGTTCAGCTCAGGGGTGCTCGATGAGCACGCCGTAGATGGAGTGGACCGCCCAGACCGTTCCGGCCGTCGAGCGGGTGGCGGTACCGTCCGAGGCGGACACGGTACGAGAGTCGAGGATGAACGCGTCGTTGCCGATGTCGGCGGCCTGGACGTCGTTCGGTGCGACGTCGTTGTCCCACCAGTGGAGCTGCAGCTCCCGGAAGAGGCGCACGCGCACTTGCTTCGCGCCGTCACCGGTCAGGTCCTCGTCGAAGTAGCCGATCGGGCGCAGCGTGGTGGACGGCTGCCCCGCGACGATCAGGGCGGTCGCGGTGTCGAGGCACGCCATGTGCCCCTCCTCCGCGACCTCCGTGTTCGCCAGGGTGTGCTCGAAGTAGCTCCAGCTCTCGGTGCGAGTCATGCGGCGCATGTCGTCACGCTCCCTTCTCGCCGCTGCGCGTGGGCGCCGGCGGCGTGGACTGCTGCCCGGGCGCGCCGTTGGTCACCGGGACCTGGGCACCGAGGATCAACTTGTTGCCCTGCTGGACGACGCCCGCGGTGGTGCGGGTCAGGCCCATGCGGGCGTCGAGCGCGGCCTTCTCGGCGGGCGGCAGGCGGCTCGCCTGGCCGTCGCCTTGCCCCGCGCCCAGCGTGGGACGGACGCTGCTCGCCGCGGCGGGGTTGGCGCGCGGCGGCGCCTCGATCGCCGAGACGATGGCCTGCACCTCCGTCAGCGGCTTCTTCTGGAGGACCTTGACGAGGCTCGGCGACAGGTCGGGGCGGCTGGCGAGAAGGCGCGCGCGCTCTCCCTCCTCCCGCTCCCGCTCGACCGCCGCGAGCCGCGAGGTGAGATCCTGCACGGCGCTGGCGAGCTCGCCCGCGGTCGACGCGGTGACGTTCGAGGTCTTGGCGCTGGCCTTCGCCTTCTTCGCCTTCTTCGCCTCCTCGTCCTCTTCCTCGCTCTCCGCGGTGGCGTCGTCGTCGTCTTCGTCTTCGTCCATGGCCTTGAGCGCGCGGCGAGCGCGCTTGCGGGCCTGCTCGTCCGCCTCCTCGTCGTCGGCGATGGCCTGGAGAGCCTTCCTCGCCTTCTCTTCGTCTTCTTCCATGGATTCCTCGTTCGTTGCGCCCGCCGCCCGGGCGGGGGTGTTGCCGCTCGCCAGCGCGAGCACGTCCTCGAAGCTGCTCAGCGCGTCCGCCAACCCCAGTCGCACCGCCTCGGGGCCCAGGACGCGGTCACCCTGCAGAGCGCGCAGCGCGGCGACGTCGACGCCGCGGTGTTCGCGGACCAGCTCGAAGAACGTCTCCGCGAGCTGGTCCACGCGACGCTGCGACGCGGCCAACGCCGCCTCCGTGAGCGGCACGTGCGGGTCGCCGTCGGTCTTGCGCGCACCGCTCGCCACCAGCGTGACCGCGACCCCGTGCCGCTCGTCGGCCGCGGTCACGTCGAAGAAGGTCTCGATCACCCCGATCGAGCCAATGTCGCTCGAGGGCGTCGCGTGGATCTCGTCGGCCGCGGTGCTCAGCGCGTAGGCCGCGCTCGCCGCCGCCCCGTCGACGTAGGCGAGCAGCTTCACGCCCGCCGCCCGCGCTGCCCGCCGCAGCGCCCGCGCCGTCTCGAACGCGCCGGAGACCGTCCCCCCGGGCGAGTCGACCTTCAGCACGATCGCGCGGGGCTGCGTCTCGAGCGCCGCCGTGAAGCGCTCCATGATCCCCTCGTACGAGTCGCCCCAGTACTCCTTGTGGTGCGCGAGCGGCCCGCGGATCGTGATCACCGCCACGCTCGAGCGCGTCTCGATCGCCGGGGTGGAGGGCTGACCCTCGCTCACGACCATCCCGAGCGCGCGCGGGTCCAGCGCCAAGAGACCGCGGGGGGTGTAGTACCTCACGCGACCTCCCGCAGGCGCACCGGCGCGGGGCCCGGGTCGGCCTGTCGGCGGCGGGTGGGGATCCCGAACCTCGCGATCATGGCGTCCACGTCGAGCTCGTGCGCGGCGCCTTCGGCTCCGCCTCCGGTGGCGAGCAGCGCCTCCGCCATCGCGGTGATCGCGTTGGCGGTCGTCACCATGGCCTGCGCCTCCGCCGCGCGATCCTTCGGCGGCGTCACGTCCCACTCGACGACCGCGCCGTCACGAAGCGCCGCCTCACCCCAGCGGCCGAGGATCCAGGGCGGCAGCACCTGGGTGTTGACCGTGTACGCGAGCGCGTCGCTGGTGGCCTTGATCAGGTCGGCGCGGATCGAGCGGTGGATGTCGCTGTTCTGGAACCCCGCCCCGCCGTCCGAGGTGACCAGCTGTCCGGCCACCGCCATCTTGAACTCGACGTCCTGCGCCGCGATCGTCTTCTCGAAGCTCTCGTAGCCCCGCCCGTTGCTCTCGAGCAGCTTCACGTCGTAGCCGGGCGTCAGGCTGAACACCGTGTTGATGCCCCACGCCATGACGCGCTTGAACCAGGCGTCCTTCTGGCCCTCGCTCGCCCCCTGGGGCGCCAGCGCCACCCGCGCCGGGTTGGCGAGCTTCGCCTCCCAGTTGTCCTTGTGGATCGAGGCGTGCTCCTTGCGAATGTAGGCGCGCCCCACCGCGCGCCAGAGCGCGGCCTGCCACGGCGCACAGCGGCCCCCCGGGACGTGCAGCACCCACCGGCCGTCGCCCGGCGTGATGGGGATCAGCCCGACGTTCGAGCGGAAGTACCAGCGGTTCTCATACCAGCGGTAGATCAGGAACTCCGGGTCGTACCGGACCAGCACGGGGTAGTTGCGCCCCGGCACGGGCAGCAGCTCGCCGACGCCGACGCCGACGAGGACCCCGTCGGCCGCCAGGGCGCTCAGCTCCGGCGCGGGACACATCTCGTCGAAGACGCTCCGCGTCTGCTCGTGGCCCAGCTCGAGCGCGGCGACGATCTCGTCTCGTCCACGGAACCGCTTCGGCAGCCGGACCAGGCCGTCGGTGCGCGTGGAGAGCACGCCCGCCAGCACCCCGTCCTTGCGCGCCGCGCGCATGAGCCGCGCCGCACCAGCGAGGTGGCCCGCGTCCGCGTTGTGCTCCGCCGCCTCGAGGTCGCTGAGGTACCAGCGCGTCTGGCTGAAGGGGATCGGCTGCAGCCCGCCGCCGAACTGCTCGCGAAGGCGCTCCACCGCCGGGTCGTCGAGCGTCAGCGCACCCTCGGCAGCCGGCCGAGTGTAGGCCGAGATGCCAAGGAGCGATGCTATGCGAGAGGCGATCCCCACGTCCGGAAGCGTGAGGAGTTCGCCAGCGCCAGGTGTATGATTCGCACCGGTTGACCCCGGTTGACCCGGTTGACCCCCCCCGTCGAACGACTCAACTACCAGGAATCACGCGGAATCCCGTAGTTGACCTCCAGCGCGTTTTTCTTCGCGTCCGAGGGCTTTCGGCGCCCCGAGAGCCAGTGGTAGACCGCTCCGGGCGTCACTCGGCAGCGCGCCGCCACGTACTGCACCTCCGTGCGGCGCAGGATCTCGAGCAAGGCGGCGCGCCCACGCGACACGCTGCTACCGGCGCCTCCATGCGTCCGCCCCCGCGTACGGGTCGAACGCGTGCTCCGCGAGCTCCTCCGCCGGCTCGGGTCCGCGGCGCGCCGACGGAGGCACCCCGTCCCGCAGCGAGAGAGGAACCCAGCACGCCAGCGCCAGCGCGTCGTAGCGGTCCGGCGAGCGGCCCAGCTGGTCCCGGCGCCGTAGCACCTTCTTCTGCGGGACCAGCTTCAGCCGCCCCGTGTGCGCCTGCTGCTCCCACTCCCACACGTGTAGCTCGGCCGCCAGCTTCGAGTCCTCGGGGATCGCGCCGCCCTCGCGCATCCAACCCTCGAGGTTTGCAGTCAGCTCGTCGCGCATGCGGTCGAAGACGTGCGGCTGGCGCACCGCACGATCGGACGCGCGCACCGCCACCAGCTCGAACGGCTCCTCCCCCTTCCGCTCCTCGAGGAACCGCAGGAACTCGCCGTACACCTTCGCGCCCACCGCCCCCTCGCGGTCCAGCACGATCACCGGCTTCTCCCGACGGCGCCCCAGCCGCTCGACGATGCCGAGCGCGTGGACGAGGTGCGCCGCCGGCGAGAGCCCCGTGAACGCCACCAGCTCGAGCAGCTTCTGCCCCCGCCGCGGGGCGAACACCGCCTCGTCCCCGGTCCCGCTCTCGCCCGCTGGGTCGAGCCCCACGAACAGGCGCCCCTCGGCCTTCGTGTCCGCCCACCGGCTCTCCGCGTCCACGATCGCCGCGACGCTGAAGATCTTCCCGTCCTCCCGCTCGGCGAACTCTCCCTTGACGCGGATCAGGTACAGGGCGGACTCCTCGCCCCACATCTCCTTCTTCTCGTCGACCCACTCCTTCGTCGCCAGGCCGGGGACCACGACGCGCCCCTCGCGGCAGTTCGGCGTGTCCTCGGAGCTCGTCGTGATGCAGTGGAAGTACTTCGACTTGCCGTTGTGCGACTCGTAGAACTCCCCGCTCGTCTTCGTGGGGTTGCCCGTGTAGAGCACCCGGACCGTGCCCGGCCCGTCGCTCGCCCACCCGGCCCGGTTGCCCTCGAGCCCCTCGAAGATCTCGTCGGGGATCCCCGAGCACTCGTCGAACACGAAGAAAAGGTTCTTGCCGGCCGTGCCGGTGATCGCCTCGACGTCTTTGGCGGTGTAGCCCTTGATCTCGCGGAAGTTGTCGCTCACCAGCCCGGTCGCCGCGCGCTTCCCCAGCTTCCCGTCGATCAGCGCCGAGTGGGGGCACGGGCGCTCCGTCACACCCTCCGCCCGGCAGGCGAGACAGACCCCGCCGCGCTTCTTCATCATGGCGGTCTCCCGCCAGAGGATGTCGTCCACCTGGCGTGCCACCGGGGCGCTCATGACTACGCGCGCGTCGTCGAAGGAGCTGTAGAACCACAGCCCGCACCCCGAGGCGGTGTTGGACTTCGACACCCGGTGGCCGGACTTCCAGGTCGTGCGCGGGTTGTCGCGCACGCTCTCGAGTACTTCGCGCTGCGTCGACCATGGCTCGATCCCGAGGATGTCCCGGAAGAACCCCACCGGGTCGGAGCGGTAGCGCGCCGAAGGCCAGCGGATCGCCCGCGCGAGCTTCCGTGCCTCCCGGTAGACCTCGAGCGCGTCGAGGACGTAGAGCGACGCCACCACCGGTCAGTCCTCCAGGACTTCGGCGAGCCGCCTGTCGAGCTCGGCGGCGAGCGATGGCTCCACCGGCTCGAGCTGCTCGGCGAGCCAGGTCAGGATCTCGCGGAAGCGCTGCCACGCTGGGTTCTCGGCGATGACGCGCGCCTGGAGGAGCTCGGCCTCGGCCTTGGCACGCTCGGCCTCTCGCCGCAGGCGGGTGGTCTGGTCCAGGAGCCGCGACTCGAGGGTGAGGGCCTTGTTGTAGTCGGCGTCCATGAGGTCGCCCCGCTCGCGGCGCTGCCTCGCCTGCCTCAGCAGCTCTTCGGCGTGCTCGAGCGGCGTCAGCTCTCGGAGGTCGCGCTGCGCCGGGCGCGGCTGGTCGGCGGGCTGCTGTGACCACGCCTTCGCCGGGATCCCGAACGCGTCGGCCATGGACTCGCGGTTCTTGGCCCCCGGACGCTTCGAGCCCCGCCGCCAGTAGCTCACGACCTGCTTGGTGCAGCCGAGCCGTTCGGCGATCTCGGCGTGGCTCTCCGGGCGCGCCAAGAGCTGCCTCTGCCCTTCGCTCCGCGGCCGGACGCTGTCGGTGCCGTCGGTCATCGCGTCCGCCGGGGGCCGGGGGTCAACCGAATTTCAGCAGCACCGAAATCGATCCAAGCATGAACGCGAC
>Ga0207899_1000101_pt1 | contig 41475 bp, 31 predicted proteins | sample MalvirmetaMSP134_FD_184235 | JGI IMG/M metagenome (GOLD analysis project Ga0207899, IMG submission 184235) | Marine viral communities from the Deep Pacific Ocean - MSP-134 (SPAdes) | ecosystem: Environmental > Aquatic > Marine > Oceanic | place: Pacific Ocean | collected 2011-06-28
TGAAGTCAGCGGCCGGACCTTTCCGGTGGATGTTCGTTACCGGCCACTGACCGGTGACGAGGACGATCGGGATCAGGGCTGGACCGACGGGGTGATTTCCGCCCTGGATGAGATCGAGCAACACGAACGCTCCGAAAAACAGCCGCCCGGGGATGTCTTGGTATTCCTGCCGGGTGAGCGGGAAATACGGAACCTCAGCAAGGTGCTCCGTCACGTAGACCTGAAACATACTGAAGTTCTTCCGCTGTACTCGCGCCTGAGTAACCAGGAGCAGAATCGGGTTTTCCAGTCGCACCGGGGACGCCGGATTGTGCTGTCTACCAACGTGGCGGAAACGTCACTGACCGTGCCGGGTATTCGCTACGTGGTAGACACCGGTGTCGCAAGGATCAGCCGCTATAGCGTGCGCTCCAAGATCCAGCGTCTGCCCATCGAGCCCATCTCCCAGGCCAGTGCGAACCAGAGGGCAGGGCGATGCGGGCGGGTTGCACCCGGCATTTGTTTCCGGCTGTACGATGAAACCGACTTTATCAATCGCCCGGAATACACCGATCCGGAGATCCTGCGCACAAATCTGGCCTCGGTTATTCTGCAGATGGCGACGTCGGGCCTGGGCGAAATCCGTAACTTTCCATTCCTCGAGGCGCCTGACCGCCGCCAGGTTAATGATGGCTACAAGCTGCTCGAAGAACTGAGTGCGGTCGATGACAAACGCACTGTCACCAAACTCGGCCGCACCATGGCCAGGCTGCCTCTGGATCCTCGGCTGGCCCGCATGCTGGTTACCGCGGCTGACAAGGGCAGCCTTACTGAAACCCTGATTATTATCGCAGGACTGAGCGTGCAGGATCCTCGCGAGCGACCCCAGGAGAAACAGCAGGCCGCGGACCAGGCGCACGCGCCGTTTACCGACAAGGAATCGGATTTCGTTACCCTGCTAAACATCTGGAACTTCTACGAGGAACAGCGCCAGGAGCTGTCCCAGAACCAGATGAAAAAGGTCTGTCAGAAGAGTTTCCTGAGCTGGATGCGTATGCGCGAATGGCGGGACATCCATCGCCAGCTGACCGTGATTTGTCGGGAGCAGAAGCTGGCGTCCAATAAAGATGCTGCCAGTTACGAGGCACTGCATCAGGCCATCCTGGCAGGTTTGCTCGGGCAGGTGGCGGTTAAGGTTGAAAAGAAGGAATACCTGGCGACGCGCAACCGGAAAGTGCTGATTTTTCCGGGCTCCAAGGTGTCCAAAACCGGCCCGAAATGGATCGTTGCAACCGAAATCGTCGAGACCAGTCGGGTATTCGCGCGTATGGTCGCGGCCATCCAGCCTGAGTGGATTGAGCCCCTGGCCGGACACGTGGTCAAGCACAACTATTTCGAGCCGCACTGGGAGCAGAAAAGAGCCCAGGTGATGGGCTACGAAAAAGTGACCCTCTACGGCCTGGATGTTGTACCCAAGCGCCGGATTGCCTACAGCAAAGTTGATCCTGCCGAGTGCCGGAACCTGTTTATCCGCCGCGCCCTGGTGGAGGGCGATTATCGCTCGAGGGCGCCGTTCATTGCCCGCAATCGGGAAATGCTAAACACCGTTGAAAACCTGGAGAAGAAGACCCGGCGTCGGGATCTGCTGGTGGATGATGAGGCACTGGTGGCCTTCTACGACGAGCGCTTGCCGGCAGATATTGTCAGTGGCCGGCATTTCGAGACCTGGTGGAAAGGTCTGTCCGCGGAAGGGCTCAAGCATCTTGAGCTGACGGAAGATGACATTCTGCAACGCCCGGTAGACGCTCAGGCCGGTGAGTTGTACCCCGACTACCTGGAGTGGGAAGGCGTGCGCTATCCGCTGAGCTACGAGTTCGAGCCCACCAGTGAGCGAGACGGGGTGACCCTGCAGGTCCCTCTGATGGCGCTTAAGCAGATTCCTTCCCGGCGACTCGAATGGCTGGTGCCTGGCCTGCTGCGGGAAAAATGTGTCGCTTTGGTGAAGGGCCTGCCGAAGTCCTTGCGGCGAAACTTTGTGCCGGTCCCGGATTTTGTCGACGCGGCGCTGGCCAATATGCAGCCTTCGAACGAACCTCTTGCCCTGCAACTGGGAGAGCAGCTGAGGCGCATGACGGGAGTTCGGATCGATCCCGAGGCCTGGCCTGAGTCCGAATTGCCCCGGCATTTACGGATGAACCTGCGGGTTATGGGGGATGGTGGCAAAGTCATGGCTGAGGGGCGAGAGACCTTTCAGTTGCAGGACCAGTTGGAGGGCAAGGCAGAGGAAGCGCTGGCCTCAGCCACCAGTGAGTCCAAGACTGCTGAGCCGACGGCTGAGCATGCCGACTGGCAATTCGGCACTTTGCCCGAACAGGTGCAGACCGAAAAAGGCGGTATGCAGGTAACGGTTTATCCTGCGCTTGACGATCAGGGGAGAACGGTTCGCCAGATTCGTTGCCTGGATCGATTGACCGCGGAAGACACTACCCGTAAGGCCGTGGCCCGTCTGGTTCTGAATCGCTTCGGCAAGACCCTGGATGATCTGGAGCGTAAGTTGCCGAGGTTCAAACAGTCTGCGCTCATGTTTGCCCCGATTGGCCGGGCCAGCGTACTGCTCGACGATCTGTTGCTGGCCACGGCAATGCAGCACTTTCTCGGAGACGGCGTGCCACGGACAGCCGAGGCCTTCGACGCCCTGTTTGATCGTCACCGTGGTGATTTCATCCCGGCGCTGGAAGAAGCGGATCAGCGGTTGTACCAGGCCATGTCGGGCTATCAGAAAGTGGCGAAGCAACTGAAGGGCAAGATCAGCCTGGCCCTGGCCTCGAGCATGGCAGATCTTAAGTTCCAGCTGGAGAACCTGGTGTATCCCGGCTTTCTGGTGGCGACACCCCCGGAGTGGCTCGCCGAATTTGGTCGGTACTTTGAGGCAGCCCTGGTTCGGCTGGAAAAGATGCCCCGGGAAATGGGTCGGGAACGGGAATTTCTGCACACCATCGAGCCGCTATGGTCGCGCTACGCCAGCAAGCGGGACGAACTGCTGCGACAGGGCGTCCGGGATCCGGAGCTGATTGTCTATCGCTGGATGCTGGAAGAATTTCGGGTGTCCTTCTTCGCACAACAACTGGGCACTGTGATGACGGTTTCCGTCAAGCGATTGGAGAGGCAGTGGGAGCAGACTCGCATTTAAGGCTAATTAAACCCGCGCGCCCTTCCGGTGCGTACGACAGCTTTTGCTGACGGGCAAATGCTGGAGACTGTGTTAGTATTTCCGGCAGCGTATTAGACAAGTCTTCAGTTTTAATAATCAAGACGTGGGGTTAGCGTGATTAAAGCCGTCATTAGCGGAACCGGTCTCTATACACCGCCGGCGACCATAGACAACGACGAACTGGTTGAAGCCTTCAACCAGTATGTTGAGATTTTCAATTCAGAACATGCGGACGCCATTGCCAGTGGCGACGTGACGCCCTTGCAGCCGTCCTCCTCGGCCTTCATTGAGAAGGCGTCCGGCATCAAGCGTCGGCATGTGATCAACAAAGACGGAATCCTTGACCCGCATCGGATGACACCGTCCATTCCCGAGCGCAGCAACGACGAGCTTTCAGTTCAGTGCGAAATGGCGCTCTCTGCCTGTAATGAGGCCCTTGAGCAAGCTGGCAAAACCGCTGCAGACGTGGATGCGGTGATTGTCGCCTGCTCCAACCTGCAGCGGGCCTACCCGGCGGTTTCCATTGAGGTTCAGCAGGCGTTGGGCGTTAATGGATTCGCTTATGACATGAACGTGGCCTGCAGTTCGGCGACGTTTGGTCTTCAAGCGGCGGTTAATTCGGTCGAAAACGGTGCTGCCCGTTCAGTCCTGGTCGTCAGTCCTGAGATTTGTTCTGGCCATCTCAACTTCCGTGATCGCGACAGTCACTTCATTTTCGGTGACGCGTGCACGGCCATTCTGGTTGAGCGGGAAGAGGACACCCGTGAGGGTCAGGGATTCGAGATCCTCGGAACTCGTCTGAAGACCCAGTTTTCGAACAATATTCGCAACAACTTCGGTTTCCTGAACCGTGCCGATGAATCGGGTGTTGGTAAGCCGGACAAGCTGTTCATCCAGCAGGGCCGGAAAGTGTTCAAGGAGGTTTCTCCGTTGGTGGCTGAGACGATTCAGAGTCAGCTTCAGGACCTGTCTCTGTCGCCGGACGGTCTGCGTCGCATGTGGCTGCACCAGGCTAACCTGAACATGAACCAGCTGATCGCCCGTAAAGTGCTTGGTCGCGATGCTTCTGAGGACGAAGCACCGGTTATCTTGGACGAGTATGCCAACACCAGCTCGGCCGGGTCGATCATTGCGTTCCACAAGAACAAGGCAGACCTGGAGTCCGGAGACATCGGCGTTATCTGCTCGTTCGGTGCCGGCTACTCAATCGGCAGCGTAGTGGTACGCCGCCGATAAGCCCTCGTTATTCGGTTGCCAGAGCCCTCAGGGTATCTGGCAGCCGAGTTGAGGTTCGCGTCTTACGGTCAAACCAGACAACCTTGGCATATCCCTCCGCGTATACATCGCCCGTCTCGGCATCGGTAAGCACATGGTAAGTATCAAGGCTGGTATTTCCCGCCTTGTCTGCGTATGTTTCCACCACGACGGTTGCCGGGTGATTCAGTTCCTTCAGAAATGTCGCGCTGGTCTTTATAATGACCGGACCCGTAGGTTCTTCCGGGCCACCGAGATTCAGGGAACTGAGCCAGACAATGCGAGCTTCTTCGAAAAAGCGGAAATAAACCGTATTGTTTGCGTGGCCAAATGCATCCATATCGCCCCAGCGGAGCGGCACGGTTAGAGTGGCAACGTGGTTTCCCGGTACTGACATCAGAGTTCCTCCGAAACAACGAGCAGAATAAAAGTAATAAAAGCGCCGGTATTTTTGACGGATTGAAACGACTTTCACAACCCCTTTTACAAGCCAAGAGCACACAATGAGACAACTTTTTTTTCGGCGCTGGTACGGTTTTCTGCTCTCGATCGCGCTGTTGATGGGTCTGCCAGTGGGCCTGGCATCGGCCCAGGCTATGCAGGAGCCAGCACCGGAAGGGGCAGCCGAGGTACGAGTGTCGGATCCCTATGAGGGCTGGAACCGCAAAGTGTTCCGATTCAACGAAACGCTTGATCGGTGGTTTTTGAAGCCGGTCGCGCAAACCTATCGCACGGTTACCCCCACTATCATCGACCGTGGCATCACTAACTTCTTCAATAACCTCCAGGAAATTCGCAACCTCGCCAACAGTCTCTTGCAGCTCAAGGGCGAATCGGCCGTAGTGGCCGCCGGCCGTTTCACCTATAACACGGTGTTTGGACTGGCTGGTTTTTTCGATGTCGCGACGGCGTTTGAGCTTCCCGAACGCCCTGAAGACTTCGGTCAAACCCTTGGCTACTGGGGCGCCGGATCCGGGCCATACCTGATGCTGCCGTTGCTGGGGCCGTCGAGCCCGCGTCATTTCGGTGGTATGGTGACTGATATCGTCGTATTGCCATCGGCGTGGGACGCGGTTGAGAGTCCGACCGATCTGTATGCCCGGGGCGTTCAGATTGTCGACAAGCGTGCCGATCTGATTCCGGCCGAGAGTTTCATTTCCGGGGACAGCTATATCTTTGTCAGGAATGCATTTCTTCAGCGCCGTGAATACCTGATCAAGGATGGTGAAATGGTGGAAGATCCCTTTTCCAGCGGTAACGATGAAGACGTGATGCTTGAAGATTTCTGAGCCAGCACGCTTCTGTCAATAACAGGAGGTTTCCAGTGATCAGGGACCCAAGAATAAAGAAGTTCCGCAAAATGCTTGCCGAGGCACCGAATTACGAGGTCTGGAAGGCGGCGGCTCTGGAGCTTGATTTTCTTGAGGGCAGTGCCGAGTGGAAAGAGGACTTTGCGTCCGATTTCTACCACTATGAACTGATCTACGACCGCCTCAGCAACCTGAAACAGTATCGGCAGCAGAACGACTTTGAACGCCTGAAGCGGGCACTTCGCGAAGGCCTGCACCACGATCTTGGCAACATGGGCAACCCGGCCCTGTACACCCACTCACGGGTAGGCACCAAACACCTGGTTGAGGAGTACATTACTCAGGTCTGTGAATCACTGGACTTCCTGTGCGATCACCCGGTGCCCGGTTTCCCCATTTCGGAAAAGCTGCAGTTCTTCCGCGACACCCTGACCAGTTATGGTCGTCCTTCGCTCCTGCTCAGCGGCGGCGCGACCCTTGGCATGTTCCATTTTGGTGTGATCAAGGCGTTGTGGGAGAAGGGGCTCTTGCCCCAGGTGATTGCTGGCTCCAGTATCGGCGCTATTATCGCGGGTATTCTGGGTGTCCATACCGATGCCGAGATCCCGGAAATGCTGGTGCCTGAGAATCACAACCTTAAGGCCTGGAAGTGGCGCGGGTTGTTGAGTGCCGTACGCGGCGATGGCCTGATGGACCAGGACCAGCTTAAGTCCTGTGTGCGCGCCAATATTGGTGAGTACACCTTTGAAGAGGCCTACCAGCGCACCGGGCGCTCCATTAACGTAAGTGTTTCGCCGATCCAGGCGCACCAGAAAGCACGGTTATTGTGTGGCTATACTTCGCCTTATCTATTGGTTTGGAGCGCTGTCCTTGCCAGCGCCGCGGTGCCCGGTATATTTCCCCCGGTCACGCTGATGAAGAAGGACATTCACGGCAACGCGTTGCCGTACATGCCAAGATTGAAGTTCGTGGACGGTTCTGTGGTGAGTGATCTTCCCATCGAACGCTTGATGCATCTTTACGATGTCAATTTCACCATCGTCAGCCAAACCAATCCGCATGTGGTGCCGTTTCTCAACGACCGTGGGCTCGATGAAAAACTCTCAATTTCGAACCTGCCAATGCACCTGCTGAAATCTGAGATTCAGTTTCATGGCGAGGGTGTTTTCGATTATTTGCGTAAACGGCTGAAACCGGAGTTGCTGAGGCAGATGTCTGGCCAACTTCATACCATTATGGCGCAACGTTATTCCGGTGATGTCACCATTGCGCCATCCTATTCTTTCAAGGACTATCGTCGGATGCTGGCGAACCCAGAACCAGAGTACGTCAGAGAGATGATCCTGGCTGGCGAGCGTGCCACTTGGCCGAAAATTTCAATGATCCGGTCCCACGCCCGCATCTCCAAGACTCTTGAGCGCTGTGTTCGGCGGCTAAAGGAGCAAAATCGTCGAACCACCGACCTGCGCCTGGTCAGCAATTCAGGTTCGGGCGAATCGTGAGATGACAGGCCCGCGAAGCCAGCGGTATGATACCGCGAAAGAGAGCCGGGGCTTGCGCAACGCCGCCAGGCCCGGCGCCTGAGCACCAGACTGGATACCCATGTATTACGACTTCTTCGGCTTTCGGGAACCGCCGTTTTCCATTGCGCCTGATCCCCGTTACCTGTACCTCAGTGAACGCCACAAGGAAGCCTTGGCGCACCTGATGTACGGCGTTAAGGGGCAGGGCGGCTTTATTGTGATCACCGGAGAGGTGGGTACCGGAAAAACCACGGTGTCCCGGTGTTTCATTGAAAACGCGCCCGAAAATGCCGATATCGCGCTTATTCTCAATCCACGGCTCTCTGCTCGTGAATTGCTCTCATCCATTTGCGATGAGATGGGCGTGACCCACCCCGCAAATGCAACCATTAAAGCGTTGGTCGATCTGATCAACCAGGATCTGCTCAGGGCCCATGCTGCCGGGCGCCATAAGGTCCTGATGATTGACGAGGCCCAAAACCTGTCCGCTGATGTGCTGGAACAGTTGCGGCTTCTGACCAACCTGGAGACCGCCGAAAAGAAGCTGCTGCAAATTGTGCTGCTCGGTCAGCCGGAGTTGCAGCAGATACTGGCAATGCCTGAGTTGCGACAACTGAACCAACGGGTAACCGCGCGCTACCATCTCAATGCTATTGGCCGGGCAGAGTTACCCAACTATTTGAGCTACCGTCTGAGTGTTGCCGGTATGCGCGGAGATATTTTCAGTGCCGGCGCAGTTTCCAGGCTGTACAAGGAAAGTCAGGGCATCCCCCGTCTGATCAACCTGATCAGTGATCGCGCTCTACTGGGCGCCTACGCCGAAGGCGAGCACGAAATCACCACTGCGCACATTCGCAACGCGGCTCGTGAAGTGCGGGGCGATGCGTCCACCATGCTGGCCGGTCAGGCCGCCAGTGTTAGCAAATCGTCCCGTTATTTGCTGCTTACGGCGTCGTTCCTGGTGGCCGTGGTGGGAACGGTGTGGCTGGTGGATCGCTGGCCGGTGACAGTGACTGACATCCAGGCCGGACTGTCTTCCTCATCGGTGCAGGCAGGCGTTGTGGAGCGCAGCGACGCTGACAATTCTTCCGGCTCTCTTAACACTCCCAACTCGCACAGCTCTCATAACTCGGACCAAGCCGGCGGGATGGCGTCGACTTCGGATCCGGCACCTGAGTCTTTTGAGTTCTCTTCGCACTCCATCAACCTGGTGGACGCATTCCGGTCGCTGTTTAAGCTCTGGCAGTACGACTACCGGCCGGAAAGCTTCCCAACGGCCTGTCAGTTTGCCGTAACGGAAGGCATGGCCTGCCTTGAGCGGCAAGGCAATCGTCGCAGCCTCGAATTCTTGGACCGGCCGGCTATCCTCGAGCTTCGGGATCAATCTGGCAAACGTGGCTATGCGGTGCTTAGGAGTCTTGATGGAGACATGGCGGCGATTGTGACTCCAAAGGGCTCCCGAGAGGTTACTTTTGCCAGTATCGAGCAGTATTGGTTCGGTGACTACCGCATTCTGTGGCGCCGACCTGATTTTCTGGACGTACCGGCGGACAGCGGCAGTCGCGAAGAGCAGTTGTGGATTGGAGCTCGCATGATGGAGCTTGCAGACAAGCACGGCGATTCGAGTGTCGAAACGGGTCGAATCAACCGGATGCCAACGGAAAAGCAGATTCGCTGGTATCAGGGTTTGAAGGGACTGACCGTTGATGGCATCGCGGGCGCTATGACCATTATCCAGATCAACAACGATCTGGGTGGGGCTTTCCCCCGTCTGACGCCACCAGCTCCGTCGGAAGGTCGATAAGCATGTCGTACATACTGGACGCACTCAGGAAGTCTGAGACAGAACGTCGGCAGGGCAAGATTCCCGATCTGGGACATCAGGTTCAACTGATCCATCGCCCGAAGAAAAAGAAGACATCGCCTATTGGCTGGCTTGCGCTGGCGCTGGTTGTAAATGCCGGAGTTTTGGCCGTGCTTTTCTGGCCTCAGGCGGAATCCGTAGTTGCAGTGCCAGCGCCCGAGCAGGCTGCCAGTGTTGTCAGCGATGAGGCGCCGCCGCCGGACGTTAAAACGCAATCTGCTCAGGCGGAGGTGTCCGAGCCTGAGCCCGAACCTGCCTCCAGTCCCGTCAAGGCGCAAGCGGACGAGCCGTTGGCAGAGAGTGGCAGTATTGCGTCAAACGCCGACCCGCGAGAGCGGCCGACGATCATCGTGCCTGCTGCTGAAGCCACTCGCGACAATTCGGTATTGCGAGCCCCGGCGCCGGCTGGCAGGGTACCGCACCTGGTTGAACTTCCCCTTTCTTTCCAAAAGAGTGTTCCTGACTTGACCTTCAACAGCCACATCTACGCCTCGGATCCTTTCGCCAGTCGCGTCATGATCAACAGCAACTACCTGCGCCGGGGTGACAGCTTCTCAGGGCTTCGGGTGGAAAGCATTACCCAGGATGGCGTGGTGCTCAGCAAGCAGGGTCAGCGTTTCCGGGTCGGGATCGTCCGCGACTGGGTGAGCCCGCGCTGATGGCGTTAACCGACGAAATTAAACAGCAGATTCAGCAGGGTTACCGGGACGTTCTTGCAGGCAAGGACGTGCGGGCGCGCTATGGCCAGCGGCTGATGATCGCGGAGATTGCCCGGTACATGGGCGATATCACCGAGAACGACGGCCAGCGCACCTCGCCAGCCTCGGCTTGCGTAGTCGAGGCCGGTACCGGTACCGGAAAAACCCTGGCGTACCTGATTGCTGCGATACCCGTGGCGAAAGCCCTGGGCAAGACGCTGGTGATTTCCACGGCCACCGTAGCCCTGCAGGACCAGATTGTGCTCAAGGATCTGCCGGATCTGCGCAAGCACAGCAACATGAATTTCAGCTGGACTCTGGCCAAGGGCCGGGGTCGCTATCTTTGTATGTCGAGACTGGAAGCGAGGCTTCACGATGAGGGCAATGGCGACAGCGATACCATGCCCTTGTTCCTGCTCGACGGCCCCAAAGGTGAGGAGCCTGGTACCCGGGCTTTTTTTGAAGAGATGCTGGCGAGTTACGGATCCCGAAAATGGGACGGCGATCGCGACCATTGGCCCGAGCAAATCCCGGACGATGTCTGGCGACAGGTAACCACCGATCACCGCCAATGTACCAACCGCCATTGCAGTTATTTCGACAGCTGCGCTTTTTTCGACGCCCGTAAGGACCTCGATGACGCCGACATTGTCGTGGCCAATCACGACCTGGTGTTAGCGGACCTGGCCCTGGGTGGCGGTGCCATCCTGCCTGAACCGGAAAACGCACTGTTCATTTTCGATGAGGCCCACCATCTGCCGGACAAGGCCCTGAATCACTTTGCCGCGTCGGTTCCGTTGAAGTCCACTCGCCAGTGGCTAAAGCAGTTGTCCCAGGCCCTGACCAAAATGCAGCCGTTCCTCGCGCCGGGTACCCAGGGTACCAAGACCCTGGACCGGATCAGCGGAGCGTCGCGTGAAGTCGATCAGGTATTGACCCGGGTTTACGACGAGGCCGAACAAAACACCGGGTGGGAATTCAACGAAGAGCGCCGCACCGCCCAGTGGCGGTATCCGGAAGGCGCATTGCCGGAGGCATTGGCCCAACTTTCCGCCGAAGCCCGCATTGCCACCGCCAATCTGGTGCGCCACCTCGGCGCCCTGGCCGATGAGCTTCAGGGCGCGTTTGATGAACGCAAAGACCATGAGATTGACCGGGATACCGCCGAGGCCTGGTATCCGGTGATCGGGTCATTTCACAGTCGGGCGGAGGACCAGCTCCGGCTCTGGGTCGCCTGGTGCGAGCAGGGCGACGCTAAGCCGACTGAAAACGAAACGGAATCGGATGAAGCCGAGGGTGCTGCCAAGAAGCGCACCGGCTACAAGAGTCCGGCTCCGGCTCGCTGGGCGGTCAGGCAGCGTTGGGATCACGCCGAGGACATTACCCTCTACAGTTCGCCAGTGCTGGCGGACAGCCTGCTGTATTCCCGGCTTTGGTCCAGAGCTTACGGCTCGGTTCTGACCAGTGCCACGCTTACGGCGCTGGGGCGCTTCGATCGTCTGCGCGCCCGTGCCGGACTGCCCGAATCCAGCCGCTATCTGGTGGTACCCAGTTCATTCCGCTATGGCGAAATGGCCACGGTGGAAGTTCCCGCCATGTCGATCATGCCGACCGATGATACCTTCACGGATGCGCTGGTGGAGCGGTTGCCGGATCTGTGGGCTGGCGAGAAGGCGACGTTGGTACTGTTCACCTCGCGCCGGCAGATGCAGCAGGTGCGCGATGCGCTGGCGCCCGAGTACCCGGACCTGATCATCACCCAGGATGACATGGCCAAGGGCGAGGTTCTGCGCCAGCACTGCAGTCGGGTAGATGAGGGGCGCCCGAGTGTGCTGTTTGGTGTGGCCAGTTTTGCCGAGGGAATTGACTTGCCGGGCAAGTACCTGCACCACGTGGTTATTACCCGGCTGCCGTTCTCGGTGCCAGACGATCCGATTGAAGCGAGCCTGGCCGAGTGGGTGACCCAGCGAGGTGGCAATCCGTTCATGGAAATTACCGTTCCCGACGCCTCGATCAAACTGGTGCAGGCGGTCGGCCGACTGCTGAGAACAGAGCAGGATACTGGCCGCGTCACCATCCTCGACCGCCGCATCATTGCACGACGCTATGGCCAGCTGTTGCTGGACGCGCTGCCCCCATTTCGCCGCGTGATCGAATACTGATCATAAAAAAAGAGCCATCCCATAGGGGGTGGCTCTTATTAAAGGGTTTCTTTCGAACCCAGGGCGTCGAAACAACGCGTAACTAGAAGTCTGAAGGCCTGAAGTTTCAGAATTCCAGGTGAGGTTTCCCTCACCGTTAAAATCATAATAGGGGCTTAGGGGGCGTAAACGGATCGTCCAAAGGGCGTAGTCGGTGTTCTATGTCCGGCCAAAATGTGACGCTCGTCACAAAATCAGCTCCGTTAGTCAGCCTGTAAGCAAACCCAGCTCCCGTGCTTTTGCCAGCGCCTCGGTACGCCGGCCCACACCGAGCTTACCGTAAAGATTGCGGATGTGGGCTTTCACGGTGGCAGGTGCAACGTCCATGCGCGCGGCAATCTGCTTGTTGGCGTGCCCTTCGTGGATCAAGGCCAGGACTTCTATCTCCCGTTGGCTAAGGGGTTCCGGCAAAACGGTTGCCGCGCTGCCGGGTGTCTGGGCTATTCTTGATTCCGGCGAAACCTCAATAGGGGCCGTGTCAGTCTGTCTGTCGAGCACTTGCCTAAGCTCCCGGAACCAACTGCCGGGTGTCTTGAGTAAGGTCAGTTGCCGAAGCATGTTACGCAGGCGCGGGCTCTCTTCAATAAACAGGCCCATGAACCCCGCCTCTGATGCCTTCCGCACAGCTCGATTTAGCATTTCACAGGCTTCCTGGGCCCGGTTCTGAAGATTGAGTGCCTCGCCGTAAATCAGCAAGATCTCAACAAGGTGGCGGTTGTGGGCATTACGCTCTGCCGCCGGTAACAGAGCACTCAGAATTTCCTGGGCCCGCTCTGGCTGCTTCCGGGCCACCTTCAGGCGAGCAAGACTAATCAGGTTCTGTTCCCGGTTCAGAGGGTTAGTCGTCGGCTCCGTCTCTGCCACATCCAGACACGCCTCGGCTTGTTCAAGGTCGCCCAGGGCCAGGTAACATCTGGCTAAAAGGGCCGAACTGGCGGGTGGTTCAAAGACGATGTGCTCCCGCCGTTTGCGTCCCACCTGGGCCGCGTCCTCCAGCGCTTCTATGGCATCCGTAAAGCGACCTTCACTGAACGCGAGGTGTCCGCGCACGTACTGGATGATGACGTGTTGCCCCGGCTCGGTGCCACTGTGTACATGCTCCAGCAAGGGCGCAAGATGGGTCGCCGCAAGTGAATGCTGGTTGCGTTCCCGGTAGATCTCGGCCAGGGCGCTGTTTTGCCAGCATGAGATCAGTCGAGGTTGACTTGGATCGGAGTAATGTTTGTCCACCCATCGGCGGATGTCGGTGCAGCTGCCCAGAGCCAGCTCAATGTCGCCGCGGTTGTACTGAATCCACGCCAATAGGCCGCCGCTGGACAGAACCGTGCTCGGCTTGTGCTCGATCTGACCATAACGGACGGCCGATTGCAGGGCATCCTCGGCCTCCATCAGCAGCCCTTTGCCGAAGTAGTCCAGCCCGACGCCATAGTAGGTGACGGATTTCAGCGGAATGCGGGTGTGATCGATGTCCTCCAGGACCTGCCGGGTTAAATCGCTGGCGCTTTTATCGTCACTACGAGTGCGGGCCAGGTAGGAGCGGACCAGGGATATTTCACTCTGCAGGCCGAGGGCACCTTCGGCGTCCGGATGAGAGTCGGCAACCCGTCGATCAAGTAAGTCCTCAAGGCTGCCAAGAAGCGGGTCCAGGGTATCAAGCCGGTTGGCGAAGAACCGGCCCCAGATCCGGAGCATTTGCAGTTGGGGGCTGTCTTCGATCAGGGACTCCGGCAGGAAGTCGAGCCAATCCAGTACCGGAAGGTGATAGCCGCCATGAATGAGGTTGTTGCCATGCTCCGCCAGTACCGCCGCAAGCCAATGCCGGTCGCCCTGATGGACGATTTGGCTGATGCCGTCCTGGACATGGCCATGGTCAAGAAGCCACTCGATGGTACTGCGCCAGAGCGCCTGCGCCCGATTGAGATCAGTTTGCTTTAGCCGTTGGAGCAGTGCGTCCCGGAACAGGTCGTGATAGCGGAACCATTGATTGTCGGTGTCCAGGGGGATCAGGAAGAGATTCTGGCTGAGCAACGTCTCCAGGAGCTTTTGGCTGTTGGTGGTTGCCCGGATGGCATCGCACAAGGATGCACTCAGCCGAGGACAACAGGCTGTATCCAGGAGAAACTGGATCAACTCCTCGGGTTGCTGTTCCAGTACCTCGGTGAGTACGTAATCGCTGATCTGTCTCTCGTCGATATCCAGTTGCGGTTGCGGTAACCCGGAACCTGTCCATGCGGGTAGTTCGGGGCTCTTTTGTCCGGTGCCGGATAGGGCTGTGAGCTGCATCGCCGCAACCCAGCCTTCGGTTTTTCGACAAATGGACCGGACATCGGCTTCGGACAGGCTGAGCCCCATGGTGTCCTGGAAGAAACGACGGCATTCCTCCTCTGAGAACGCCAGCAATCCGGGATGAACGTCTTGTACCCAGCGCCGAACCCGCCAGCGTGACAGCGGCAGCGCCGGTTCGGTTCGGGAGGCCAGGGTGACGGTAATTTCGGGTGGCAAGTAGTCGGCGAAGTAAGCGAAATCCCTGAGAATCTGGGCATTCCGGATAAAATGGAAGTCATCCAACACCAGCAACCAGGGACTGGCATCCGCCGACAGTAGATTCAGCAGACCGGTTATTGCACCAGAGGCGGTATTTCCATCAACTTGGCTGAGTTGTTTCCGGCAGTCCGCCAACCCAGCCAGTCCAGCGTATTCGAAAGCGCCGATAATATATTGCCAAAACCGGCGGGGCTCGTCGTCATGTTCGTCCAGCGACAGCCAAGCTGTGGGGGAGGGCGTTTCGGCGCACCACTGGCTTGCCAGGGTAGTTTTCCCGAAACCGGCAGGGGCGATCACCAGATTCAGCCTTTTGGGGCTCGCAGGCTTCAGCAATGAACTCAACCGATCGCGATGGACCGCGCGTCGGTCGGTCGTTGGCCGAAGGAATTTGGTGGTCAACAGCATGGGGTTCCCGGTAACAACAAGTGTCGATAACGGATTGTGTGCTTTGCCACAGCCAAGTCAAGCGTCGAAATCACAGAAGGGCCTTGCCTGGGGCGGTTGTAATGCAATTTTGGTCTAAACTAAAAGGCAGAGATCGCCTATTCTAAAAAAGAATGAAAAATATACTTTTTATGCGTACGCTTGGGCGAAGCGGGTTGAGTCCGCAACCAGCCGAATACCGGGAATTCAGGAGCAACAGGTTCAATGAAATTACAACAGTTGCGATATATCTGGGAGGTCGCTCACCACGACCTGAATGTGTCCGCAACCGCTCAAAGTCTTTTTACTTCCCAGCCGGGCATTTCCAAGCAAATACGTTTGCTTGAGGATGAGCTCGGCCTGGAAGTGTTTGCCCGTAGCGGCAAGCACCTGACCCGAATTACTCCGGGTGGTGAGATTATCATCCGGGAAGCCGGTGAAATTCTCCGGCGGGTCGAAGGCATCAAGAAAATTGCCCAGGAATTCAGTAACCAGCGCCAGGGCGACCTGAGCATCGCCACCACCCATACCCAGGCAAGATACGCGCTGCCGCCAATCATCAGCGGTTTTATTGAATCCTACCCGGACGTGTCATTGCACATGCACCAGGGCACACCGATGCAGATCTCTGAAATGGCGGCCAATGGCGCAGTGGACTTCGCCATCGCGACCGAGGCCATGGAGCTGTTTAACGATCTGATCATGATGCCTTGCTACCGCTGGAACCGCAGTGTCATCGTGCCGAAGGATCATCCGTTGGCGAAAATGGATGAGCTTACTTTGGCCGAGCTGGCTGAATATCCGTTGGTCACCTATGTCTTTGGGTTCACTGGGCGGTCGAAACTTGATGAGGCGTTCCAGTCCCAGGGACTAACGCCAAAAGTGGTGTTCACCGCGGCTGATGCCGATGTGATCAAGACTTATGTTCGCTTGGGACTTGGTGTGGGTATCATTGCCAGCATGGCATTCGATCCAAAGGCCGATCCGGATCTGGTTGCCCTGGACGCCAGAAAGCTGTTCCGCCCCAGCGTAACCCGCATAGGCTTCCGGAAAGGCACTTTCCTGCGGGGCTATATGTATGACTTTATCGAAAGATTTGCGCCGCATCTGACCCGGGAGCGGGTCGACGAAGCCGTTGCCCATCAGGGCAGCCGGTCGGAAATCGAAGAGCTGTTCAAGGATATTGAGCTGCCCACCTATTAGTCAGGTGGGCATGCATCGATAGGCTGGGAACAGTGGAAGGGTATTAAGGCCGCCTACTCCTTGGCGATCAGGTTACCGGCGTGCAGCCCGCATTCCTTTTTGGTCGCCTCCTCCCACCACCAGCGTCCTTCTCGCTCGTGCTGGCCTGGGAGGATTGGGCGCGTGCAGGGCTGGCAGCCAATACTGACAAATCCTTTTTCGTGCAGCTTGTTGTAGGGCGCTTCCGACATCCGGATGTAGTCCCAGACTTCCTTTGACGTCCAATTCGCCAACGGGTTGAACTTGATCAGCGTCTTGGATTCTGTCGAGAAGGCGGTGTCTTCCTGAACCACGGGTACGTCGTTACGGGTCCCAGGGCTCTGGTCTTTGCGTTGGCCAGTTATCCACGCATCCACGGTGGCGAGCTTGCGCCTTAGTGGATTGACCTTGCGGATGCCACAGCACTCAGAGTGCCCGTCTTCGAAAAAGCTGAAGAGGCCTTTCCGGTTCACCAAATCCTGAACTTCGTCCGCATCGGGGAACAGAACCTCGATATTGATGCCGTAGTGTTTGCGCACACGCTCAATGAATTCGTAGGTTTCCGGATGCAGACGACCGGTGTCCAGGGTGAATACCTGCAGGTTGTCGGTCAAACGGTGCGCCATTTCAATCAGAATGACGTCTTCGGCCCCGCTGAACGAGATAGCGATGTTGTCGTACTTTTTCAGCGCGGCCTTGAGAATGGCGCGTGGGCTCTGGCCTTCAAGTTCGTCCCGGAGCTTCTGAATGTCAGTCATTGCTTTTCAGTACCTGATCTAAATGAGTGAAAAGACTACCATTAAATGCCTCATACCTTGAAGGAATGAGCATCTATATGGATATGCCCGATGCATTCCGCGGCTGTTTTTTTTATCATACGGCGCTATCCAAGCCGGAGCATCCGCTTCCGCGCATTCAACTGTTTATCGGGAGACCACTGTGGAACTTGCATGCCTTGACCTTGAAGGAGTACTGATTCCGGAAATCTGGATCGCTTTCGCCGAAAAAACCGGCATCGAAGAGCTCAAGGCGACCACACGGGATATTCCTGATTACGACGTACTGATGACCCAGCGCCTGAAGATTTTGGATCAACACGGTTATGGCCTTCCGCAGATTCAGGAAGTCATCGGGGAGCTGGACCCGCTGCCGGGTGCGCGTGAATTCCTCGACTGGCTGCGTCAACGCTTCCAGGTGGTGATTCTTTCCGACACTTTCTATGAGTTCGCCATGCCGTTAATGGCCAAGCTCGGTTTCCCCGCGCTGCTCTGCCACAAGCTCGAAGTAGCTGAGAACGGCCAGATTACCGATTATCTGCTGCGCCAGCGCGACCCCAAGCGCCAGTCAGTGCGGGCATTCCAGTTGCTGAACTACCGGGTAATTGCAGCCGGTGATTCTTACAACGACACCACCATGCTGGGCCAGGCTGAAGCAGGCATTCTGTTTCACGCCCCTCAGAATGTCATCGAGGAGTTCCCGCAGTATCCCGCGGTGCATAACTTTGATGATTTGAGGCAGGAATTCTTGAAGGCGAGTGCGGTGCACAGCGTTTAGTTGTGCATAAGGAGTTGAGCTTCAGGAGTTGAGCATTAGGAAAGGTTAGGGGGCTTTTACCGGCCCCCTAGAGATTCTCCAGGAAGTCCATCAACGGCTTAACCTTCGTCAGGGTTTCCTGGTACTCGCTCTCAGGGTCGGAATCGGCAACGATTCCACCGCCACCCCAGCAGCGAATGGTGCCCTCGCCATCGCACAGCATGGTTCGGATGGCAATGTTGCTGTCCAGTGAGCCATCCAGTCCCCAATAGAACACCGAACCGCAGTAAGGGCCCCGCCAATGGGGTTCAAGTTCGTCGATGATTTCCATAGCCCGGATTTTGGGTGCTCCGGTAATCGAGCCTCCCGGAAAGGCATCCATCAGTGCTTTGATGGGGGAGACATCGTCAGCCAGATCGGCCCGAATGTGGCTGACCAGATGGTGCACATTGCGATAGGATTCGAGAGCGAAGAGTTTTTCCACCTGCACGCTGCCCACCTTGGCGTTCACGCTCAAGTCATTCCTCAGCAGATCGACAATCATCAGATTTTCGGCTCGATCTTTTTCTGAGGCCTGCAATTCCTCGGCGTACGCGTTGTCTTGCTCCTCGGTTCCTCCTCTTGGGCGGGTACCTTTAATCGGGCTAGTGGAAATGGTGCGGCCCTGGATCTCAAAAAAACGCTCGGGCGATAGAGAAAGGACGGAGTGACGCCCAACTCTGATGAACGCGCTGTAGGGCGTAGCGTAGGCTTCGGCTAGAGATTGAAATGCAGCCCAGGGCTCTCCGGTGTAGCGTGCGCTAAATTCCTGAGAGAGATTGGCCTGATAGCAGTCTCCCGCATGAATGTAACGATGAATCGTGGCAACATTGTCTATGAAACTGGCTTTGGTCTGGCTGGGCGTGAACCGGTTAACAATTTGCCATCGGGGGTGCTCGTCGCCGTCGTCTCGGGACATCCAGTCGGTAAGTGTGTCGCGGGTATGCTGCGGGCAGTCCGGATGAATCCAGAGGTAACAGGTGTCTGATTCGGCATCGTAGCTTGCCGCCCACAGGTAGAAGCCGGCGAAGAGTACCGGAAAAGCCATTTCCTTACCCAGCCCGCTGAGTTTTGATTCCCGTTGTAAACCGAATTCATAGGCCAGCACTCCGTACCAGCCTCCCAGCAAGTAATTGCCGCTCCGGGTCTCTGCAATGGCGTACTTCTCCATTGGCTCTGTCATCTTAGAAGCGATTGAGTCCACGGGTGCTTGGGCAAGATCATTTAACTGAAGATGTTGCTGCGCCAGAGCGGTGAAACCTCTCATCTTGCCCCGCGCATTCCCTGCGCCTTCGCTACCGATGTAAGCAAAGTCCTCCGCGCGGGAGGCATGCCTCAACAGGCGCTCATAGGCTTCTCGGGACAGGGTCGCTAACGATGGCGAGCTCAAAATGAATTCCTTAAATAATCTCTGAAGTGATAAGCCGTGCACAGTTAGAACGTTGTTTCCGGGTAAGTCACGCTGATCTAATAGTGCTCGTACCCTGCGTTCTGAAGCGCATTTTACTTCACTGAGCAGGGTTCAGGCATTTATTACGCTCAGCAAAAGGAATAAGAACTATGATGCTTGGCTTCCAGTCCTCCGTTTTATCCCGCCTGCACTCATCGGCTCAGGCTCTTCTGACACCTCGGTTAAGTTTCCGGCGTGCTTTTGCCCTTGGGGTGACAGCCATGGCTGTTGGGCTCAGTCAACCGGCTTTAAGCGCGGAGGAGATCCAACAACCCACCCCTGAGCAGATTGCCACAGAAATCCGGGCGAATACTCAGTATCTGTTGCAGCATGTCACTAACAAAACCAAAGGCATCATCGAAAACCATGACGATTTCGCACCATTCGGGGCGGCACTGATGCCAGATGGCAGCGTTCGTTACGTTTGGGCCGTGCCTCCGGGTGAACCGCTGATCGGGGTCAATGGTCAACTGGTACTGAACTCCGTCCGCAAGGCGCTAACTATGCAAGCTCAGCAAGGGCGGATCTTGGGCTCGGCCGTGGTATACGACTACAAGCCCAGCAAGGATTCCACGACCGAACAGGTCAATATTGAACTGGAATATCTGGGTGGGCATGCCGAGGTTGTGGCGTCTGAGTACACGGTGTCCTCCAACGGCGTGACCTTCCACGAGGGTGCTGTCAAGAAGTACGCGCCGATCGTTTTTGGTCAAAACGGAACCGGTTCATCCCAGTAAGCGGAGTCCGTCACAAAAATTATCGGATCGTAAGTTTGTGTGACAATCCGTTACTGAAATGTGCTTCACCTCGCAGTTTGGGTTGTAACGGTCTGACAGACTGATCTCGCAGTCAGAGGAAATGACTGTTGAAGAAAAAAATAAAATTCTAGGAGATCTAGTATGAAAGGCCTGAAGAAAATCGCTCTGGTAGCCGCCGTTGCTGCCGCCCCGTTTGCCGCCAACGCGGAAATGCAAGCTCTCAACGACGCCAGCATGGGTGCTGTCACAGGTCAGGCAGGTGTGACCATCGACCTGACTGCTAACGTGTCGATCGGCGAGATCGCTTACGAAGACAAGGGTTTTCTGTCGTTCTCCGGCGTAAGCCTGTCCGGTCAGGCTGGTACTGACCTTGACGATATTCGCCTGACCATCGATGTGGCGGGTGACGGTACTGACTTGGGCGTACCTGCCTTCGGTGCCACTTACCTCGGCGGTGCCGGCTTTACCGTCGATCCGACAATTGAAACTCCCCAGGCAATCACTGACGGTGACCTGGTTATCGCCCTGCGTTCGCAGAGTGGCGTTCCGGTAGATTTCAACCTGAGCATTGGTGAAATTGCGCTGGCCAAATCCACTGGCTCAGTGGGCAACCTGAACTCCGCTGGTGACGCCGGTACCGTTCTGGTTTCCAATCTGAGCATCGACGGTTTGTTGGGCCCGATCGACGTTTTGATCCACGAAGAAAGCAACAATCTGAACATCAATGCTTACTTCAATGCCGATGGTAACCTGACCATGCCGTTTATCGGCACCAGCCTGGACTTCGAGCTGCACAACAGCCGTGGTGCTTCTCAGGTCGCTGGCCTGGGTACCAGCTTTGCGCACGCTCAGGTGGACGTAAGCGTGGCTGAAGCTTATGACACCGGCGCAGCTACTATCGATGCTCTACGTGTGAACGTTCAGGACTTCTCTGGTGACCTCGACCTGTTGAACATCAACACAGGTGGTGCCGATAACATCGGTAACGTATACATGACCGACCTGGCCGTTCGTGCCGACATGGTCATCTACGGTCACTAAGCCTTGCCTTAGTGAGAAGACCGGCGACGCCCTCGGTGAGGGCGTCGTTTTAGCTTTGCTTTCTTGATTCTGAAATGGCGTTTCTATCGACCCTGCTTGCAGTCTGTCCGGAGGTGATATGGTTTCACTGCTAAGGTTTGGCGTTCTGGCCGCTGTTTTGTCAGGTTCAGGCGGTGCAATGGCAGATCTGAAACCCGTAGCCGATGACGAGTTATCGGGTGTTGTGGCTCAGGCGGGACTCACCGTCGAGTACTCCGGCCAAACAGCGCTCAGCCAGTTCCGATTCGAAAATGCAGGCGCCTATCAGGTGGATGGCATCACCATGGGCGGTGCAGGTGTTACTCAGGCAGGATTAAGTGACGGTTATGGCGTAAATTTCGATGATGCCAGAATGACCTTGGATATCGATTCCGATGGCGTATTGGACGTGGCCTGGCAGCCTGGAATCTCGGACAAAATCGACTGGGGTTTCCGTGCAGATGACGTCACTCTGGAGAGTTCCGGAGCCAGACAAACAGCCTTGTTTACCCATCTTGAGGCGTGGGGTTTTCTGAAGGAAATTCGACGTAGAGTTAAGCCGCCTGCAGCTGACGGTTCATCACAAGGCGTCAATACCTACTCGGAATTCACCATTGAGAATCTGACAGCGGATGCCAGCGCTAATGCCGTTGGGATTGAGGGTGGATACGTTAAGGGGATGGAGCTAGCAGGATTTGCGGTGCTGGATTCCACTTTCCGACCTCTTTCAGCTGCACAGTCAGGCATCGGAAGGGACACTGTTACCGTAGAGGTGCATAACTTTGCGGCCGATATTGGAATGAGTAATCTGTCGATAGGCGGCGTGGGCCTTGGTGCAGTCACATTGGACAATGTTCGGGTGACGGATACGGCGATTACGCTAAACCACTAACAACCCGCATCATTAACTCCCCACACCTAGTTGTCTTCAGCCTTAAATCCTCAGTTCTTTGAGCATCTTGAACTTTACCTGTCGGCTAGCTCTTTTTAGCAGGTCTATGCAGGGCAGCAGTCGCGATGCCAATTATTGATCCGGTACTGCAATCGAAAGATCGAATCCTCCACCTGGTCTCGGGGTCAGGTTGATCGGCCCCTCGTTTATGGCCTGAGGAATCTGGATCCGATCGATACCTGGCGGGTTACCGATCGAGAAGTTCAGGTTCTGCCCGTCAAAGCCAATACCGAGCTGATCGTTCAGGAAGGTCTGGGTGAAGGGCTCATCGGGAATCTCCGCCTGTTGTCCGAAAATAATGGGCGGGATGGTTGGTGTGAACTCAGCTGGCGGCTGGGCCCTTGCCAGTTCATCCTGTGGCAGGAGCAGGGCGCGTCTCAGGAATTCTTCCTCGGCACTTGCCAGTGCGTCCTTTCTGCCTTCTTCCACATATCGCTGCAGGGCTTCCCGGTACGCCTCTTCCTCGGCTTCGGTGAGAACCGGTTCGCCTGGGGAAATGGTGAGGGCGCGGATAATGCGCTGGCGGTCTGCTTCCGATTTCTGCTGCTTCTTGGGCACGATGATAACGGCAGAGTCCTTAACGTACGTCTCTACCATTTCATCTGAGGTGAGGGCCTGAACGCCCGCCAAGGCGGGCAGGGAAACAGTGATCCCGGCAATTGCGGCGGCAAGCAGATTCAAGCGTCTCATAGTCAGGTCCTTTTTAGGCTTGCAGGCTTGCAGGATTGAAGGCTGCGAATGCAGGCTTCTGACATCGCACAGAAACCGTCCGCTCCATAGTCAGTATTCGGTTTGTCCGACAGGATTTCAAGTTGGTTTTTGTTGCTTTGTGATCAGATTCGATTCAAATCGGGTATTGTTAGGGAGGAGCGACGATCCAGAAGATGTTGTCGGAACTTTCAATGCATTTTGTCGCCTCAAGGGCCCCATGAAAAACCACGTATCAGAACGCTGGCAGCGTTGGGTGAATCGGAGACTTCCCCGTTCCGACGTTCAGACATTCAGTCAGAAGAATATTTTCATTTTGCCGACCGGGGCCGGTGTGGTGTTCGGCATTTTACTGCTGATCATGCTCATCACCGGCATCAATTATCAGAACAGCCTGATCTACCTGGTTACCTTCCTGCTCGGCGCGGTCTTTGTCGGTGCCATGCATCAGACTCATCGCAACCTGTCGGGGCTTCAGCTGGCATTGGTTCAACCCGGCGAAGGCGTAGCCGGTGATGAAGTGCCGTTCCGGTTTCGTGCAACGGCCGGGCGTGATGACGCTGTTGCCATCATGTTGTCGTGCGAGGAATTCAGTCTGGGGGCTACTCATATCAAGGCGGGTCAGTCGAAGGACATGACTTTGCCCGTACCCTCTGCATACCGGGGTTACCTCCGGCCTGAGAGAATTCGTGTCGAAACCCGCTTTCCCTTTGGTCTTCTCAAGGCCTGGTCCTGGATCAGGCCGGTATCGTCCGGCATTGTTTCACCGAGGCCACTGGCGGCACCAGAGGTAGCCAGTACCATCGAAGCTGGCGATGAAACCGAGCAGACCAACCCAGCGCCTGGCAACGATCATGCGGACTTGAGACCATGGCGTGAGGGTGACCCCAGCCAGCGGGTCATGTGGAAACGTTACGCCAGGAGCGGCCAAATGGTCGTTGCCGATTGGGAGGGCGAACGGGGCAGCCCTCATTGGCTGGACTTCAATGCCTTTCCCGGCGCTGATTACGAACTTCGGCTTAGCTACCTTGCGTGGCTCGTAAACGAGCGTGAACGGACCGGTGCCCGTTTTGGTTTAAGTTTGCCTGGACAGGTCATCGAACCAGATTCTGGCTCATCCCATGTAAGCCGCTGTCTCCGTGCGCTGGCGGTGTGGGGAGAGGAGCGCCCAAGGGATGCGATGACAGAACGACACGGTAGCCGGCAGTCTGAATCCGATGAGGCCGATGGCCCCCAGCGGAGGCGTGCATGAAGGTCTCTGGTAATAGTTCTGAGTTGGTGGCCGCAGATGGTGTCGAAACCGGATTGCCTTCCCGGGCCTTGTTGTGGCTGTTCGGCAGTTTTGCAATTTTGCTCACGCCGCAACTGGATCGCCTGCCCATTTGGCTGATAGCCGCCTGCCTGGTGCTGGCCGGATGGCGCGGGGCGGCACAGTTCGGCCATGTTCGTCTGCCAGGGCGGTGGCTGCGAACCGGCATTATGTTGGTGTTGGTTGCGGTCTATATTGCCACGGTCCAGGGGCGCTTTACCGTGGATACGGCGGCGTCGTTTTTCGTGCTGGCGGTAGGGCTGAAGTGGCTTGAGACCCGAACCGTGCGCGATTTCTACGTGCTGTTCTTCATCCTTGCCTATCTGGGCACCGTGAATTTTCTGTTTCATCAGGAAATCCATTGGAGCCTCGTCAATATCCTCGCGGTTGCCTTGCTCTTAGTCGGTTTGCAGATCATCAACGCGCCGGATCTTCCTGGCAGCGTGAAGGCAGGCTGGAAAAGGCTGGGCCTGATGTTGCTGAAAACCCTGCCCATTGTCGTTCTGCTGTTTGTGTTTTTCCCGCGCATGGAGCCACTTTGGAGTGTGCCCCTGGTGTCCGGCCAGGCCAGGACGGGCATCAGTGACACCATGCGGCCAGGTGATATCTCAAATCTGGCTCAGAGCAGTGAGCGCGCGTTCCGAGCCACCTTTGGCGGACAGATGCCGGCTTACCGGGATCGGTATTGGCGAGGGCTGATCCTGGACTATCTCGATGGTGAAACCTGGAAGCAGCGCGACCGCGAACCATTCCAGCGCCCGGGACGGGTCGCCCTGGATGGCGGTGTTGGTGAGCTCGAGCCAGGCCAGTACGATGTGCTTCTTGAGCCAACGGACCAGCGCTGGGCCTTCGCGTTGGAGAGTTCGCGGGCCGTCTCGAGCAATGTTGTTGAGGAGTCTGAGGATCTCTTTCGGTTTAGACGGCCGGCAGATACCTCGGTGCGGTATCGCCTGGCCCAGGAAGATGCAAACAAACAAGCTCGTGAATTTTTGACCCTTAAGCAGCGGCGGCGCTACCTCCAGTTGCCGGCGACGGGAAATCCCCGCGCCCGACAGTTCGCTCGTGAGCTACGCAGCCAATACGGTGACATTGAGTTGGTTCAGACACTGTTAACCCGATTCCGGGAACAACCTTACTTCTACACGCTCAGGCCGCCCACCATGGGCGACAACGGCATCGATAACTTGTTGTTCGATTCCCGGCGCGGCTTCTGTGCCCACTACGCAGGAGCCACCACGTTCTTGCTGCGCTCTGCCGGCATTCCCGCGCGGGTTGTTGTGGGGTATCAGGGCGGGGCGCCTGGCGCCGGTGGCGATTACCTGATCGTCCGCCAGTACGATGCCCACGCCTGGGTTGAGGCATGGGTTGGTGACAGAGGGTGGGTCCGGATTGATCCGACCGCCGCCATAGCCCCAAGCCGAATTGAATCGGGATTGCGGGATGCGGTTGCGGATGAAGGCTCGTTCCTTGAAAACAACTGGGCATCGCCTCAGCGCTATGCCGATATTGCTGTGATTCAGTGGGCCAGCCTCCAGCTGGACCGGATCAATTACCAGTGGCAGCGCTGGATTGTGGGGTATCAGGGGCAAACCCAGATGAATCTGATGTCCCGTCTTCCCGGCAGCTTTGGCATGCGGGAGCTCGGTTACCTGACTGCCGGTATCGTCGGTGTGGGCTTACTGATAGCCGGGCTGGTTTCCGCCTGGCAGATGCGTCGCGGCGGATCCCGCGATGCCTTCCTGCGCATCATCGGCGGCTGGCACCACTTGAGCGCAAAGGCCGGAGTGCCGGTACGGGTCGGCGAGACACCATCAACGTTGGCTTTGAGGTTGGCAAAGGCTGAACCTGCTGTTGCCGAATCCGCCCGGCTTTTTGCCCACAGCATTAACAGCCATTACTATAGCGTTGGCTCGTCTGCGGGTCGCGATCGCGAGCTCAAACGTCTGCGGCGCCTGTTGCAGACCATGAAAAAACAGCTTCGGCGCCGACATTCAACCATGGGAAAACGTTCTTGACCGATAACGCACGCAATATGCCCTGGCAATCACGGGCCTGGGCCACGGTTCGAAGCCAATGGTCTGCAGGCCGGTTGCCCCATGCCCTGATCATTACGGGTGAACGTGGTGTGGGTAAACGCGCTTGGGCCCAGGCAGTGGCGGAATTACTGTTGTGTGATGCACCAACTACCGGCGAGGCGGGTGAGCCTGGTGCCTGTGGGCGCTGTAAACAGTGTGAACTGTTCGCAGCAAGCACCCACCCGGATCTCCGTGCGTACGCACCGGAGAAGTCCCGGATGGTAAAGGTTGATCAGGTGAGAGCGTTGTCGTCTTTTGCGGTGGCGTCGCCCCAGGTGGCCCAGCGAAAAGTCGCGATTATTGATCGTGCTGACCAGCTCAACATCAACGCGGCCAATGCGCTGCTTAAAACCCTGGAAGAGCCTCAGCCGGATGTCACCCTATTGCTCCTGCAGGAAAGCGGGCGGCCACTTTTGCCGACGATTCGTTCGCGGTGCCAGACCGTTACCATACCTACGCCGGACATGGAGGCAGCCAACAACTGGCTAGTGGGTGAGGTTCAGGCCCTGGATGAGGCGGCCCGGCCCTCCGCTCAGGTACTGGCAAAAGCGTTAATGCTCTCCGGCAACGCGCCGAGGCTGGCACTGGAATATGCCACGGGTGAGTTTATCGGATTGCGTGATAAGGCGTTTGATCAGTTCAAGCAGTTCATGAAGGGGCGCGTGCCGGTAGCGGAAGCGGCCAAGGCATTCAAGGCGCTCGGGCTGGAAGACAGCCTCTGGTTATTCGAAGGCTGGGCAGCTGACCTGGCAAGGCTGAGCCTGGGTGGCTCAGCGATCGATACGGAAGCAGAAGAAATGCTTGGCTTCCTTGCGCGGTCGAATCCAACATGGCGCGCCCATAAGCTGTTGGATATGGTCAAGGAGGCTCGGGAGGCTGGTGTCTATAATGCCAACCCCGAACTGGAGGCGAGTCGATTGTTGATTGCCTGGCAGAAGTTGATGCCTGTAAAACGTCGAGCCGGTTGATGACCTGTGATAGCGCCTTCCTGACAAACAACTGCTATGATTGCGAAAAGACAGGGATTTTTGTTCCTGCAACAACCTATTGAGATGACAAGAAAAGGTGTCAGTTATGGGGCCCGGATTTGGTGCACGCAGTGGCATTCTCACCCTGACCATTAAAGACAAGGCGGTTCTGTACGCCGCGTATATGCCCTACATTCGCCAGGGCGGGTTATTTATCCCAACCCAGAAGCAATACCAACTGGGAGACGAGGTTTTTCTGCTCTTGAACCTCATGGATGAGCCCGAAAAAATTCCGGTGGCGGGCAAAGTGATCTGGATTACCCCCAAAGGTGCCCAAGGCAATCGTGCGGCCGGCATCGGGGTGCAGTTCAATGGTGACGATGAGACGGCCCGTACCAAAATTGAATCCTATCTGGCGGGGTCGCTAAGTTCTGATCGCCCCACGCACACGATGTAAGGCGACCCAAGTATGAATGATACCGCCGTGTCTGCCGAGATATCTGAGAGCTTGACCGAATTCCGGGAAGCGGAATGGCAGCTCAGGAATGTTCACGTCGCAGGCTTGCACTGGCATGCCGATCGCAAAACCACGAACGACGTTCCGGTGCTCATGCTACATGGCTGGCTGGATAACAGCCTGACGTTTATCAAGTTGGCCCCTGCATTGGCCGCTCTGGCCGAGGTGTATGCCGTTGATATGGCGGGCCATGGCAAATCCGGACATCGCCCGGTCGGGCAAAGCTATCTGTTGATGGATTACGTCGCGGACGTGGCGGAACTGGTGGAAAATCACCTGCTGGCGAGCGGAAAAGAGCGGGTTGATCTGGTTGGTCATTCCCTCGGTGGCATTGTCTGCGCGCTTTACGCAGCGGCGTTCCCGGAGCGGGTTCGGAAGCTGGTGATGATCGACAGTCTTGGCGCAATCAGCCGCCCGGTCGATCAGACGATTCCTCAGCTTCGGCGCGCAATTCAGAAGCGACTTGCGGGCTCAGGGCGTCAAACCATTTACCCGGATATCGAAACCGCTGCGAAAGCCAGGGAAGGGGGGCTTAGCCCGCTGAGTCCGGAGGCTGCGCTTACGTTAACCCCACGCAACATGAGGCAGGAGCAGGGTGGATATGTCTGGCGGACCGATTCGCGTCTGCGCCATCCAACGCCTTTGATGATGAGTGAAGATCAGGTTATGGCCTCGCTGCGGGCGATTACGACGCCGACCCTGTTCGTGCGCGCTGACTCTGGTCTGCTGGCCAATCACGGCGGGCTTGATGAGCGGGGTCAAGCCATTGCCAACCTGAAGATTGCGCATGTTCCGGGCGGACATCATTGCCATCTGGATGGCGATACGCGCCCGGTTTCCGAGGCCATCAAACACTTTTTGAGCGATGAATAATATCTTTTCTAAAAAACTGTTCTCCCTGTGCTTGCTGCTGTCAGCATTCGGCGTTGCGCCTTTGGCGACGGCGGCCACCCCCGAGGTAATGCCTGACCCTTTTCCCCAGTCTTCGCTTGAGACCACGACGACCATCCGGTCACCCGGACATCTGGTGCTTTTCAGCCCGGTTCGGGAAGTGAATGATGAAATTCGCTCCGAAACCATGGCCCGGCTTCCGGTCCAGGGCGAAGGTCGGCTGTACGAAATCGCCCGTGACTCCAGTCGCGCAAAGGCCAGGGATCATTACCGGCGCTTGTTGCAGGCTCGGGGCGCCCAGGTGCTGTTCGAGTGTTCAGGGATTGGATGCGGGCGGAGTAATGTCTGGGCCAATCAGATCTTTGGTCAGCGCGTTCTTTATGGTCGAGATGCTACCCAGGATTACCTGGTCGCAGGCACCACTGAAAGCGACGGGAGCCGGTGGCTAACCCTGGTTTACACGGTAACCCGGGGCAATCTCAGGGAATACGTGTGGATTGAACACCTGGCTGTGGACCCGGGCGCAATGGTTCCGGGCTTGGGCAGTGTGAATAACAGGATTCGTGGGCCGGTTGTCGTACCCTGGAAAGGCGGGGTCACCTATCGTTTCGACTGGTCGGCCACAGAGCGGCGCCAGATTTCAGAGTGGGCCAGTGACGATGCGGCTACCGTTATTCTCACGGGTTTTGCCGCTCTTGGTGCCGATGAAACGTTAGAAGACGCGATGTCCCGCGCTACCGAGGCAACGGAGTCGTTGTCAGACGTCCTGTCTAAAACCGGGGTGCCGGCGGCGCGCCAGAAACTCATCATTGTTGGTCCGGGCGTTCCCATCGCCGACCCCAATCGCCAGGGCGATCGGGTGGAAGTGACGGTTATCACGAGGTAGTTAAATGGGTGATTCCACAAGCAAGCCGGGGGGCGACCCTGAAAGGACCGTGACTTCTGGAACTGAGGGTGGCGCTTCGGCGGTTGTAAAAAGCTCTACGGTATCCGCGGCCGCATCGGAGACATCATCTAGTCAGCCAAAGGCGGCTGCCAAACGGCAAACGGTCGCGCTGACGCTGGGCAGCGGTGGCGCCCGAGGCTACGCCCATATTGGTGCAATCGAAGTCTTGGTGGAACGCGGCTACGACATCATTGCGGTGTCTGGGTGCTCCATGGGCGCACTCGTCGGCGGCATGTATGCCGCGGGCAAAATGCAGGCGTACAAGGACTGGGTAACCGGCTTGGGCCAGTTCGATGTCCTGAAGCTGCTCGATGTCACTTTCAATTCGGTCGGCGCGATACGCGGTGAGAAAATTTTCTCAGTGGTTCGGGAGATGTTGGGCGACACCCGAATTGAGGATCTGCCCATTGCCTTTACCGCCGTGGCTACTGATTTGCTTGCCCACAAGGAGATCTGGTTCCAGGAGGGCCCACTCGACCAGGCGATACGTGCCTCCGTGGCAATCCCCAGTGTCGTAACACCGTTGGTACTGAATGGCCGGGTTCTGGTGGACGGCGCGCTGCTGAATCCGCTTCCCATCATTCCGACGATCTCTTCTCACGCTGATCTGATTGTAGCGGTGAATCTTAGTGGAGAGGATGAGCGGCGACGGCGAATTCCAGATGCGGCTTTCAGTCAGGATTCTGAAGGCGCGGATATGGACGAGTGGGTGGATACCATCCGTGAAAAAGCATCCCGTTGGTTTGACTGGGATACGTTGAAGTCCCTGGCTGCGCGAAAAGCGGAAAGTGACGAAACCCCCGAGGACAAGATCTCCCGGGAGATGAAGAAAAAAGGTGCTCAGAAAAAGGAAGAAAAGAGCGGCAACGAGAAAAAGGCTCAGGAAGAGCACGAAACCATCGACTGGGACAAGCTGGGAATTGGCAAGTTCGATGTCATGAACCTGACCGTGGAAACCATGCAGAGTGCTCTTGTGCAGTACAAGCTTGCCGGTTATCCGCCGGATCTGTTGGTTAATATTCCCAAGAACGCCAGCAGAAGCTACGACTATCATAAGGCACCGGAGTTAATTCAGCTTGGTCGCGAACGCATGTCGGCAGCATTGGACCGATTTGAGAAAAACAGGAGCAGCTCCGGGCCACTCGCGATTTAATCAGTGTCTGCCAAGACCGGATGTCGCAGAGGCTGCAGGGTGGGTATTAAAGGGCGTATAATGCCGCGCTGTTAATTTTGCCTTACAGGACCGTGCCCGTGACCAGCCCTATTGATGACCTACACACCGTTCGCGACTATCTGCGATACGCGTCAACGCAATTTGCGGCCTCTGGGTTGTATTTTGGTCATGGCACCGACAACGTCTGGGACGAGGCGGTGCAATTGGTGATGCGGTCCCTGAACCTGCCGCTGGAGAACAACACCCTGTTTCTTGATGCGCGGCTGGTCCGTGAAGAGCGACAGCTGATTCACGAACGCATCAAGCGCCGGATCACCGAGCGAGTTCCACTGGCGTATTTGCTGGGTGAAGCCTGGTTCATGGGTATGCCGTTTCACGTCGACGAGCGCGTTCTGGTGCCGCGCTCACCCATCGGTGAGCTGCTCGAAAACGGTCTCCAGCCCTGGCTGGGTGACAAGTCGGTGAGCCGTGTGCTGGATCTTTGTACCGGCAGTGGGTGCATTGGCATCGGCGCCGCCAGTATGTTTGAAGATGCTCTGGTTGATCTGGCCGACATCTCGGTTGATGCGCTGGAGGTGGCCGAATCGAACATTGATCTGCATGAGCTTGGTGATCGGGTCCAATGCATTCAGTCGGACGTATTCAGCAACATCATCGGCCGGTACGATGTCATTCTGAGCAATCCGCCGTACGTCGATGCGGAAGATCTTGCTGACATGCCGGATGAATACCATCACGAGCCTGAACTGGGATTGGCGGCTGGCTCTGACGGGCTGGATATTGCCCATCGGATTCTCGAAAAGGCTGCCGAGCACCTGACCGATGACGGGCTGCTGATTGTCGAAGTTGGCAACAGCTGGGGTGCAATGGATGATGCCTATCCGGAGCTTCCGCTGACCTGGCTGGAGTTCGAGAATGGTGGCAGTGGGGTGTTCCTGGTTACTGCGGAAGCCCTTCGCGAATGGCAGAAAAAGGCTTAAACCCTTTTCATATATAAACTGAATAAAGTGCTGAATCATGTCGGGAAATACCTTCGGAAAGTTGTTCACGGTCACCTCTTTTGGTGAAAGCCACGGCGCTGCACTGGGCTGCATTATTGATGGTTGCCCTCCAGGTCTGGAGCTAACAGAAGCGGACATGCAGCGCGATCTGGATCTTCGCAAACCCGGCACCTCCCGACACACCACCCAGCGTCGGGAGGCGGATGAAGTGCGGATTTTGTCGGGCGTGTTTGAAGGCAAGACGACTGGCACTCCGATCGGCCTTTTGATCGAGAACACCGATCAGCGCTCCAAGGATTACTCCAAGATCGCCGAGCAGTTCCGGCCGGCGCACGCCGATTACACCTACATGCACAAATACGGTGTGCGTGACTATCGTGGTGGCGGACGTTCTTCTGCTCGGGAGACCGCCATGCGGGTTGCCGCGGGCGCGGTCGCCCGGAAGTACCTGGAACAACGCCTGGGTATTACCATTCGCGGTTATCTGTCTCAGCTCGGCCCGATCAAGATCGAAAAGATCGATTGGGACCAGGTCCACCAGAATCCGTTTTTCTGCCCGGATGCCGATAAGGTGCCAGAAATGGAGGCCTACATGGACGCGCTCCGGAAGGAGGGCGATTCTATCGGTGCCCGCATTAACGTGGTAGCCGAGGGTGTTCCGCCCGGATTGGGCGAGCCAATATTTGATCGTCTCGACGCCGATCTGGCCCATGCCCTGATGAGCATTAATGCGGTCAAGGCGGTGGAGATTGGTGCCGGCTTCGACAGTGTCGAGCAGAAAGGCACCGAGCACCGGGATGAAATGACGCCGGAGGGCTTCCTGTCCAATAACGCCGGCGGCGTGCTGGGTGGCATTTCCTCTGGCCAGCCGATCACGGCAAGTATTGCGCTGAAGCCGACCTCCAGCCTGCGCCTGCCCGGGCGCGGCATTGATGTTCATGGCAACCCGGCCGAGATCATCACCACCGGACGTCACGATCCGTGCGTTGGCATTCGCGCCACACCGATTGCCGAGGCGATGATGGCCATCGTGTTGATGGATCATTACCTGCGTCATCGGGGGCAAAACGGTGATGTGTCGGTAGACACGCCGGTGCTGGGCCAGTTGTAAGCCGCAGCTGGCTCGGGAGCGCAGGCTATCTACTGGCGACTGTCCAACCTCTATTTCTGGTTCTTTGCCCTCCTCGGAGGGCTTTTGCCGTATTGGTCCCTGTATCTCGAAGGGCAGGGATTTACCTATCTCCAGATCGCCACGTTGATGGCGACCATTCAGCTGACCAAAATCGTTGCTCCCAGCGTGTGGGGTTGGCTCGGCGATCGCAGTGGACAGCGGGTTCGGTTGGTTCGCTTCGGGGCAATCACCGGCTCGCTGTTTTTCGCGGGTGTGTTTCTTGAGCCTGGGTTTTATGGCCTGTTACTGGTCATGCTGGCGTTCACCTTTTTCTGGAATGCCATCCTCCCGCTTTACGAGGTCATCACGCTCCGCACACTCGGCAAACGCAAAGATAAGTATGGCAAGGTCAGGCTCTGGGGTTCAGTAGGTTTCATTGTTGCCGTCGGTGTCGTCGGGGCCATTCTCGAGTATGTGCCCATCCAGAGTCTCCCCTGGCTGCTGCTGCCGGTGTTCGCCGGTATCGCAGTCTCTGCGTTTTTGGTGCCCTCGGAGCAGGGCGAACGCAAGCCGCCTGCGCCAAAAGGCAGTTTGAAAGCGATTGTGATGCACCCAGCGGTGGTTGCGTTTTTCCTGATGAACTTCCTGTTGCAGGTGTCGCACGGCGCCTATTACACGTTTTTCAGCATTCACCTTGCGCAGCACGGGTATGGCAAGCTATCCATTGGTTTGCTGTGGTCGTTGGGGGTGATTGCCGAAATAGGCCTGTTTCTGGTCATGCACCGGCTGTCCCGTCGGTTCAGTGTCCGGCAGATTGCGATCGGTGCGCTCACGTTGACGATGATTCGCTGGGTACTAATCGCAGAGGTGACCGATGTGTTGGCGGTTCTGATCTTCGCGCAGTGCCTGCATGCGGCCTCTTATGGGGCGCTGCATGCGCTTTCCGTGCAATACATTCAGGGTTTCTTTGGCAAGCATCATCATGGCCAGGGTCAGGCACTCTACAGCGGTCTGACCTTTGGCGCAGGCGGTGCGTTGGGGGCCTGGATGTCCGGGTTTCTTGTTGATGGTTTCAGCACCTCGGCTGCGTTCTGGGGCGGTGCCGTTGCCATGCTGGTTGCCATCGTCATTACCTGGCGGGGGTTGAGGCCGCCTCCAGCACCTGCTGTGCAAACGGAAGGCTAATCCGGTGTCTGGCCTGGGCTTGTGTTCAGTTCTTCTTCCCGTACGATTGCCAGCAAGGCCTGGGCCGCCAGACTAAGCCGACGGCCTGAGAGTCCAATTGCGCCCAGTACCCGGGAAACCGAAAAGCCGAGATCCAGCCTGTGAACAGAGTTGTCCAGCATGCGGATGGGTAGAACGCTCCAGCCCAGCCCGACACTGGTCATCATCTTTATGGTTTCCAGATAGTTGGTTGGAATCTGTTGCTGTAAGGGCAGGTTTGCCTCAAGGAACAAGCGACTGACGGTACGATAGGTCGCGGTTGTGGTGTCCGGCAGGAGTGCCGGGTAGCGAGCCAGGTCGCTGAGGGTTACCGGGTTTTGGCTGGTGAGTTCGTGGTCCGGTCCAGTGGCAAAGGCCATCGGGTCAGCCCATTGCTCGTACACCATGAAATGGCTTTCCAAGCTGTCACTGAGTGTGACAAACGCCAGTTCCGCTTTTCGTTTGCGCATCTGTGCGTAGGCTGCATCCGATTCCATGAATTGCAGGTTCAGTTTCACGTCGGGGTAGTCGGCGGTAAAGCGTCGAAGCCAGTTGGGCAAATGATGCAAGCCAATGTGGTGGCTGGCTATGATCTGTAACTCACCGGCAAGGGCTTCATTATCTGGGGATAGCGACACTCGTGCGTTATGGATTTCGTCCAGAATCAGGCGTGCGTGAGGGAGCAGGCGAGTACCGGCTTCTGTTAGCCGGATTTGCCGATGACTGCGGTCAATCAAGATGGTGCCCAGTTGGTGCTCCAGTGTCGCCAGCCGTTTGCTGATGGCCGGCTGGGTGAGGTGCAGAACCTCGGCAGCTTCTGAGAAAGAGCCCTGATCGATAATCGTCAGAAAGGCGCGAAGGGAATTGGAGTCCATGGGCTTCACCGGGGCAGTGGGTGTAATAGGTGCGCATGCAGTGGGCGCTACAGCCCCAAAAATAAGTTATGCCAATATGGAATGCAAAGAATAAAAAACATGAATTGAGGTTATCGGATGCGGGGGAGTAAGATAGACCCATTCATTGAACAAGAACCCCCTACGAACGAGAGAGTAATCATGGCGGGCAAGACCTTATACGACAAACTGTGGGACGACCACCTGGTCAAGCAACGGGACGACGGCTCTGCGTTGATTTATATCGACCGTCAGCTGCTGCACGAAGTCACTTCGCCTCAGGCGTTTGAGGGCTTACGGCTGGCCGGGCGTAAGCCCTGGCGGATCGATGCGAACATCGCCACTCCTGATCACAACGTTCCGACCACGGATCGAGACAAGGGTATCGACGGTATTGTCGATCCGGTCTCCCGCACCCAGGTGGAAACCCTCGACAAGAACTGCGACGAGTTCGGCATCCTCGAATTCAAGATCAAGGACCAACGCCAGGGCATTGTGCACGTTATCGGGCCTGAGCAGGGTGCAACGCTGCCCGGTATGAGCATCGTCTGTGGCGACTCCCATACCTCCACCCACGGCGCCTTCGGGTGTCTGGCTCATGGCATTGGCACCTCAGAGGTTGAGCACGTACTGGCGACCCAGTGCCTGGTGCAGCAGAAAATGAAGAACATGCTGGTGAAGGTAAATGGCAAGCTCGAGCCAGGAGTGACGGGTAAAGACGTTGTACTGGCTATCATTGGCAAGATCGGTACCGCCGGCGGTACCGGTCATGCCATCGAATTTGGCGGTGAAGCCATTCGTGGTTTGAGCATGGAAGCCCGCATGACCATCTGCAACATGTCGATTGAAGCGGGTGCCCGGGTGGGCATGGTTGCCGTGGATGACACCACCATCGACTACGTGCGTGGCCGTCCGTTTGCACCGACCGGTGAAACGTGGGATGCAGCGGTGGACTACTGGCGCACCCTGCACAGCGACGACGATGCTGTCTTCGATAAAGTGGTCGAGCTCGAGGGCTCTGAGATCAAGCCGCAGGTCAGTTGGGGTACTTCACCGGAAATGGTCGCCGGCGTCGACGGCTTCGTGCCGGATCCGGCCAAAGAGCAGGATCCCATCAAGCGTGAAGGCATTGTTCGGGCTCTGAAGTATATGGGGCTCGAACCTAACACGCCGATCACGGGCATTGCCCTGGATCGGGTATTTATCGGTTCCTGCACCAACAGCCGTATTGAGGATCTGCGCGAAGCGGCGGCAGTGGTCAAGGGGCGCAAGGTCGCTGCTGGTCTGAAGCAGGCCATGGTGGTCCCGGGCTCTGGTTTGGTGAAAGCCCAGGCCGAACAGGAAGGGCTGGATAAGATCTTTATCGAAGCAGGATTGGAATGGCGTGATCCGGGTTGCTCCATGTGTCTGGCCATGAATGCCGACAAATTGGGGCAGGGTGAGCATTGCGCGTCCACGTCCAACCGGAACTTCGAAGGACGTCAGGGCTTTGGTGGTCGCACTCACCTCGTCAGCCCAGCCATGGCCGCCGCCGCAGCGGTTACCGGCCATTTCGTTGATGTCCGTGAATTGATGAATTGAGCCACAGGAGAGAGACCATGCGCGCATTAAAGCAACACCAGGGCCTGGTGGCCCCCATGGACCGTTCCAATGTGGACACGGACATGATCATTCCCAAGCAGTTTTTGAAGTCTATCAAGCGGACCGGGTTTGGGCCGAACCTGTTTGATGAACTGCGTTACCTGGATGAGGGCAAGCCGGATCAGGATTGCTCCGAGCGTCCGATCAATCCGGATTTCGTTCTTAACCAGGATCGGTACAAAAACGCCAGTGTGCTGCTTGCCCGCACTAACTTTGGTTGTGGTTCGAGCCGTGAGCACGCCCCATGGGCGCTGGAAGACTATGGTTTTCGGGTGATCATTGCTCCCAGCTTTGCCGATATTTTCTACAACAACTGCTTTAAGAATGGGTTGTTACCAATTGTTTTAGAAGAAAAAATTGTTGATCAGCTTTTCAATGAGGCTGAGGCTCAAGAGGGCTATCAACTGGCGGTTGATCTCGAGGCAAAGACGGTCACCACGCCTGCCGGTGAGGCCTTCGATTTTGAGGTTGATGACTTCCGTCGCCACTGCCTGCTGAATGGCCTCGACGATATCGGCGTCACCCTCGAGCAAGCCGAAGTGATCAAGGCCTACGAAGAGCAGCGTCGACAGACCGCGCCCTGGTTGTTTGGCGCCGGAAACTGATTCTTATTGATTGAAGTAGATCTGACACAGGAAAGGATTATGTCCAGAACCGTATTAATGCTGCCGGGCGATGGTATCGGTCCCGAAATCGTTGCCGAAGCCGAACAGGTACTGAAAAAAGTAAACGAAAAATTTGGGTTGGGGCTCAGCTTTGAATCGGGTCTGGTCGGTGGTGCTGCCATCGATGCGACCGATTCGCCGCTGCCAGCGGAAACCCTGGAGAGCGCCAGAAAAGCTGATGCCATCCTGTTGGGTGCAGTTGGCGGCCCGAAGTGGGACAGCCTCCCGATGGCAAAGCGACCGGAAAAGGGCCTGTTGGGCCTGCGTTCGAATCTGGAGCTGTTTGCCAACCTGCGGCCGGCCATCCTATATCCCCAGCTGGCCTCGGCGTCGTCACTGAAGCCCGAGGTGGTGTCTGGTCTGGATATCATGATCGTGCGAGAGCTGACCGGCGGCATCTACTTTGGTCAGCCGCGAGGCGTTCGTGAACTTGAGAGCGGTGAGCGCCAGGGCTATAACACTTACGCTTATACCGAATCCGAGATTCGCCGGATTGGCCGTGTAGCGTTTGAGGCGGCTCAGCAGCGGGGCAAGAAACTGTGCTCCGTGGACAAGGCCAACGTCCTGGAAGTGACCGTGTTGTGGCGCGAGATCATGAACGATCTGTGCCGTGAATACCCGGATGTCGAACTGTCTCACATGTATGTGGATAACGCTGCCATGCAGCTGGTTCGCGCACCCAAGCAATTCGACGTGATTGTGACTGGCAACATGTTTGGTGATATTCTTTCTGACGAAGCAGCTATGCTGACCGGGTCTATTGGCATGTTGCCATCGGCGTCGCTGAACTCCGACAAGCAGGGTATGTATGAACCTTGCCACGGTTCAGCCCCGGATATTGCAGGTCAAGGCATTGCCAATCCGCTGGCTACCATCCTGAGCGCCGCCATGTTGTTGCGCTACAGCTTGGGTGAGGAAACAGCCGCGGAAGCTATTGAGACAGCGGTCAGCAAGGTGCTTGATCAGGGCTTGCGTACAGCTGACATCATGTCCGATGACGGCAAACGGGTCTCGACCCGTGAAATGGGCGAAGCCGTACTGGCTGCCCTGTAAACAGGCGCCTGTCCCGAAAATTTCAGACCCGACGGCACCACGATGCGGCTGCCGCGGGATCACCCATCCTGTCCCAGCCAGCGAAAAAGGTTGAGGGCGGGCATAAAAGAGGTTCAAAGGTCGCACATGAAGCGAGTTGGACTTGTAGGTTGGCGTGGCATGGTGGGCTCGGTCCTCATGCAGCGCATGCGTGACGAAAACGATTTCGCCGATATCGATCCGGTATTTTTCTCAACGTCGCAGACCGGTAAACCGGCGCCGGACGTTGGCAAGGAAGGGGTGCCTCCACTCCAGGACGCGTTCGATATCGATACTCTCAAAACCCTTGATGTTGTCGTCACCTGTCAGGGTGGGGATTACACCTCGGCGGTTTACCAGAAGCTGCGCGATGCCGGTTGGCAGGGCTATTGGATTGATGCCGCATCGACTCTGCGCATGGTGGACCATTCAGTTATCGTGCTGGACCCGGTTAACCGCAATGTGATCGATTCAGCCCTGGCCGAAGGTGTTAAAGATTACGTCGGTGGTAACTGTACTGTCAGTCTGATGATGTTGGCCCTGGGCGGCCTGCTTGAGCAGGATCTGATCGAATGGGTTTCTCCCATGACCTATCAGGCCGCTTCCGGTTCCGGTGCCCAGAACATGCGGGAGCTGCTCAACCAGATGGGCGATCTGCATGGCAGCGTGAAATCCGAGCTGGCGGATCCATCGTCCGCCATTCTCGAGATTGATCGCAAGGTTACCGAAACCATGCGTTCCGGCGACTTCCCGACTGAGCACTTTGGTGTTCCGCTGGCCGGTAGTCTGATTCCGTTTATCGACAAGCAACTCGACAACGGAATGAGCAAGGAAGAATGGAAGGCCGGTGTTGAGACCAACAAGATTCTGGGTCGCAGCGACAATCCGATTCCGATCGACGGTATCTGCGTTCGTATCGGCGCGATGCGTTCCCACAGTCAGGCCTTGACGATCAAACTCAAAAAGGACCTGCCGGTAGCGGAAATTGAGTCCATTCTGGCGAGAGCGAACGATTGGGTTAAGGTGATTCCCAACGATCGTGATGCCACCATGGAAGAACTCACGCCAGCTAAGGTCACAGGAACCCTCAGCGTTCCGATTGGCCGGATCCGAAAGCTCGCCATGGGGCCAGAATATATCTCTGCCTTCACGGTGGGGGATCAGTTGTTGTGGGGTGCCGCCGAGCCGTTGAGGCGCATGCTGCGAATCCTGCAGGAACGTTAAGAAATGTTACGCGGTGGCAATTAATGCCAACTGTGTCCGGTTTCTGAAAACCGGAAGAGGGGCGAAGGCTGATTTCAGCCTTCGCCCCTGTTATTTTCAAGAGCGCTAGGGAGTTCCGCGCGATTGATAAAAAAATGGTACAAGGGATGCGGCTGATTGATTGATAAAAGGGATATTATCAACAATACTTGCCGGACCAAACGTTAATAAAACGACATAATAACTAGAACTATCCAGACGGAAGTCATCCAACCTCGTCCGATTCTGTTTTATTAAAGCAGTAACGAATAACGGAGACTGGAAAGGAAAAAGCATGAAGGTACGCAAGCTTGCGGTTGCCCTGGCTCTGGCGGGAGGGCTTGGTTCCAGCGTCGCACAAGCCCTGGGGCTGGGAGAAATTGAACTTCAGTCTTATCTGAACGAGCCTTTGGATGCGGAGATAAATCTGCCCCAAAGTCGGGGAGTAGATCCTGGAGACGTGTTTGTGAACGTCGCTCCCGAATCTGCCTATGAAAGGGTTGGACTCAGCCGCAACCAGTTTCTGAGTAAGCTCAGGTTCCAGGTTGTTACACAGAACGATGGATCGCTGGCGGTCAATGTGTCGTCCAGGGAGCCCTTGCGTGAACCCTATCTGAACTTTTTGCTTGAGATGACTTGGCCAAGCGGAAGGTTGATGAGGGAATACGCGGTACTGGTAGATCCTCCGGTGTACGCCGAAGAATCCGGTGTCCAGGAGCAGGTCAGCGTTCCAGCGGTTACCTCGGTCCAGCCGCAGCCGTCAGTCGAGCGAAGCAGCGAATCCATTCGTCGCCAGACTCAGGCCCAGCAATCCCTGAGCCGTGGCTTCCAGGGTAGTACCCTGGGCCCAACCCGGTCATCTGACACCCTCTGGACCATCGCCTCGCGAGTTAGACCCAATGACTCGGTATCAATGCAGCAAGTGATGCTTGCCCTCCAGGATCTGAATCCTGATGCTTTTATTGGCGGCAATATCAATCGCTTGAAGCGCGGTGAAATTCTGCGGGTGCCGACGCTGGACCAGATCCAGTCACGCACCCGAGCCCAGGCGATCCGTGCAGTCAGCCAGCAGAATAGTGACTTCCAGACTCCAAAACGCACCGTCGACGCCACAGCCGCAAGCCAGCCTCAGGCGTCACCGGAACCGGCAACGGCTGGGGGTGATGAGCTTAAGCTTCTGGTCCCGGATGAAGATAGCCGCGAAGCAACTGAAGGCGGTTCAGCCGGTGGCGATGGTCAGCTTGCCGGCGGTGTGGACGCCGGGAATGCGGTCGCGATGGAGCAGCTTGAAAGTGCCCGTCGTGAAAACGCAGAACTGAACACCCGTGTTGGTGATCTGCAGGAGCAGGTCGAGACACTGCAGCGATTACTCGAATTGAAGAATAGCCAGCTCGCAGAAATGCAGCAGATGGCCGGAGATTCGGAAGAAGTCGCAGCAACAGATGCGCCGGAAGGTGCCGCTGACGTTGAAGGCACACCTGTGGCAGCTGATTCCGAGGCTACGGGACAGGATCAGGCTGCTACCGATGCAGGTGAAGCCGAGCCGGCTGCTGAAGTCGAAACTTCTGATGCCACTGAGGGCACAGCCACAGCGCCGGAAGGTGAAGTCGCTGAAGCCGAGGCCGCTGCAGATGACGGTTCTGCGGTTGACGCTGAGCCGATGGCGGAGCCCGAGCAGGTAGAGGTTGTCGAGGCCGAGCCTGTAGCTCCGGAAACTGTAACCGACGAAGCAGCACCAGTGCCGCAGCCGTCCAATCAGCAGCCGGCAGCTGATAGAGGTTTACTGGGAAATATCTTTGATTCCATCACCGGCAACGCGATCTACCAAATTGCAGTTGGTGGTGGCCTGATTGTTCTGCTGCTGCTTCTGTTGCTCTTGGCCCGCAGAAATGCCAATCGTGAAAAGGCGTTTTACGAGCAACTGAACGGTGAACCAGAGGATGCCAGTGATTCGTTCCAGCTGAGCCTGGATGACGAGGAGCCAGGCTCAGCTGGAACCGAAGATCCACTGGCCGAAGCCGACACCTACATTGCCTACGGT
>Ga0207899_1000105_pt1 | contig 40486 bp, 31 predicted proteins | sample MalvirmetaMSP134_FD_184235 | JGI IMG/M metagenome (GOLD analysis project Ga0207899, IMG submission 184235) | Marine viral communities from the Deep Pacific Ocean - MSP-134 (SPAdes) | ecosystem: Environmental > Aquatic > Marine > Oceanic | place: Pacific Ocean | collected 2011-06-28
CACCCTCTCCACGCATTCGGCCAGTCCGGACGCGCCCTTCGGTGGAGCGAGATGAAACTAATATGGGTACGGAGGAAGGGAGGGGGATAAGTTTATTTTGGACATACAGAGCCGAGGTGGTGATATCGGCCTTTCCATTCGTGTGTCATGCCCGGGCTTGACCCGGGCATCCAGGGCGACGTGCCGTGCTTTTCGGTGAAAGAGTCTTGCGAAGAGGACGCCGCTTCGCGGCTTCTGGATTGCCGGATCAAGTCCGACAATGACATACGGGTTTGCGCGAAAGACGTGGATGGCCCGCCACCTTGATTACAAAGGAGGGCCGGGCCATGACGTTTTGTCGGAGACCGAATAAGGGTCAACTACACCCGCTGGTCCCACCGCATGTATCGCACTTCAAACACGTCCCGTTCCGCACCATCGTGAAGTTGCCGCATTCGCCGCAGGCTTCGCCTTCGTAGCCCTTCATGCGGGCTTCGACGACGCGGGACATGCCGGCGCCTCCGGACGATCCGCCGCCTGACGACACCGCACCGACCGCAACGGCGCCCACAGCTTCGGCGGAGCCGGATCGCATCAGCGCGCCGGCCGCCATGACTTCCGCCTTCACCGTCTGCTCGCGGACCGCGGGGGCGGCGACCGCTTCCGCGGTATCGGCGCGGGCTTCCGCCGCCGCGCCGCCGCGCACGAGATAGAGGTTTCCCATCTGCGCCATGCGCGTGTAGCCGGGGCTGACGACGGCGGAGGCGGGGAGCGCCGGCGCCTTGCCTTCGTCGGCGCCGTCGCCCATCGCGTCGAAGGCGAGTTCCTTCGGATCGACATGGCCGAGATCGGAACGGTCGAGATAGGAGACGGCGAGCTCGCGGAACACATAGTCGAGGATCGAGGTCGCGTTCTTGATCCGGTCGTTGCCCTGCACGAGGCCCGCGGGCTCGAAGCGGGTGAAGGTGAAGGCCTCGACATATTCCTCAAGCGGCACGCCATATTGCAGGCCGAGCGAGACCGCGATGGCGAAATTGTTCATGAGGCTGCGAAAGGCGGCGCCTTCCTTGTGCATGTCGATGAAGATTTCGCCGATCTTGCCGTCGTCATATTCGCCGGTGCGCAGGTAAACCTTGTGGCCGCCGACCAGCGCCTTCTGGGTGTAGCCCTTGCGCCGGTCGGGCAGGCGGTCGCGCGTCTGCTCGGAGGCGACGACGCGCTCGGCAAGCTGCATGGCCGAGCGTTCGGCAACGATGCGGGCGCGCTCGGCCTGAGGCTGCGCGATAAGCGTCTCGACCGCGCTTTCCTCCTCGTCATCCTCGATGTCGTCGTCGAGAAGCTGCGAATTGAGCGGCTGCGAGAGTTTCGAGCCGTCGCGGTAAAGTGCATTCGCCTTCAGGCCGAGTTTCCAGGAGAGCATGTAGCTTTCCGTGCAGTCCTCGACGCTCGCCGAGTTCGGCATGTTGATCGTCTTCGAGATCGCGCCGGAGATGAAGGGCTGCGAGGCCGCCATCATGCGGATATGGCTTTCGACCGAGAGATAGCGCTTGCCGGTGCGGCCGCAGGGGTTCGCGCAATCGAAGACGGAGAGATGCTCGTCCTTCAGGCCCGGCGCGCCCTCAAGCGTCATGGCGCCGCAGACATGAAGGTTCGCCGCCTCGATTTCCTGCTTCGTGAAACCCAGCGCCGCGAGCATGTCGAAATCGAGATCGTCCATCGCGTCCGCATCGAGGCCGAGCACCTCGGTGCAGAAGTCCTCGCCGAGCTGCCACTTGTTGAAGACGAAGCGGATATCGAAGGCGGTCGCGAGCGCGGCCTCGACGGTGGCGATCTTCTCCGGCGTGAAGCCCCGCTCCATCAGCCGCTCGTGATTGACGCCCGGCGCATTTGCGAGTGTGCCGAGGCCGACGGCGAAGTTCACGATCTCCTCGATCTGGGTGTCGGCATAGCCGAGCGTACGGAGCGCCTGCGGCACAGCGCGGTTGATGATCTTGAAATAGCCGCCGCCCGCGAGCTTCTTGAACTTCACCAGCGCGAAATCGGGCTCGATGCCGGTCGTGTCGCAATCCATGACGAGGCCGATGGTGCCCGTCGGCGCGATCACCGTTGCCTGGGCGTTGCGGTAGCCGTAGCGCTCGCCCATCGCGACCGCGAGGTCCCAGGAGGCTCGGGCATGGTCGACGAGATCGGCCTGCGGGCAGTTCGCCGCGTCGAGGATCTGCGGATAGACGGAAAGCTCTTCGTAGCCGCCGTTCAGCCCATGCGCGGCGCGGGCATGGTTGCGCATCACACGCAGCATGTGGTCGCGGTTTTCCTCGAAGCCGGGGAAGGGCGCAAGCTCCTTCGCCATCTGCGCCGAGGTGGCATAGGACACACCCGTCATGATGGCGCTGATCGCGCCGGTGAGCGCGCGCGCCTCGCGGCTGTCATAGCCGAGGCCGCAGGACATGAGCAGCCCGCCGATATTCGCGAAGCCGAGGCCGAGCGTGCGGAAACGGTAGCTGCGCTCGGCGATCTCGCGGCTCGGGAACTGCGCCATGAGGACGGAGATTTCGAGCACGATGGTCCAGAGCTTCACCGCATGTTCGAAGGCTTCGACGTCGAAGCGTCCGTCGGCCTCGCGGAACTGGATCAGGTTGATCGAGGCGAGGTTGCAGGCCGTATCGTCGAGGAACATGTATTCCGAGCACGGATTGCTGGCGCGGATCGGGCCGGAGGCGGGGCAGGTGTGCCAGTCATTGATCGTGGTGTGGTACTGGATGCCGGGGTCGGCGCTCGCCCAGGCGGCATGGCCGACGCGGTCCCAGAGCTCGCGCGCGGGCAGCGTCTTCGTCGCCTCGCCGGTGAGCCGGCTCTTGAGCGTCCACTCCTCGTCCTGCTCGACCGCGCGCAGGAAGTCGTCGGTGACGCGCACCGTGTTGTTCGAGTTCTGGCCCGAGACGGTGAGATAGGCTTCGGAGTCCCAGTCCGTGTCGTAGGTGTCGAATTCGATCTCGGTGTAGCCCTGCCGCGCGAACTGGATCACACGCTGCACGTAGTTTTCGGGCACATGCGCCTTGCGCGCGGCCACGATCTCGCGCTTCAGGGCCGGGTTCTTCTTCGGATCGAAACAGGCGTCGCCATCCGCCTCGCAGTTGACGCAGGCGCGCATGATTGCGGCGAGATGCTTCTTGTTGACCTTGGAGCCGGTGACGAGGGCAGCGACCTTCTGCTCTTCCTTCACCTTCCAGTCGATGAAGTCCTCGATGTCGGGATGGTCGATGTCGACGATGACCATTTTGGCCGCGCGCCGCGTCGTGCCGCCGGACTTGATCGCGCCCGCCGCGCGGTCGCCGATCTTGAGGAAGCTCATCAGGCCGGAGGACTTGCCGCCGCCGGAAAGAGACTCGTTCTCGCCGCGCAGGTCAGAGAAGTTGGAGCCGGTGCCCGAGCCGTACTTGAAGAGCCGGGCCTCGCGTACCCAGAGGTCCATGATGCCGTTCTCGTTCACGAGATCGTCGTTCACGCTCTGGATGAAGCAGGCATGGGGCTGCGGATATTCATAGGCCGTCGAGGTGCGGGCGGTCTCGCCGGTCGCCGGGTCGGTCCGCCAGTGGCCCTGCGCCGGGCCATCGATGCCATAGGCCCAGTGAAGGCCGGTGTTGAACCATTGCGGGGAGTTGGGCGCCGCGATCTGCGCGGCCAGCATGAAGCGCTGCTCGTCGTAGAAGGCGCGCGCGTCCTCTTCCGTGTCGAAATAGCCGCCCTTCCAGCCCCAATAGGTCCAGGTGCCCGCCATCCGGTCGAACACCTGCCGCGCGTCGCGCTCGGGACCGAAGCGGTCTTCCGCGCGCAGGGCTTCGAGCGCGTCCGTGTCGGGCGCGCGCCGCCAGAGGAATTCCGGCACGCCGTCTTCCGGCACCGTCTTCAGCACCGCCGCCACGCCCGCCTTGCGGAAATATTTCTGCGCCAGCACGTCGCAGGCGACCTGGCTCCAGTCGGCCGGGACCTGGATGTCCTGCAGGTTGAAGACGACGGAGCCGTCCGGATTGCGAATTTCGCTCGTGGTCGTGCGGAAGGCGAGGCCTTCGTAAGGCGACTGACCTTCGACAGTGAAACAACGCTGGATACGCATCTGGCCCCCGGATTTTCCGCATGGAATTTCTGTTCCCCGGAGGAAGAGAAGGAGCGGCCGCCGACACGGTCTTTGAAAGGCTTCAGGGCATAAGATCCCGTTGCGCCGCGCCATTCTGGAGAGAGCCACCTAAGTGACTGTTTCCATTTGGCTTTCGCCGCCGAGCGTTGTGCTCTTTTGGGTGCCCGCCTGTTGCTCCTGCCTCGCCCCTGAGGGAGAACAAATCCTAGGGACGATGGCCGGGGCCCGTCAAGCCAAAGACGCAAGATGTAGATATGACAGGCATCCAAGACACGAGATGCGGTGGGGTGGCCGCCCGAATCGAGGCGTTAACGACCATTGTGAGTTAACAGAGCGGAAACCTCTGGCCTGCTATCAATTCAGGTACGAAACCCAGAATAGGTGGAGAGTCCCAGTGGGCGAGCAGAGCACAGCCTTCGGCAAGGAGCTGAAGTCGCTGAAAATCCTTACGGTCGAGGACAATGGCAGCATGCGTCTGCTGCTCCGGACCATGCTCAATACCTTCGGCATCTCCACGATACGCCAGGCGCGCGACGGCACCGACGGCCTCACCGAATTGCAGCTCTACGATATCGACCTGGTGATCTCCGACTGGGAGATGCAGCCGATGAACGGCCGCGATTTCATCACCAGTGTGCGCGCCATCGGCAACGAGCCCATCTGCTTCACACCGATCATCGTGCTGACGGGCCATGCCTCGCGTTCGCTCATCACCGAGGCCTTCGAGATCGGGGCGACCCATCTCCTCGTGAAGCCGGTGACGCCGGCGAGCCTTCTCCACCGTATCGAATGGGTGCTGAATGACGCCCGCCAATTCGAGGCCGCGGGGGGCATCTACCGCCAGCCCATGATTATCCAGGAGCGCGAAGGGCTGAAACGGACCAAGACGGTCGGCCAGACCACCTGGGCCCTCGAATAAGCCTCGGTCGCGGGCTGGACCGGACCTCCCCCCGATGTCATATTCTGCCCGTTTTCCGGCCCCATAAGGCCGGAATCGCGTCTACAATGAGAGACGCGTGGGCGCGGTCGTTTTCAGCGGGAAAGTTCATGGGTCTGTTTTCTGAAATCTTCATCTGGTGGCACGGCCAGACCATGGGCACGCGCTTCCATACCTGGCGCAAGGGCCGCCTCGTCGGCGAGGACGGGCAGGGCAACCGCTACTACGAAGCGAAGAACGGCGAACAGATCGGCGGCTATGTCCGCCGCTGGGTGATCTATGACGGCCTTGCCGAGGCCTCGCGCGTGCCGCCGGACTGGCATGGCTGGCTGCATCACACCGTGGATACGCCGCCCACCGAAGAGGACTACGCGCCCCGCGAGTGGCAGCAGCCTCACATGCCCAATCTCACCGGCACCCGGCATGCCTATCGCCCGGCCGGCAGTCTGCACAAGGGTGGCGAGCGCCCGCAGGCGACCGGCGATTACAAGGCCTGGCGGCCTGAATAACCAGTCTTCCGCTCCGACAAAGAGCGTCATCCGGGGAGCCCCATGCAGAGCAATCTCGTTGAAACGCTGATCGGCACGCTGGTTGTCGTGGTGGCCGCAGTCTTTCTTTTCTACGGCTATTCCGCTTCCGGCATGCGCAGCTCGTCGGGCTATCACGTCAATGCCGCCTTCAGTTCCGTCGACGGGCTGGCGAACGGTTCGGATGTCCGCCTCTCGGGCATCAAGATCGGCACGGTGGTTGGCCAGGATCTCGATCCGGAGACCTACCAGGCGGTGGTCAAGCTCGACATTGCGAGCGATGTGAAGCTGCCGGACGACAGCAGCGCCAAGATCACGAGCGAGGGGCTGCTCGGCGGCAGCTACATCTCGGTGACGCCGGGCGGCAGCGAGGAGATGCTGGCCGATGGCGGCGAGATCATGTTCACGCAAGGCTCCGTCGACCTGATGAGCCTGATCGGCCAGGCCGTCTTCTCGGCGTCGGACAGCGGCTCGGACGAGTAGTCTCCCGGAGAGTGCCGATGCGTTTTCTCATTCCCACAGGCGCGGGCTTCGCGTTTCTCGCCGTCGCCGCCACGCCGGCGCTTGCCGACAAATATCCGGTCGCCGTCTTCAGCGGTCTCGACAAGACGACGGCGCGCGTCACGAGTTTCGATGCGAAAGTGGGCGAGGCCGCGCAGTTCGGCTCGCTCGAGGTTCTCGTCAGGGCATGCGACAAGAAACCCCCGGAAGAGCCGCCCCGGACGGCCGCCTATGTGGAAATCCGCCAGCTTGAACGCGACGAGAAAACGGAAGGGGAGGTGAACCCGCCCTCGCCGTCTTCCGGCGCCGAACCGCTCGTCTTCCAGGGCTGGATGTATGCGGAGAGCCCGGGGCTCAACGCGCTGGAGCACCCCGTCTACGACATCTGGGTGACGGACTGCAAAACCTCGTCCGGCGGCGCATCCTCCGGCAGCGAATAGAAATCTCCCTGCGCCGCCGTCGCCTTCATCAGCTTCACGCGATAGAGGTCGCGTGAAATCTCGATCGCGCCGAACTGCTTCAGATGCGACGTCACGAACTGCGTGTCGAGAAGCGTGTAGCCGCCCCGGATCAGCCGCGCGACGAGATGGACGAGGGCGACCTTGCTCGCATCGGTGACGCGGCTGAACATGCTCTCGCCGAAGAACGCCGCCCCCAGCGAGACGCCGTAGAGGCCGCCGGCGAGTTTTTCCCCCTGCCAGCATTCGACGGAATGCGCGCGGCCCCGCGCGTGCAGTTCGCAATAGAGACCGACGATGCGCTCGTTGATCCAGGTGCCGTCGCGGTTGGGCGCCGCCTCGGCGCAGCCGAGCATGACCTCGCGAAATGCCGTGTCGATCCTGATTTCGAAAGGCTGCTGCCGGACGGTACGCTTCAGGCGCTTCGGCACGTGAAAGGCGTCGAGCGGGAGGATGCCGCGCACCTCCGGATCGATCCAGTAGAGCTCCGGATCGTCGCGCGATTCCGCCATCGGAAACACGCCATAGGCATAGGCGCGAAGCAGGACCTCGGCATCGATATCGCTCATGCCCGTCTACTCGCCGTGTCCACGGGCCCCGTCAGGACTTCTGTTTCAGGAAGTCCTCAAGCCAGTGGATATGATACTCGCCATTGATGAAATCCGGTTCGTTCACAAGATCCTGGAACAGCGGGATCGTCGTCTTGATCCCGTCGATGACGAACTCGTGCAGCGTCCGGCGGAGCCGCATCAGGCATTCGTTGCGGTTGCGCCCGCTCACCACAAGCTTGCCGATCAGGCTGTCGTAATAGGGTGGAATGCGGTAGCCCGAATAGACCGCGCTGTCGACTCGCACGCCGAGCCCGCCCGGCGTGTGGAAATCCTTCACCGTACCCGGCGAGGGCGCGAAGGTGCGCGGGTCTTCGGCATTGATGCGGCATTCGACGGCATGGCCGGAAAATTCGACATCCTCCTGCCGGAAACTCATCTCCATGCCGGCGGCGATGCGGATCTGCTCGCGTACGAGGTCGATCCCCGTCACCGCTTCGGTGATCGGATGTTCGACCTGAAGGCGGGTGTTCATCTCGATGAAGAAGAACTCGCCGTTCTCGTAGAGGAATTCGACCGTGCCGACGCCGAGATAGCCCAGCTTCTTGATGGCGCGCGCGACGATGCCGCCGATTTCCGCGCGCTGCTGCGCGTTGAGCGCGGGCGAGGGGCACTCCTCCAGCACCTTCTGGTGGCGGCGCTGCAGCGAGCAGTCGCGTTCGCCGAGATGGGCGACATTGCCGTGACTGTCGGCGATCACCTGCACCTCGATGTGGCGCGGCTGGCCGAGATATTTTTCCATGTAGAGCGCGTCGTCGCCGAAGGCGGCCTTCGCTTCCGACCGCGCGGTCGAGAGCGCCGAGGAAAGCTCCTCGCGCGAGCGCGCGACCTTCATGCCGCGTCCGCCGCCGCCAGCCGCCGCCTTGACGAGCACGGGATAGCCCGTCTCCTCCGCGACCTTGTAGGCCTGGTCGTCGGTCGTGATCGCGCCGTCGGAGCCCGGCACCACGGGAATGCCGAGTTCCTTCGCGGTGATCTTCGCCTGGATCTTGTCGCCCATCAGGCGGATATGGTCGCCGCTCGGGCCGATGAAGGTGATGTCATGCGCCTTCAGAATGTCGGCGAAGCGCGCATTCTCGGACAGGAAGCCGTAGCCCGGATGGACCGCGTCCGCGCCGGTGATTTCGCAGGCGGAAATGATCGCCGGGATGTTCAGGTAACTTTCGCTTGCGGCCGGCGGGCCGATGCAGACGCTTTCATTGGCGAGGCGGACATGCATCGCGTCCGCATCCGCCGTCGAATGGACCGCGACCGTCTTGATGCCCATCTCGCGGCAGGCGCGATGGATGCGCAGCGCGATTTCGCCACGGTTTGCAATGAGGACCTTCTCGAACATGAGGCGGCCCGTTATTCGATGACGAAGAGCGGTTCGCCGAACTCGACCGGCTGGCCGTCGTCGACGAGAACCGCGGTGAGCTTGCCGGAGCGCGGCGCCGGAATGTGGTTCATCGTCTTCATCGCTTCGATGATGAGGATCGTCTGCCCCTCGCTCACATTGGTGCCGGGCTGGACGAAGGTTGGGGCGCCGGGCTCGGGCGAGAGATAGGCCGTGCCGACCATCGGCGAGGCGACGGCGCCGGGATGGGACGCGGCTTCGGCGGCGGTGGGCGCCGCGGCCGGGGCGGACGCCGCCGCGGGGGCGGGCGCCGAGGGCGCGACATGCGCGACCGTCGCCGTCACCTGCCGCGCCACGCGCAGCTTCAGATTGTCCGTCTCGATTTCGATCTCGCTCAAATCCGTCTCCGTGAGGAGGGCGGCGAGCTGCCGGATCAGTTCCTGGTCGACGCCTGCTTTGCTCATCTCGCTCTTCTTGCTTTCCTGTTTACTCGCGGACTTGCCGTTGCTGTTGCCATTGCCGCTGGGCGGCGGGGTTTTCGATGCCAAGGCCGATGTCCTTACAGTTTGCTTTTCACGGCTTCGAGCGCCAGCTCGTAGCCAATGGTGCCGAGGCCGCAGATGACGCCCGTCGCGACCGACGACACGGTCGAATGATGACGGAAGCTCTCGCGCTTATAGACATTCGAGATGTGCACCTCGATCACCGGAATGTCGAGCGTCGCCAGCGCGTCGTGGATCGCGATCGAGGTATGCGAATAGGCGGCCGCGTTCAGGATCACGGCGGCGGCTTTCTCCCGCGCCTCCTGTATCCAGTCGACAAGGTCGCCTTCGTGGTTCGACTGGCGGCAGACGACACCGAGACCAAGCGACTTCGCCTTCGCCTTCACCTGCTTTTCGATGTCGGCAAGCGTCGTCGAGCCATAGATTTCCGGTTCCCGCTGGCCGAGCAGGTTCAGGTTCGGCCCGTTGAGCACATAGACCGGTTTCGCCGGTGCTTTCGGGGCCGCTTTGGAACTGGATCTGGCCATCGGGTGGAAGGCTTCCTTGCGCGTCGTCTTGCCCGGGGCGCGGTGGCCTGCGGGCGGGTTATGGAGGGGAACGTATCTTGTGGCAAAAGGGCGAAAATGTGATGCCCCGAAGCCCGCTTTGCCCCTCGAATCGAGGCCTTCTTTATACGGGACTAGCCGGGCCAGTAAAAGCCTTGGAAGCCCAAGGGTTTGGAGCTTCCTTAACGGCACCCGCGGCGCCTTGAAGTTGAGGGCCCGCTCACCCATTATCCGGCCAGTGGAGAGGCGTTAAGGACGACATGAAGCTCACGGTGAACGGCGAATTGCGCGACGTCGAAGGCCCGATCACGGTCCTCGGCCTTGTCGAGAGCTTCGGGCTGAAACCGCAGAAGATCGCGGTGGAGCGAAACCTCGAAATCGTCCCGCGCTCGGCCTATGGGGAGGTCGCGCTTGCGGAAGGCGACCGCATCGAGATCGTGAATTTTGTCGGCGGCGGCTGAGGCCGCCCGGAATGGAGTAACGGAAGTGACGGAAGCGGCAGCGCGCATCGAGACCCCGGCCCCGGACGGCGAGGACAGCTTCGTCGTGGCGGGCCGCAAGTTGAAGTCGCGCCTTATCGTCGGCACCGGCAAATACAAGGACCTCGCCGAGAACGCCGCCGCTGTCGAAGCCGCAGGCGCGGAGATCGTCACCGTCGCGGTGCGCCGTGTGAACGTCACCAATCCGGACGAGCCGATGCTCGTCGACTACATTGACCCGAAGAAAGTGATCTATCTGCCGAACACGGCCGGCTGCTACACGGCGGAAGACGCGGTGCGCACGCTCCGCCTCGCGCGCGAAGCGGGCGGCTGGAACCTCGTGAAGCTCGAAGTGCTGGGCGACCAGAAGACGCTCTATCCCGACATGATCGAAACGCTGCGCGCGGCGGAAGCGCTGCTGAAGGACGGCTTCGAGGTCATGGTCTATTGCACCGACGACCCGATCATGGCGAAGAAGCTGGAGGACATGGGCTGCTGCGCGATCATGCCGCTCGCAGCCCCCATCGGCTCGGGCCTCGGTATCCAGAACCCGATCAACATCCGGCTCATCGTCGAACAGTCGAAAGTGCCCGTGCTGGTCGATGCGGGCGTCGGCACGGCGTCCGACGCCGCCATCGCGATGGAATTGGGCGTCGACGGCGTGCTCATGAACACGGCGATCGCGGAAGCGAAAGACCCGATCAGAATGGCCCGCGCGATGAAGCTTGCGGTCGAAGCCGGGCGCCTCGCCTATCTCGCGGGACGGATGCCGAAGAAGAAATACGCCGATCCCTCCTCGCCGATGGGCGGACTGATCTGAGCCTCAGCGGAACAGCACGACCGGTATCCGGCAGGAGCGGATCATCTCGGTTGTCGTCGAGCCGATGATGAGGTTGCGGATGTGCGAGTGGCCATAGGCGCCCATCGCCAGCAGGTCGATCCCCTCCGCTTCCACCAGTTCCGAGATTGCGGCTTCCGGCGCCTGCGCGGTGATGTCGGCCCTGGCGTCATAGCCTGCCGCATTGAGCTGGACACAGGCCTCGTCGAGCTTGCCGCGAAGCTCCGGCGTGCTCCTGCCCGCCATCAGCAGCCGGCATTCGAGGCCCGCGAACAGCTTGCTCGCGGCGATATGCTGGACCGCCTTGATGCTGCTCGCGCCGCCATCGAAGGCGATCAGGAAACGCTTCGGTGCCCGAAACGCGCGGGCGGCGACGAAGACCGGCTTGTGGCTCGCGCGCACGATCCGCTCGATGTTCGAGCCGAGATGACGCCCGGTGAAGTCCGCCGCCTCGCCCCGCTTGCCGATCACGATCATCTCCGCATCGGCTTCGCTTTCCGCCGCCAATTCCAGAATGTCGCCAATGAGGAGCCGCGCCGTGACATTGGTGACGCCCGCCGCGGCGATCACGGCCCTGGCGTCCTCGAGAATGGCGCGGCCGCGCTGCTGCTGCAGCTTCGCGCGCTGTTCGTCGAGCTGTGTCAGTTCTTCGAGCAGCGCACTGCGCGCGCCGAGCGCGAGGCTGCCGCTGAGGTCGGAGGCTTCCGCGCTGTCGCGCCGGCCGAGCACGTGCAGCAGTTCGATGGTCGCGCCCGTCCGCGCCGCGACCCAGGCGGCATTCTCGCAAACGCTGTGCGAATAGATGGAGCCGTCCACCAGTGCGACGATTTTTCCCGTCATCTTTTCCTCCTCAATGCCCCATCAGCTTTTCGAGCGCGCCGGGCTCGTCATGGATCGCCAGCCGGTCGACGATGGTCTCGCTCGCCTTGTTGAGCCCGACGATCTCGACCGTGGCCCCGTCGCGCCGGAATTTCAGCACCGCCATGTCGAGCGCCGCGACGCTTGAAATATCCCAGATATGCGCGCGGCTGACGTCGATGACGACGCGCTCCAGCGCTTCCCTGAAGTCGAACGCGGCAAGAAAATCATCCGCCGAAGCGAAGAATATCTGTCCCTCGATCACATAGACCCGTTCGCGCCCGTCTTCCGAAAGCGTGGAGGTGACGCGGAAAATCTGCGCGATCTTCCAGGCGAAGAAAAGGCCGGAAAGGAGAACGCCGGTCAGCACGCCGAGCGCGAGATTATGCGTGAACACGACCACGACAACGGTTGCCAGCATGACGGCGGAGGAGCTGCGTGGATGATGGCGCAGGTTGCGGATCGACGACCAGCTGAATGTGCCGATCGACACCATGATCATGATCGCGACGAGGGCCGCCATCGGGATCTGCTTCACCCAGTCGCCGAGCACGACGATCATGAAGAGCAGGAAGATGCCGGCGCAGAAGGTCGAGAGCCTCCCGCGCCCGCCGGACTTCACGTTGATCATCGACTGGCCGATCATGGCGCAGCCCGCCATGCCACCGATGAAACCGGTAGCCGTGTTGGCGATGCCCTGGCCGATGCATTCCTGGTTCTTGTCGCTCGGCGTATCGGTGAGGTCGTCCACGATGGAGGCCGTCATCAGCGACTCAAGCAGGCCGACCGCCGCGACGGCCGCCGAATAGGGCAGGATGATCGTCAGCGTTTCGAGATTGAACGGAATTTGCGGGATCAGAAACACGGGCAGCGTGGAAGGCAGTTCGCCCATGTCGCCGACGGTGCGGATGTCGAAGCCGAAATAGATCGCCACCGCCGTCAGCACGACGATGCAGATGAGCGGCGAGGGGATCGCCTTGGTCAGCATCGGAAAGAGATAGATGATGGCGAGGCCCGCCGCGACCATGACATAAGTGAGCGAGGGCACGCCGATCAGTTCCGGCAGCTGCGCCATGAAGATGAGGATCGCCAGCGCATTCACGAAACCCGTCATCACGGAGCGTGAGACGAAGCGCATCACGTAGCCGAGCTTCAGCAGGCCCGCGCCAACCTGCATCAGCCCCGCAAGCACCGTGGCCGCGAGGAGATATTCGAGGCCGTGATCCCTGACGAGCGTCACCATGAGGACGGCGGTCGCCGCCGTGGCGGCGGAGATCATGCCGGGCCGCCCGCCCGTGATCGCGACGATGACGGCGATGGAGAAGGAGGCGTAAAGTCCGATCTTCGGATCGACGCCCGCGATGATCGAAAAGGCGATGGCTTCGGGAATGAGGGCGAGGGCAACGACGAGACCGGCGAGGACATCGCCGCGAATATTGCCGAGCCATTGCTGGCGGTACGCAGTAACTGAAAACATCGAAATCCGGGGGAAAGAGCGACAAAAAACCAGCGGCGCGAAACCGGCGGGTTTCGCGGCGAAAGGTATAGAGGTGTCGGGTTGTCCGGCGGATTGGCGGCCGGAAGAGCCACCCGGATTTACACCGGGTCCTGCATGGATGCGCGTTGATAGCGTGGAGAATGTTGCGGCGCAACATGTAATTCCGGAACGGAAACCGCACGGGAACGTTGGTTTCCCGTGGAAAGCCTCACGTTTCAGCACTTTGGCAGAAAGAACAGCGCATGACGGGATCGATGTTGTTCGACTCATGGAGCGGCATCGCGCGCGTTCTCATCGTCGGCACCGCCGCTTATGCCGCCTTGATTGTCTTCCTGCGCATCTCCGGCAAGCGCACGCTCAGCAAGATGAATGCCTTCGATCTCGTGGTCACCGTTGCGCTGGGCTCGACGCTTGCCACCGTGTTGCTCAGCCGCTCGGTGCCGCTGGCGGAAGGCGTGCTCGCGCTCGCACTGCTCATCTGCCTTCAATATGTGCTCACATGGGGCGCCGTCCGCTCGCGCCGCGTGCGCGGCCTCATCAAGAGCGAGCCGACGCTTCTCGTGCGGAACGGCGCCTGTCTTGAGGGCGCAATGCGGAAAGAGCGCGTGACACGCGAGGAGATCGACGCCGCCTTGAGGGAAAACGGGATCGCGGAGCTTGCCCGGGCCTCCGCCGTCGTGCTCGAAACGGACGGATCGCTGAGCGTGGTGGAAAGCGGGGGCGGGAGCGCATGATCTCCAAATGGCGCTGGCTGCTGCTGCGGCTCGCAAGGCAGATATGGTTTCGTGCCTCGCTCTTCGCGCTGCTCGGCGTCGTGACCGCGCTTCTGTCCGCGGGAGCGCAATGGGTCATCCCCGCCGAAATCTCAGGCAAGATCGGCTCGGAAGCCGTCGGCCCGATCCTCAATATCCTTGCTTCCAGCATGCTGGCGGTCACGACCTTCTCGCTGACCGTCATGGTCACGGCCTACAGCGCCGCCTCGGCCCATGTCACGCCGCGCGCCGCGAAACTGCTCCGCGAGGATCCGACCACGCAGAACGTGCTTGCGGTCTTCGTCGGCGCCTTCCTCTACAGCCTCGTCGGCATCATCGCGCTCAACACGGATATCTACGGCGCCTCGGGCCGCGCCATGCTGTTCGCGGTGACGCTCGTCGTCATCCTCATCATGGTGATCGCGCTGCTGCGCTGGATCAATCATCTCGCGCGTCTCGGCATGGTCGACGAGACGTCGCGGAACGTGGAGAGCGCAGCGCGCGCGGCCTTCGAGGAGCGGACCAACACGCCGTTCATGGGCGGCCGCCCGCTGCGAAACGGCAAGGACGATGTCCCGGCTTCCGCCATCCCCGTTTATGCCGGTCTCCCGGGCTATGTGCAGCATGTCGACATGTCGGCGCTGTGCGAGGCCGGCCGCAATGCCGGGGAAGGGGACGAAGTGGCGGTCTATCTCGCGGCGCTGCCCGGCGCCTATGTCCATGCGCGCCGGCCCTTGCTCTGGATCGCCGGGCTGGCGGAGAGCGAAGCCGCTTCGGAAACCCTCGCGCCGTTCCGCAATGCCTGTGTCGTCGGCGACCAGCGCAACTTCGACGGCGACCCGCGCTTCGGCCTTGTGGTGCTGACGGAAATCGCCTCGCGCGCGCTGTCGCCTGGCGTCAACGATCCCGGCACCGCCATCGACATCGTCGGGCGTCAGTTCCGTCTCCTCGCCGCCTGGGCGGAACAGGGGGAGCGGGAAGGAGACGGCGACCCCGCCTGCCCGAACGTCCATGTGCCGCCCTTGTCCGTGGACGACATGTTCGACGATGCCTTTGCCCCCATCGCCCGCGACGGTGCGGCTCTCCTCGAAGTGCAGCTTCGCCTGCTGAAGGCATTGCGGGCGCTCGCCGGACTCGGCGGCCCCGGCTTCCGTAAAGCCGCGCTGCGCCACGCGCAGGCAGCGCTGAAGCGGAGCGAGGAGAAACTGCTGCTGGAAGAAGAGAAGGCGCGCCTGCGCGACATCGTGCGGGAGATGGAACGGATCGGAGAGGCGGTGGAGCTTTAGCGGCCTACCGCGCGTCGAGTTCGGCGCGGATTTGGTCGTGGCGTGTCTTGTCGAGCGGGTAGCGCCACAGCGCGAACATGGCGAGCGCGAAGAAGGCGGAGGGCAGGAAGGCGAAGGTGTAGAGCAGGCCGCTGATCGCGCCCGCGCTGTTCGTTTCCGCCGACGGATCGAAGCCGATCCAGCCGAGAACGAGATAGGAGACCGATACGGAAAGCGCGCCGCCGACCTTGTTGGTGCTGGTGAGGAGCGCGAAGAAAAGCCCGGCGCGCTTCTGCCCCGTGATCAGCTCATCCATGTCCGCGACATCGGCGATCAGCGCCCGCAGGATCATCGGCGCGGCGCCGAAGGCGCAGCCATAGGCCAGTGTGACGATGAAGAGGCCGGTGAGGTTTGCCGGACCCGCCACGAGGATGAATCCGAGCAGCATCACCGACGCGTAGAGCAGCGCCATGGCAAGCGTGGTGTGCTTGCCGTAGCGGTAGGAAAGCCGCATCCAGAGCGGCACGATGGCGAGCCCCGCCATGAAATAGACGAGCAGGATCAGGCTCGCATGGCTGGGCACCTCGAACACCCAGACCGCGAGAAAGATGTAGGTCGAGCCCGTGACGCCGGTCGCGAGCGCGCAGGAGAAATCCGCGACGAGGCAGCGGCGCAGCGCGGCATTCGTGGAGATCGCCCGGAAGACGGCCCTCATGTCCATCGTCGTGCCCCTGGCCGCCGGAACGTCGTCCGGCACGCGCGTGACGATGAGCCAGGTGGTGACGGGGAGCAGGATCAGCAGATACCAGCCCATGCTGCCGATCTTGCTGTAGGCGTCGCCGCTGCCCGTGCTCTCCATGAGCGCCGGGAGCGCCAGCACGATGGTCATGCCGCCGATGCCGACGAGTTCGCGCCAGCCATAAAGGCGCGAGCGCTCGTGATAGGAATGCGCGAGTTCGGCGCCCCAGGACTGGTGCGCGATGGCGATGACGGTATAGGCGGCATAAAGGACGATCAGCCAGCCGAGCAGATAGCCCGCGCCGTGCTGGCCGGGACCGGGCAGGTAGAGAAACCAGGTCGCCAGCATGAGAACCGGCGCGGCCCCCACGATCCAGTGACGGTAGCGGCCCCAGCGCGTTGAAAAGCGGTCGACGACCATCCCCATGACCGGATCGGTAACGACATCCCATAGCCGGGCGAGGGTGAAGACGAGGCCGACCGTCGCGAGGCCGAGGCCCGCCTCCTGCGCATAGAAGGGCGGCAGATAGACCGTGATCGGCAGGCCGAGGGCCGCCGCCGGCAGGTTGAGCGACGAATAGGAAACGACCGTTCCGAGGGGAAGGCGCTTCTCTTCCGGAGCCGGCGTTTGTACGGCCGGCGACTCCTCATTCTGCTGCGATGTCACCGGCTCCCTCCGCCCGGGGTCTCGATGCCCCGTAGCTGCAGGGCAGCGCATCGCGGCCCCTCCATGCCCGATATAGACAGGATTATAGGATAATCAAAGAGAAGAAGCTCGGAAGAACCGAGATAAACGTAGAATGGCCGAGAAGAAGACGAAAAATCATACTATAATTGCGCCATGGAACAGAAAGTCATCCCTCTTCCCGGGCAGGCCGGCACGGTGGTCGAAACCACGATCCAGGCGATGCGCGACGCCATTCTGGACGGCACGTTTCTGCCCGGTCAGCGCCTTGTCGTCGCCGACCTTCAGCAGCGATACGGCATCAGCGCCGGGCCGGTGCGCGAGGCGATCAGGCGGCTGACGGGCGAGGGGCTCGTCGATGTACTGCCGCATCGCGGCGCCGTCGTCCGCCGGTTTTCCGAACGCGACGTGCGCGAATATTTCGAGGTGCGCGAGGGGCTCGACGGCGTCGCCGCGCGCCTTGCCGCCGGAAACATTCATCGCGGCGACTACAGGGACCGCCTTGCGGCGCTCATCGAGGAATTCCGGATTGCAGCGGGTGCCGGTGGCCCGGAGCTTCTGGCCATCCGCGGCGCGCTTCGCGACCTCATCTTCGAAATCGCGGGCAACATGCGTCTCGCCGAAATCGCGAGCCGCCTTGTCTATCCGGCGTTGAGCGAGCGCCTGCACAAGCTCCTGCCGAAGCGTACGGCTTCATCCTTCTCCGAATACGAGAAAGTGGTGAAGGCCATCATGGAAGGAGACGGGCTGGAGGCGGAGCGGCTCATGCGATTGCATCTGCGCCACTCGGCAAGCGCCATCCGCGATACGATGGAAGCGGACCCCGACTTCCATAGAGCTCTGTTTGGCGGCTGAGGCCCGGAGGGACTAGGCCACCTCACCGCCCGGGCTCACCAGCACCTTCCCGTTTCTCCCGCCCGTCTGCACACGGATCAGCGCCTCGCGGATGTCCTCGATCGCATAGACGCTGTCGACCGGCGCGTGGATGATGCCTTTCAGCATCTGGTCGCCGAGGTCGGCATAGATCGCGCGGATTTCCTCCGCGCTGCGGCGCGCCATGAAGCGGCCGAGCATGAAGCCGGTGAAATTGAGGCCCCGGAAGACGACATCGGCGACCGAGACGGACGGCGCTTCGCCCGTCATCGAGCCATAGGTGCAGACGGTGCCTTCGTCCGTCACGCAGGCCGCGATCCGCGCCGTCGCCGCGCCCGAGACGGCGTCGAGCCCGAGCGGGATCGTCGCGCCCCGCGTCGCCACCGCGACCCGCTCCGCGAGGTCCGGCCCGTCGGTGAGGCAGATATCGGCGCCGAGCGCCATGAGTTCGGGAAAGACATCCTCGCGCCGCGTCACGTTCACGGTGCGCAGGCCCCGCGCTTTCGCGAGGATCACGACGAGGCGGCCGACGGCGGAGTTGGCGACGTTCTGGATCACCCAGTCGCCCGGCTTGAGCTCCACAAGGTCCGACAGCATCAGTTGCGCGGTCGGCGGGTTGATTCGCAGCATCGCCGCCTGTCTGAGGTCGAGCCCGGACGGGATCGGCACCGCATCCTCCGCCTTCACGCGCCGTTGCGAGGCCCAGTTCTCGCGCGCGAGATTGATGACGAGGTCGCCCGCCTTCACATGGGTGACGCCGTCGCCGACGGCGCGGACGCGGCCGACGCATTCCGCGCCCGGCGTCGCGGGCAGCGGCGGCTTGATGCGATAGGTGCCGCGGCAGAAGCCGATATCGGCCGGGTTGATCGGAAAGGCGATGACGTCGAACACGACCTCGCCCGCGCCCGGCGCGCCGATATCCGGCGCCTCGACGCAGCGTGCGACGTCTTCCGGCACGCCGTAAGCGTCGAGTTCGATGCGTTTCATGATGCCCCCGCGCCTCGTTTCTGCGTTTGCCGCAGTATGGCCGCAAGGCACCGCCCGCGCCACCGCCGACGCTATCTGGCGGGTGTCAGACGGCGCCGAACTTCACCAGCTTGCGGCTCTCCGGGTCCCACAGGGCAAGCGGCGCGCTTTTCAGGCTTTCCCACATCGTCAGCCGGTTGATCGACTTCAACTCCGGCATCGCGTCGAGGCATTCCTGCAGGCGGTAGTTCGGAATGTGGCTGCACAGATGGTGGATGTGATGCAGGCCGATATTGCCGGTGAACCAGCGCAGCACGCGCGGCAGCGCATAATAGGAACTGCCGTAGAACGCCGCCGTCTGCCGGTCCCACGCCTCGGTCTCTTCCCACCGCGTATTCTCGAACTGGTGCTGCACGTAGAAGAGCCATACGCCCATCGCCGCCGCCGCGACAAGCACGGGCACGACCGTCACCGCGAAATGAACCCAGCCAAGCACGAGAAACAGCGCGCCGTAGAAAAGCACCATGGCCGCATTGTGCAGCATCACGCTCGACCACATTTCCCAGGCCGGTTTCCGGAGCGTCAGCGGCAGCCGTTGCAGCACCAGGAAGTGAATCGGCCCGCCGATCGCGAGCAGGAAGACCGGGTGACGATAGAGCCGGTACGCGAGGCGGGACAAGCGCGGCAACGCCGCATATTCAGCGGTGGTCAGCGTCGTGATGTCGCCGAAGCCGCGCCGGTCGAGGTTGGACGACGAGGCGTGGTGCAGCGCGTGCAGCCGCCGCCAATAGGCGTAAGGCGTGATCGTCAGGATGCTGATGATCCGCCCGGTGATGTTGTTGGCCCGCTTCGATGCGAAGAAGGAGCCGTGCCCGCAATCGTGCTGGATGACGAAAAAGCGCAGCGCCAGCCCCGCCAGCGGGATGGCCAGCAGCAGCGTCAGCCAGTAGCTGACATCAAGGCTGACATACATCGCCGCCGCGACCGCCGCGAAGGGAAGGGCGGTGGTCGCGATCTGACGCCCCGCGCGAAAGAGGCTCGGTCTGCGGTAAAGCGCGCAGTGGGCCGCGAATTTCTGGATTGTCATATGCAAGGATACCGTGCCCCGATGGGGGCGTTACTGTGTATGTGGCGCGCGGCCGGGATGGATAAGCCTGTCAGCTTCCGCGCGCTGTGTCGACCATGTGCTGTAGCCGGTCTTCGTCCGCCGCGCCGGGATAGAGCGTGCCGCCGACGATGAAGGCCGGCGTGCCGTCGATGCCGAGGGCTTCCGCCAGATCGTATTGCTGGCTCACCATGTCGGCGATGGCGGGATCGCTCATGTCCTTCGCGAGCTTTTCGGTGTCGAGCCCCGCTTCTTCGGCGATTTCCATGATCGCTTCGCTGTCGAGCTGCCCCTTGTGTTCGTAGAGCGCGCGGTGCATCGCCATGTAGCCGTCCTGCTTCTTCGCCGCCACCGCCGCCTTCGTCGCTTCGAGCGAGGCGGGGCCGAGGATCGGGAATTCCTTCAGGATCAGCTTCACGTTTCCGTCCTTCTGGACGAAGTCCATCAACGGCTGGAAGCTCCGCTTGCAGTAGCCGCACTGGTAATCGAAGAACTCGACGATGGTGACGTCGCCTTCCGGATTGCCCGCCACGAAGTCGTGCGGGTTGGCATAGATCGCGTCGTGGCGCTGTTCGATGGCGGCACCCGTCTTCGCGAGCTCCGCCGCCTGCTGGCGCCGCTCCAGCGTGTCGAAGGCCTTCACCAGCACTTCCGGGTTCTCGACGAGGTAATCGTGGATGATCTTCTCGATCTCCGCCTTTTCCTTCGCGTCGAAACCGTCCTGGGCGTGCGCCGGCGCCGCGAGGGCGAACGACAGCGCGACGGCAAGAAGGGCAGGCAGGAAGCGTCCGGTCATTGAATCTCTTCTTCGGTTTGACGAAAGGAAAGGGTGGTCAGCCGCGCTCCGGCATGGGCTGCATGGCGATGTCCTGCGCGCGCAGCCATTCGGGCGTGCCGGTTTTCAGGAGCTTCTGCGCCCTCTTGGCATGGGCTTTCGCTTCGCCGACGGCGCCCAGCGCATCGTAATATTGCGCGGCGGAAAGTTCAGCCATGCCGATTTCGTCGATCTGCCCATAGGCGATGGAGAGCTGGTAGTAGCCGAAGGCCTGCTCGCCGCTCTTCGTTGCCGTGGTGAGATGCTTGATCCCTTCTTCGGTCGAGGCCTTGTCGCCGCGTGCGACCAGCGCTCGTCCGAGCCCGAGATGAAGCTGTTCGTCCGACGGTTTGATCGACACCGACTTGCGATAGGCCTCGATCGACTCTTCCACCTTGCCGCTCTCGAAATAGATCTGGCCTTTCACTTCCCAGACATAGGGATTGTCCGGCTGATGCTCAATGACCGGATCGAGTTCGGCGAGCGCCTTCTGCATCTGTCCTGTGCGGTGATAGGCGACCGAGCGGGCATAGCGCGCGTAATCGCTCGTGTCCGAGAGGGGGTAGCGGTTGAAGACGACGTTCGGGTCGTCGAGGAAGCCATGCAGCTTCGCCTGCACCATCTCGAACTGGTGGATGCGCTCGGGCGAGTCCTCGCGCTCGTAATAGGGCGATTCCTTCACCCGCTCCTCGAGCGCCGAAAAACGCGCGCCGGACATCGGATGCGAGCGCGCATAGGGGTCCTGCCGGTTTTCGGTAAGCAGTTCCTGGTCGCGCATCGAGGCGAAGAGGTCGAGCATGCCCTGGCCGGATTGCCCGGAGCGCTGCAGATAGCTCGCGCCCGCCTGGTCGGCGCTTGCTTCCTGTTCGCGCGTGAAGGCGAGGAGGCTCCGTGTCGCGATGTGCTGGCTGCCCATGATGAGCGCCATGCCCGCATCGCCCTGGCCGGCGGCGATCGCGCCCACGCCCAGGATCATCGAGGCGATCACCGGCATGCTCATGCTCTCGAATTCCTCGCGCCGCTTCACGAGATGGCCGCCCGCCATGTGGCCGGTTTCGTGCGCGATGACGCCGATCAGTTCCGAGGGCGTCTCGACGGTGGTGATGAGCCCCGTATGGAAGAACATCTGCTGTCCGTTTGCGACAAAGGCATTGAGCCTGTGATCGTTGACGAGATGCAGTTGCACCGCCTCGGGATTGACGCCCGCGGCCCTCAGGATGGGATCGGTATATTCCCGGAGCATCGCTTCGGTCTCGGCGTCGCTGACGATCGAGATGCGTTGCGCGCTTGCGGGCGCGGCAGCGGCAACGAAAAGAATCGCACCGGCCAGCGCTGCGCCCAGCGTCCGTGCGCATACCCCGAAACTCGTCGAGAAAAGAGACATTCGTCGTTATCCATACCCGGGGCTCGCCGCCCTCTGAGAGTTCAACCTGGGCCGGGCGCTTCCGCCACGTCCCGCTTTTCCTTCCCCTGCGGCCGATTTCGCGCCACTCTCCCGCCCGGAACGGCGTGTTTGAGGCGCGTTGACGTTATGGGCTCGTCGCGACTAAACGGTAGGGGCGGGTCCGAACCCCGTCAATTTTGCCTGGCCTTGGGCAATACTACATGAAACGGCGCGGATCGCTGAATCCGTCGCCTGGAAATATCGACGCGTCAGCGTCGACACGCTGGAGAGGAAGGAAGCGCCGGAATGTGGTTAAACTGTGAAGGACGGAGCCCGGTTTTCCGGTCTGTTGCGGCAAGCCTCGCTCTGGCAGCGGCCCTGGGCCTTTCCGCCTGTGCGGAGGAAGGCCCGCGCGATCCGATCGGTCTCACCGCCGTCAGTCATGGCGTCGAAACCGGTGCGGAGCGCCAGGCGCGCCTGAGCGAACGCAAGGAGGCCGACAGCGCCGATCCGTGGTTCGCGGGCGCGGCGATCGCGGACGAGCCGTCCGCCGCGCTGATCGCCCGCCAGGTTCTGGAGCAGGGCGGCAATGCCGCCGATGCGGCCTCCGCCGTCTATTTCGGCCTCTCCGTCACCTATCCGGCGGCCGCCGGGCTTGGCGGCGGCGGCATCTGCCTCGTCCATGAAGCGGGCGCGAAGACCGTCGACACCGTCTCCTTCCTGACCCGCAGCCCGCGCGGCGGCGGCGCCATCGCGGTGCCCGGCAATGTCCGCGGCTTCGCCTATATCCACTCGCGTTACGGCAGCCTTCCCTGGGGCTCCATCGTCGCCCCGGCCGAACGTCTCGCCGCCACCGGCATCCCGGTTTCCCGCGCGAGCGCGGGCCAGTTCGCGGCGGCCTCGTCCGTCATTTCGGGCTCGCCCACCCTCAAGGCGGTTTTCGCCGACGACAGCGGAATCGCGAAGGAACTCGACGTCGTCACGCGCATTCATCAGGCCGCGACGCTCGCCCAGGTGCGCAGCAAGGGCGTAGGCGGTTTCTACAGCGGCCAGACGGCGCGGCGTCTCGTGGAATCCTCCGCACAGGCAGGTGGTGCGCTCGATATCGGCGACCTGCGCGACTACCGTCCCGTGATTTCCGCCGCGCGCATGTTCGAACGCGGCACCGGCAAGGTCTGGCTTCCCTCCGAGGATGTCGGGGCGGGTGCCTTCGGCACCGCGCTCTGGTCCGCGATCCAGAACGCGTCGCCCGGTGACCTCGCTGCCATCGCGGAGGCGACCGCCACGCGTCTCGGCGCACCCGCGGGCACGGACCGGGATTACGGATCGACCTCCTTCGTCGCCATCGACGGCAAGGGCGGCGCGGTCGCCTGTGCCGTCAGCATGAACGGCCCCTTCGGCGCCGGCGTCGTCGCGGAAGAAACCGGCGTTGTCCTCGCGGCCAGCCCCTCTGCGCCCGTCACAGGCCTCGCGCAGGCCTTCCTCGCGCCGGTCATCGTGACGGGCGCGAGCGGCGAATATGTCCGCTTCACGGGCGCCGGCAGCGGCGCACCCAGGGGTGCGGCCGCCGTGCAGTACACGGCGATGAACGTGCAGACCGACGATTCTGCCTTGCGTGCACTCGACGCCAGCCCCGCCGATTCCCGTTCGAGCGTGAACGGCATCGTCTGCCCTGACGGCATTGCCACCGGGGCCTGCGCCCTCGCGATCAATCCGCGCGGAAACGGCATGGGCGTCACCGGCGTCGCGGCCGGAAACTGAACGCGGGACGGGAAACAGGAAAAAGGCCCGGAGTTTCCTCCGGGCCTTTTGCATGTCCGCCGGCGTTGAGCGCGGTCTAGCGCTTCTGCCACCAGCCGCGTTTGGCCGGCCGGTCGTCGTTCTGCGGTTCCATCGCCTCGCCGATCATCGGCACATCGGCATCGGCTTCCGCCATCTCGACGACGGGTTCTTCGTCTGCCTCTTCCGGTGCGGCGGCTGCGACAGTCTCTTCTTCTTCTTCTGCCTCTGCATCGTCACCCGGCTCGTCGTCGGTGACGTCGGCATAGGCGCCTTCCTCTGCCGCCTCGGCGTCCCACAATTCTTCGTCGTCTTCTGCCGGGTCGCCGCTCGTTTCGTTGCGCGAATAGGACAGCAGCACCGGCGCTTCGCCGGTCGCCAGCGCTTCGGTCTCGGCGACTTCTTCCGCAATCGCGTCGGGCTCGCCCGCCGCGTCCGCGCCGTCGTCCGTCACGCCGTCACCAGCGGTCTCCGCGGTGCCTTCTTCCTGGCGCCGGCGGTTGCGGCGTCCGCCGCGGCGTCCGCGGCGGCGGCGCTTGCGCGGCTGGCCGTCGCTGTCGAGCAGTTCGCCGTCCTCGCCGTCAGCCTGCGTCTCCGCATCGCCGGATGCTTCTTCGTCGTCCTCCCGCTCAGCCTCGTCCTCATCGTCGCGTGACGCCTGTGCCGTATCGCCTTCTTCGCGTGCATCGCCTTCCGCGCGGCGTCCGCGACGGCGGCGGCGCTTGCGGCGGCGCTGGCCGTCGCCTTTCTCCTCGGAAGCGTCCTGGCTCGCCGTTTCGGCTTCCTCTTCGTCTTCCTCGGCGATCTCCTCGACAACCGGCTCGTCCTCGTCGGCATAGCCGCTTTCGATGTTGATCGCCCCCTGGTCGGGACGTGTCCGCGTCGGCGCGCGCGCCTCTGCCGGTTCGATCTTGTGGTCGGAACCCGCCAGCGTCGCATCGGCCACGATGTAGACCGACGTGCCGTAGCGCTCTTCCACGTCGAGAAGGTTCGCGCGCTTCTGGTTCAGGATGTAGATCGCGACTTCGCCGGGCACCTTCACGGTGAAGGCGGCGGCGCGTCCCTTGATCGCTTCCGCCTCGACGCCGCGCAGCACATGCAGCGCCATCGACTCCACGGAGCGCACAAGACCCGTGCCCGAGCAATGCGGACAGATCACCGTCGAGCCTTCCAGCACGCCGGAGCGCATCCGCTGACGCGACATTTCGAGCAGGCCGAAATGGCTGATCCGGCCGACCTGGATGCGCGCGCGGTCGTTCTTCAGGCAGTCCTTGAGCTTGCGTTCCACCGCGCGGTTGTTGCGGTTTTCGTCCATGTCGATGAAGTCGATCACGACAAGGCCCGCAAGGTCGCGCAGCCGCATCTGCCGCGTGATCTCTTCCGCCGCTTCGAGATTCGTCTTCAGCGCCGTCTGTTCGATGTTCCGCTCTTTCGTGGAACGGCCCGAGTTCACGTCGATCGAGACCAGCGCTTCCGTCGGATTGATGACGATGTAGCCGCCCGACTTCAGCGTCACGACCGGGTTCAGCATCGCATCGAGCTGCTGCTCGATCCCGAACTTCTGGAACAGCGGCTGCGTTGCCTTGTAGGGCTGAACGTTCTTCGCATGGCTGGGCATCAGCATGCGCATGAAGCCTTTGGCTTCCTTGTAGCCCTCGTCGCCTTCGATCTGGATGGCGTCGATATCCTTGTCGTAGAGATCGCGGATCGAGCGCTTGATCAGGCTGCCTTCCTCGTAGACGAGGGTTGGCGCCGTCGATTTCAGCGTCAGTTCGCGCACGCTCTCCCACATGCGCAGCAGATATTCGTAGTCGCGCTTGATTTCCGCCTTGGTGCGCTTCGCGCCCGCCGTGCGGACGATGAGCCCCATGCCTTCCGGCACGTCGAGCGATTCCGCGATGCCCTTGAGCTTCTTGCGGTCCGCCGCCACGGTGATCTTGCGGGAAATGCCGCCGCCGCGCGCCGTGTTCGGCATCAGCACGCAATAGCGTCCGGCAAGCGAGAGATAGGTGGTGAGCGCCGCGCCCTTGTTGCCGCGCTCTTCCTTCACGACCTGCACCAGGATGATCTGGCGGCGCTTGATCACTTCCTGGATCTTGTAGGAGCGGTAGTTGTGGCGCTGCTTGCGCGGCGCCGCTTCCTCCATCGCGTCTTCCGCGCCGACGCTTTCGATGGTCTCGTCGGACTGGACGGTTTCCGTCTCGCCCCGTTCGGCATCGGACGCGTGCTCGTCGCCATTGTCCTCGGCGTCGCCCGCCTCGTCGCCCGCCGCGGTTTCGGCTTTCGCCTCCTCGGCCTCGGATGCGGCGTCTTCCTCGTCTTCGTCTTCCTCCTCGCGGCGCGCTTCGTCGGCCTGCTGCTTCAGCAGGGCTTCGCGGTCCGCAACGGGGATCTGGTAATAGTCCGGATGGATTTCGCTGAAGGCGAGGAAGCCGTGCCGGTTGCCGCCATATTCGACGAACGCCGCCTGAAGCGACGGTTCGACGCGCGTAACCTTGGCCAGATAGATATTTCCTCGAAGCTGCTTTCTGTTCTCGGACTCGAAATCGAATTCTTCAACGCGATTGCCGCTGACGACCACCACCCGGGTTTCCTCGGGGTGGGCCGCATCGATGAGCATGGTCTTTCCCATATGGGTTTTCTCCACGGCGCAAACCGTCGCGTGCGGTCCGTCGCATGATCATGCGTCCGGCCAGCCGCGCTCCTGCGCCTGTTGTTTGGGTCCGCCGGTTGGCGGACGGGGTCTGTAATGAAGGGGTGGGGACAACCCGCGCGGCCGGGCGCGCAACCGATCCGGAACCGGCCACGGAAATTATCCGGGGCGTCGGCCGTTCGGCATGCTGTCTGACTGCGTCGTGCATCTCTACCTTTGGTGCACCCATCAAGGCGCCGGGTGCCGGCGGGGCTCGCCTTGACGCCGCGCCTTCTCTGGGGCGGCGGGGAGAGCGTGTAACCTTCGGAGTGCGCGTTATGGCGTTGTCCCGTTCGGGAAATCGCTGGGCCCGCGCGGTCCGCTACCGGTTTCGCCCCCTTAGGGACAGGCCGGCGCGCAACGGTTGCCCGAAATCGTATGACCGTCCGGGGAAGATGCCCTGAAGCGGTGAAGCCGATGTTCCTTGGAACGTGGGTTCGGCTGGTCCCCGGTTTTACCTGTTGCCGCTCTGATTTGGCAAGCGGCGTGGACAGGCATTCCCCGGGTCTTCTTTTGTGCCGTTATTAACCATTCTACCCATTGAAACTTCGTAAATTTTGGACGTGATAACCATTTTTGAAGTAATCTGGGCCAAATACTGATTTGGGTTGCCTGAATGAGGCGGCCTGTACCGCCTTCGGGGCTGGACCAGACCCCCCGAAATACGGCGGTTCGGTGTTTCAGAGGGACCGCCTGCAGGCGGGTCTTGAGCGGCGGGTAGCATGAGTTTGCGAGGCTTTCGGTACAGGGGGGGACGGCTCGGCGCGCGGCTGCTGCTCGCGGCCGGTCTTGCTCTGGGCATTTCGCTGCCGGGATCTCTCCGCGCCGACGACCTCGTGAAGCTTCTCGAAGCCGATCTGCGCGCACAGGACGCCGCCGCCGCCAACGACGCCATGACGACCGGCGCGCTGGGCGAGGGTGCCCCCGTTCCCGTCTCGCCCGGCACCGCCCCCGGCGCCAACGGCGCCGCCATCACCTCCATCCGCCTCGGCGACCACGGGGCGCAGACCCGCTTCGTGATGGAATTCGCCGGCGAGGCCGGCGCGGATTACCGCGTCTTCACGCTGTCCGACCCTTACCGCGTCGTCATCGACATCAAGGGCGTTCCCTTCAACCTGATCGACGAGCCCGCCGTGAAGGGCAAGGGCTTCGTCAGCGGCTACCGCTACGGCCGTTTCGAGGCCGACACCTGGCGCGTCGTCATCGACGCCGACCAGCCGGTCGAGGTCGCCCGCGACTTCGTGCTCGACCCGCAATCGGGGTTCGGCCGCCGCGTCGTTCTCGACCTCGCGCCGACCGACCTTGCGAGCTTCAACGAGAAGGCCGGGCTTCCGGCCGGCTCGCCCGACGCTGCCGCGGATGCGGCGAGCGATCTTGCCGCCATTGCCGCGGTGCCGGTCAGCCCGCCCGCCGAACGTCTCGAGCGCCGCCGCGTCGTCGTCATCGACGCCGGTCATGGCGGCGTCGACCCCGGCACGCATGGCCGCTCCGGCGTGCAGGAAAAGAACGTCGTCCTCGCCTTCGCCCGCCAGTTCGCCGAGGAACTGCGCTCCTCCGGCCGCTACGACGTGCATCTGACGCGCGACAGCGACATCTTCCTGCCGCTGCGCGAGCGCGTGGCGATCGCGCGCCGCCACAAGGCGGACCTCTTCATTTCCGTCCATGCCGACGCGATCGAGAAGCCGACGGTGCGCGGCATGTCGGTCTACACGCTCTCCGAAACCTCGTCCGACAAGGAAGCCGCCGCGCTGGCGCGCAAGGAAAACCAGTCGGACGTCATCGCCGGCCTCGACCTGCAGGGCGAGAGCCCCGAAGTCACCGGCATCCTGATCGACCTCGCCCAGCGCGAGACCAAGAACTACTCCTCGCGCTTCGCGAAATCGGTCGTGGATTATGCGAGCCAGAAGACGCGGACGCTCGATCCCGCCCACCGTTTCGCGGGCTTCGTCGTCCTGAAGGCGCCGGACGTGCCCTCCGTCCTGGTCGAACTCGGCTTCCTCACCAATCCGGAAGACGAGAAGCAGCTCACCTCGGCCACCTGGCGCGCGACCATGGCGAAGACGCTGTCCCGCGCCGTCGACCGCTATTTCGGCGACCGCATGGCCGAAGGCCCTTACTGAGGTCATTTCGTGGAACCGGCCCTTCGCCGGACCGTTTCTTCTCCACATCTGCACAGGGAGGAGAAAAACGTGAGCTATGCCCGCTTTGGCGCGATGATCGCCACGTCGACCGTCGTGATGTTCGGCTTCATGTATCTCAACACCTACGCCGCGGACCATGTCTGGTTCAGCCAGACGCGGATGTGGATGGCCTTCCTGATGGGCGCCACGATGGCGGTCGTGATGCTGTCCTTCATGCTCGGCATGTACCGGGACATGCGGTTCAACCTCGCCATTTTCGCCGCCGCCGTTCTGGTTTTTGCCGGCTCGCTGTGGCTCGTGCGCAGTCAGGAAACCGTCGACGACGTGTCCTACATGAAGGCGATGATTCCGCATCACTCCATCGCCATTCTGACGAGCCGGCGGGCGCATATCCGCGACCCGCGCGTCCGGGAGCTCGCGGACAGCATCATCGAGGCCCAGGTGCGCGAAATCGGCGAGATGAAACGGCTGATCGCGGATCTGGAGCGCAACCCGCTCCCCGACGGCGCCCCCGATCTGCCGCCGCGCAGCGCCTCTCCGGCAAGCGTCGGGCAGACGGACTGACGCTCGTCATCCCTTCGGCAACGCTTTCTTGGTAAATACCGGCTTTATATAGGAAGAGCACCCGCGGGAGGTCGTTTTGCCGCCTCGCGCGTGCCATAATTGGCCGATACGAGGACAGCGGGGCGGAGATGGTCAGTGAGTGGGGGCAGGACGCCCGATGCTGAGAGTTCTTTCGATTGTTGCGGCGGTCTTTCTGGTGCTGCTGACCGGCGGCCTGATGGCCGGCGGCTATTTCGTCTGGCGCCTGAACCAGGACCTGCCGGATTACACCAAGCTCGCCAATTACGAGCCGCCGGTGATGACGCGCGTCCATGCGGGCGACGGCGAACTGATCGGCGAGTTCGCGCGCGAACGCCGCCTCTATGTCCCCATCTCGGCCATTCCGCCGCGCGTCGTCGAGGCTTTCCTCGCCGCCGAGGACAAGAATTTCTACAGCCATGGCGGCGTCGATGCGCGCGGCATCGTGCGCGCCGTCTTCGACAACATCGTCAACGTGATCCAGGACCGCCGCCTCGTCGGCGCCTCCACCATCACGCAGCAGGTCGCGAAGAACTTCCTGCTTTCTTCCGACGTGACATTCGAGCGCAAGCTCAAGGAAGCGCTGATCGCGATCCGTCTCGAACAGGCCTTCACCAAGGACGAGATTCTCGAGCTCTATCTGAACGAGATCTATCTCGGCATCGGTTCCTATGGCGTCGCCTCCGCCGCCCTCAACTACTTCAACAAGTCGCTGGACGAACTGACCGTCGCCGAGGCCGCCTATCTCGCGACGCTGCCCAAGGGCCCGAACAATTATCACCCCTACCGCTACCGCGAGCGCGCGCTGGCGCGCCGCAACTGGGTGATCTCCCGCATGGAGGAAGAGCGCTTCATCTCGCAATACGAAGCCGCCGACGCCCGCGCCACCGGTCTCGACGTGACGCTGCGCGCGCGCGGCGTGCAGATCCGCGACGCCAATTATTTCGTCGAACAGGCCCGCCGCGAGCTGCTCGACATGTATGGCGAGGAAAAGCTCTATGGCGGCGGTCTGTCCGTCCGCACCACCATCGACACGCGCCTGCAGCAGATCGTCTCCGACGAATTGCGCAAGGGCCTCATCGCCTATGACCGCCGCCACGGCTGGCGCGGTCCCGTGGCGACGCTCGAGGCGGGACAGAACTGGCAGGAAGCGCTGTCGGGCATGGAGGTTCCCTCCGACCTCGAACCCTGGACGCTCGCCGTCGTACTCGATGTCGCGGCCGAGAAGATCACCATCGGCCTCCGGCCGGAGCGATTGCCGGGCGGCAAGTTCGCCTCCGAGGTCGTCAAGGCGACGGTGCCGCTGTCGGAAATGACCTGGGCGCGCGAGACCGTGAACGAGCTCTATCTCGGTCCCGAAGTCACCGCGCCGTCGGATGTCGTCTCCGTCGGCGACGTCGTCTGGGTCTCGCCGGTCTTCCCCGAAGATAAAAAGGGAGAGAAGAAGGACGAGCCCGCCCATTACGCGCTGGAACAGATCCCGGCGGTGAACGGCGCCGCGCTTGCGATGGACCCGCATACCGGCCGCGTGCTCGCCATGCAGGGCGGCTTCAGCTTCGGCGTCAGCGAGTTCAACCGCGCCGTGCAGGCGCTCCGCCAGCCCGGCTCCGCCTTCAAGCCCTTCGTCTATGCCGCCGCCCTCGACAAGGGCTTCACGCCGTCCTCCCTCGTCCTCGACGCGCCCTTCGTGCTCGACCAGGGCGGCGATCTCGGTCTCTGGAAGCCGGAGAACTACGAGCGCAATTTCCACGGGCCCTCGACGCTGCGCTTCGGCCTCGAGCATTCGCGCAACCTGATGACGGTGCGCCTCGCGCAATATGTCGGCCCGGAAACCATTTCCGACTATGCCCGCCGCTTCGGCATCACCGACAACATGCCGCCCGTCCTCTCGATGGCGCTCGGCGCGGGCGAGACGACGCTCATGCGCCTCGTCGGCGCCTATGCGATCCTCGACAATGGCGGCAAGCGCGTCGAGCCGACGCTGATCGACCGCGTGCAGGACCGTTTCGGCCGCACCGTCTACCGCGCCGACGACCGTGCCTGTGCCGAGTGCAACGAGGACTGGGAAGAGGCCGTCGCCGAGGCGAAGGCAGCCAACCCGGAAAACCCCGAACCGGTCATGCCGCCCGAACTGCCGGACAACCGCGCGCAGGTCGAAAGCCCGCAGACCGCCTATCAGATGGTCTCGATGCTCGAAGGCGTCGTCCAGCGCGGCACCGGCTCCGCCGCGCGGAAAGTGGGCGTGCCGCTCGCCGGCAAGACCGGCACCACCAATGACGGGCGCGATGCCTGGTTCGTCGGCTTCTCGCCCAATCTCGTGGTCGGCGTCTTTGTCGGCTTCGACGAACCGAAGCCCTTGGGCCGCGCCGAAACCGGCGGCCGCGCCGCCGCGCCCATCTTCGCCGGCATCATGCAGCGCGCCGTCGGCAACAAGCCCGCCATTCCCTTCCGCGTGCCGCCCGGCATCTCGCTCGTGAAGATCAACGCCAAGACCGGCCAGCTCGCGAACGGCGAGGGCTCCGGCGTCATCCTCGAAGCCTTCAAGCAGGGCAGCGAACCGCGCCTCACCTCGTCGGCGCCCTCCGTCGGCCTTTTCGGCAACGTTCCCGTCATGCGCGACGATCCCTTCGTGGAGACGGGCGAGGACGCCGCCCCGGTGCTCGATGGCGGCGACCCGCTTCCCCCCGGCATGGAAGGCGCGCCCGGCGCCGCGAACGATGATGCGCCCACGGACGATATGACGGACGATCCCCGTGCGCCCGGCGCCGAAGACCCCGCCTATACCGGCGGCGCCGTCCCCGAAGGCGGCGTCCCGACGGAGGAAATTCCCGGCGCGGGCGGCCCGGACGGCGAAGACCCGTCCCTCCCCGGCGGCGGCTATGCCTCGGGCGGCGACAACAACGTCGGCTCCGGCACGGGCGGGCTCTACTAGCTCACAACCTCTCTGCCCACCCTCCCCTGGGGGAGGGTCGAACGAGCGCAGCTCGTTCGGGGCGGGGGCGCGAACGTGCTATGCCTTCTCCCGCCACTCCCCCACGCCCCGGAGCCCGCCATCACCTCTCCCCCCACATACGACGCCATCATCCTCGGCGCGGGCGGTGCCGGCCTCTTCTGCGCCCTGACGGCGGGGAGGCGAGGGCGCCGCGTCCTCGTCATCGATCATGGCGCAAAGCCCGGCGAGAAAATCCGCATCTCCGGCGGCGGCCGCTGCAACTTCACCAATATCCACACGACGCCGAAAAACTTCCTCTCGGAAAACCCGCGCTTCTGCATCTCCGCGCTCGCGGGCTACACACCGCGCGATTTCATCGCGCTGGTCGAAGCGCACGGCATCGCCTGGCACGAAAAGACGCTCGGGCAGCTCTTCTGCGACGGCTCCTCGCAGCAGATCGTCGACATGCTGCTCGACGAATGCGGGAAGGCCGGCGTCGTCATCGAACTCGAAACGGAAGTAAATTCGGTCGCGAAGCGGGAAGGCGGCTTCACCCTCGAAACCTCGCGTGGGCCTCGCGAAGCCGCGGCTCTCGTCGTCGCGACGGGCGGCAAGTCGATCCCGAAAATGGGCGCGAGCGGCTTCGGCTACGACCTCGCGCGCCAGTTCGGCCTTTCCGTGGTGCCGACGCGCGCCGCGCTCGTCCCCTTCACCTTCGGCCCGGAGCTGCGCGAACGCCTCGACGGCCTCTCCGGCGTCGCGGTCGATGCGGAAGTCTCATGCGGCAAGACGCGCTTCGCCGAGGCGCTGCTCTTCACTCATCGCGGCCTCTCCGGCCCCGCTATCCTGCAGATCTCGTCATACTGGAAAGAGGGCGGCGAAATCGCGGTGAACATGGCCCCCGGCCACGATGTCTTCGCCGAACTGCGCGAAGCCCGCGCCGCCCAACCAAAACAGGACGTGGCAACGGCGCTCGCGCGCCTGCTGCCGAAAAGCCTCGCCGAACGCCTCTGTGCCATGACCGAAGTCGAAGGCCGCCTCGCGGACCTCTCCGACAAGCGCCTGCGCGCCCTCGCGGATCATGTGAATGCCTGGCGCGTCAAACCCTCCGGCACCGAAGGCTTCCGCACGGCGGAAGTCACCGCCGGCGGCGTCGACACGAAACATCTCTCGTCAAAGACAATGGAAGCCCGCGCCGTCCCCGGCCTCTACTTCATCGGCGAAGTCGTCGACGTCACCGGCCACCTCGGCGGCTTCAACTTCCAATGGGCCTGGGCATCGGGGTTCGCGGCGGGGAACGCCCTCTAAAGGGAATTGTCATTGCCGGGCTTGCCTGTCGCGGCGAAAGCCGAGAACCCGACAATCCAATAGCTGTCGCAAGGTGACGCGTCCAAGTAATAAATACCAATAATGAAGTATAGTATTTATAAAATTAATATATAATATTAGGGTTTTATTTATCAGGGCGCGCCCGACTAGCCTGCGTAATAAAGAGACTCTCTCATTCAAAATCCATATTATGTGAATAGACTTTTGGGGGAGGAGAGGTTGTCAGGCAATCCAACATCGGCAGCACGATTAGCCAGAGTTCGAGTGCAAAATTTATTCGGCAATATCGACTTGGATATTCCGTTTAACTTAGATGCTCGGATCACCGCCATAATCGCACCCAACGGCATGGGGAAGACAGTATGTCTTCGCCTGATCAATGCGCTCTTTCGACACCAGTGGTCTGTTTTTTCGTCAACAGATTTTGCTGAAATCGAATTCACGTTCTCTGATGAAAGCCGAGTCGTTTGTCGCCACCTTGATAGAGACGAAAGCAGCGACGATGGCGAACCAAGCGTAGAGTTTTTTTCATGGACGTCGAAAGGCCAAGACCGTTGGGCCCCAAAGAATTCCAATCAGACTGTCCCCAACATCGTTAGAGTGGAGCACTATCTCCCCTTCTTGACTCGAGTGGGGCCGTCCCGATGGGTCCATGATCACACGAGACAATCATTTACACTACAAGAGCTTTTAGATTTGTACGGAGAGCAACTGCCTGAAAGCGTCGTTGCGTCGATCAACCCTAAGCCATCTGATATTCTTGCTGAGCTTACTGATGGGATCGATTGCCATTTGATTGAAACACAGCGATTGCTGATTTTGCCCGATGACCGCCGTTCTCCAACCTCTACACTTGCCATTTCTCGCAAAGCGCAAACCTTAAAAACAATCGTTTCTAGAGAATTGGCTAGTTACGCAACGCTTTCCCAATCTTTGGACCGGTCTTTTCCCAGGAGGGTGATTCAGGAGGGCGCTGTTCTTCCCCCCGAGGATTTGAAAGCGAGTCTTGCTCAGTTGGATGAGTTGCGCCGTCAGTTAATGGAGGCGGGTATTCTGGATACGGAGAATGATGATGCTTTCTCACCCCCCGATGCTGTAGATGCTGCTGTGGCCGCTGTTCTCAGCGTGTATGTCTCGGATACGCGAAGAAAGCTGCGATCTCTATCAAATATTCTAGAAAAGATTACGCTCTTCAAGGAGCTGATAGACGAACGATTCCGACCGAAATACATATCCGTCGACAAAGACAAGGGCTTCACCGTTACACGCGGAGATGATCTGGTTATTCCGCTCGATAAATTGTCGTCGGGAGAACAGCATCAATTGGTGTTGTTCTTCGAACTACTTTTTGAGCTGAAAGAAAATGCTCTCATTCTCATCGATGAACCCGAACTGTCATTGCACGTGGGATGGCAGAAGAAATTCATTCCAGACCTCAAGAGAATTATCGAGCTCAACCATTTTGATGTGCTGCTAGCAACCCATTCCCCGCAATTGATTGGCCACTGGGATGAGTTGGTCGTTGAATTCGGCGATATTGGCGAATGATTAAATCTTTCTCGAAAGAGGCGGACGCCTTAACTGTTGCTGCGGAAGTTCGAATGGAGCGACAGAAGCACAAAGGTTCGTTTTTGTTGGTGGAGGGTGCAACTGACATCAAACGGTTTCGTAAGCTGGTTGCCGAGGACATGTGCTCTTTTGTCAATTGTTTTGGTAAGCCGAACGTGATTGGAGCAATCGAACAACTATACGATGATGGTCTGCTTGGATGTTTGGGACTTTTTGATGCGGACTTCGATAGATTGCGGCAACGCCTTTTGGAGCACGAGGGCTTAGTCGCCTCTGAAACGCACGACTTTGACCTAGATATGGTCCTTACATCCGCGTTGATGTCGTATTTGGAAGAAGTTGGTGATAGCGCCAAGATTGAACAGATTGGAGGCTCTGGGGCTGTTGGTGATTTTCTCTTGCAAGCTCTGAAGCCTCTATCAGCAATGCGCTATGCAAACGAAAAGCATGGGCTCGGCTACAGCCTGGAAAGCGTCAGTCTGCAAGATTTCTTTGACGGAAATGCCATAGATGTAGATGCCATGGTGGCGTCTGTCTCTTGGGGACGTATGAATACGTCGGAACACAAAGAAACCTTGAAGAACTATATTGAAAGATACGTCAAAAGTGCGATTGATCTCCGACAGGTTACCTCTGGTCATGATTTTTGTGAAGCTTTGGGGATCTCCTTGAGAAACAAAGCTGGAGATAGGAAGCCCCCGCAAACTTGGCGGTCTGAAATCGAACTGCATCTTCGACTAACGTGTGACAGGGAGCATTTCGATGAAACCAATTTCTGCAACAACGTCAGGCGATGGGAGAACGAGAACATTCCTTTCAGAGTGTTGATTTGAGCTACTGCGTTTGCCCAAAGTCTACTTAAACGATGCCTTGTAGTTCGCTGCTTTCAGAATAAGTTGGCTCTCTAGCGGTGGCGCGATTTCAAAAGCTTTCGGCGCCCGCGCGAAGTCGTAGAGACGGAAGATGCGGAAAGCGTCCTGCCGCTCCTCCGAGAACAGCTTTTCATTGCTGGAGATATAGAACGGCGTCTGTTCCCCGCCTGCAGTCGTCTTCACTTCGAGGAAGCGCTCGTCGCCCCGATCCGTGAACGAGAGCACGTCGAATCCGGCGCCGTCCCCGTCTTCTTGCGCGACCCAGCGCACCTTCCGCGAAAGGTCTTCCCGTCCCGCTGCGCAGAGCCGTGCGCGCTCTGAATAGAACACACGTTCTTCACCGAGTTTTCCTAGCTGCCGGTTGCGTTCGTCACGCAGTGCAGGATCAAATTTCTTAATGAGGCGGGCAAGGCTCGGATAGCGTTCTTCCGATCTATCAATTTTTTGGGGAGCAGGACCCACAAACAGGCTTGCTTCTTCAGCAATGGAATTGTTCCTCGAAAGAAGAGGAGTGAGCATTTCCGAGTGGCTCTTGAGGTGTCGTGCTACGCCTTCGGTCAGAGCATCTTGGAAGTGCATCGCGGGGTAGTATCCCTTGACCCACTCCAAGCCGATCTTGAACAACACCGCGCTAATGTTTCGATGCTTGAACTCGATGGAACTGCTCGAACGGCCAATAAGTTGCTGCATTGCTGAATTGCGGTGAGACTTCACGAAAGAGTCCCCGCGCATTTGCATTTCGAGCATGGCGAAATAGTCCGACACGATCAGGTAGATCTCCTGATCGTTCCAGTCTTGGCCCCTCCGATTGCCTCCGCCCATCTGCCCCCCGCAGAATCTCGACCCAGGGTAGGGTGATCGGCGTGTTCTATACAATAGGTACTAGACGGAAAGGCAGTGCCCCTTTCCCTTTACACCACCCCCCATCCCCCCTATTTTCCGGCTCCAATCACACGACGAATCCGGCGGCTTTCCGCCCCGGACACATGGAAGAAGAGTTCCAGCCCATGCGCGCCGAGACGCAGACCCTCGCCGACGAAATCAAGCAGTCGCTCGCGCTGCTGAGGAGGCATCTTTGACTGGGATGCCGCCCTTCGCCGTTTCGATGAACTGACGGCCAAAGCCGAAGACCCCGATCTCTGGAACGACCCTGCCGCCGCGCAGGACATGATGCGCGAGCGCACGCGGCTGGAGGAATCGATCGGCCGCTACCGCAAGCTCGAGGCCGCCCTCAACGACAATCTCGAACTGATCGAGATGGGCGAGGCGGAAGGCGACGAGGGCATCGTCGCCGAAGCCGAAGCGGCGCTGAGGGCCGCGCGCGACGAGGCGGGCGAGGCCGAGATCGAGACGCTGCTCTCCGGCGAGGCCGACGCCAACGACACCTATGTCGAGGTCCATGCCGGCGCCGGCGGCACCGAAAGCCAGGACTGGGCGCAGATGCTGCTGCGCATGTACACGCGCTGGGCCGAGAAGCGCGGCTACAAGGTCGAACTCGTCGAGCGTCACGACGGCGAGGAAGCGGGCATCAAGTCGGCGACCATTCTCGTCAAGGGTCACAACGCCTATGGCTGGCTGAAGACGGAGTCGGGCGTGCACCGGCTCGTGCGCATCTCGCCCTATGACAGCGCCGCGCGCCGCCACACGAGCTTCTCTTCCGTCTGGGTTTATCCCGTCGTCGACGACCGCATCGAGATCGAGATCAACGAAAGCGATTGCCGCGTCGACACCTATCGCGCGTCCGGCGCCGGCGGCCAGCACATCAACAAGACCGACAGTGCGGTCCGCATCACGCATATCCCGACCAACATCGTCGTCTCCTGCCAGAACGAGCGCTCGCAGCACAAGAACCGCGCCGCCGCCTGGGACATGCTGCGCGCGCGGCTCTATGAGCGCGAGCTGCAGAAGCGCGAGGAGGCTGCCGCGGCCGAGGAAGCCGGCAAGACCGACATCGGCTGGGGCCACCAGATCCGCTCCTATGTGCTGCAGCCCTATCAGATGGTGAAGGACCTGCGCACCGGCGTCGAAAGCCCGGACCCGTCGAAAGTGCTCGACGGCGACCTCGATCCCTTCATGGCCGCCGCCCTTGCCGCCCGCGTCCATGGCAGCGCCGAAGCCGTCGAGGACATCGACTAGCCCGCACGCGCCTCAGTTCAGCGCCATCGAGACTTCGAGCGACAATCCGTATAGCTCCGCGCTCGTCCCGATCCCGTCGTAATGGCTGGCGATGGAGAGTGAGACGCCGTCCCGTGTCGCGATGTCGAGCCCGAAGCCGATCCGCCCCCGAAGCCCCTGAACTTCCCGCGCCAGCGATCCGCTGGAGGTGAGCCCGTCATTGCCGAACGTATAGGCGCCCTCGAAGCTGACGGACGGCGTCAGCCGCGCGCCGCTGTCGAGTGCATGGGCATAGGAAAGGCGCGGCCCCGCGCGGACTTCCCCCTGCGACACGGTCTGTTCGGGAATGACGACGCTGAGGCTGTCCGTGTAGCTCTCCTGCGTCTCGCGGATATAGCTCAGCGACAGCACGGGCTGCACGGTCCACTGCTCATGCACGTAGTCGCCCGTCAGCGCGCCGCTGACCAGCCAGCGCGTCGTGTCGAAGCTGTCCTCGTAGGTGCCCGTCGGGCGGATGTCGTTGCTGGACTTGCCCCAGGCCGCGCGGATGTCGGCGAAGAAATTTTCGTTGAGCTTGAACGTGGCGTAGGGCCCCGCCATCCATCCTTCCCCCGACACTTCGGCATTGCCCCTGTCCGCCTCGTGCGAGAACCAGTCGTACTGCACCAGCGCGCCCAGCAGGATGTTCGGCGCGATCAGCTGGTCCGCGCCGATATAGACGACGCCGAACCTGCCGTCGGCATTGGCGTCGTTGAAACCGGCGATGGTCCCCTCGACCCAGAGGGTGCGCTCCGGCGCGGCGGCTTCGTCGCCCGCGTTGAGGCCGCTCGGGCCGGGTGAGGCATAGCTCGACGCAAACGAGAGGTCGCTGCCGTTGAAGGACGCGTCGACCGGAAGCGGGATCGTGCCCGTGAGCCCGAAAGCGGAGGCGGTGCCGCCGCTCTGGCCGCCGCCCGCGCCGAACCGGTTTTTCCCCCGGTTCGCGCGCGGCTGGTTCGCCAGCAGGAAGGTGTTCCGCGCGCCGAGAAAATCCGCGATCAGCGTCGAGGTCGCGTCGCGCGTTTCCGTGGCGGCGAAGGTGCAGGTCATCGTCTCGCCCGCGCCGAGGACGATGGTTGCCGTGGCGGTTGCGGTGTCGCCGCTGGAGTCGCCGTCGTCGCAGCCGATCGAGGTGAAGCCGTAGCCCGCGCCCACAAGCCCGGCGGCGCTCACGCTGTGCGTGCCCGGCGACACGTTCGAAATTGCGATGGAGGCCGTGCCGCCGCTCGTCGTCAGCGATGTGTTGAGTTCCGCCGTCGGCGAAGAGAAGTCCGCGCTCGTGTCCGGCCCGCTCACATTCAGCACCAGCGTAATGCTGCCGCCGTCGACGCCTATGCCCTGAATGGCGAAGGTGTAGGGCGCTTCGTCATCATCATTATTGGCGATGGAGACGGTTGCCGTTCGTACGCCGAGGCCGGATGGATCGAACGCGATGGTAAATTCCGACGACCCGCTCGCCCCGATGTTGGTTGAAGGTTGGCTCGTCACCGTGAAGTCGCCCGAGCCGGTAAGGGTCACGGCATCCGCGCCGAGGATCAGCGGGCTGGTGCCCGTGTTCGCGATGGTGAAGGACCGGCTGACAAGGCCCGTGGTCTGGTCGGCGGAACCGAAATCCGTGTCGTCCGTGGAACTCGGCGTCGCATCGCCGGACGCAATTTCGACGCCGTTGCCACTGACCTCGATTTCGGGGGCAAGGACCACGCCCGTTCCCTGTATGGCGAAGGTGTAGGGGGCCTCGTCGTCGTCATCATTGGCGATGGAAACGCTCGCCGTGCGCAGGCCCGCGGCGGAGGGAACGAAGCGGATGATGACGCCGGTCGAGGAAGATGCCGCAACGGTCGGCGCGGGCTGCGAGAGCACCGTGAAGTCGGCCGCGTTCGCGCCGCTCAGCGTCACCGCGTCGGCGCCGAGCGTCAGCAGCGCATCGCCCGTATTGGCGATGGTGAAGGTGCGGTTCTGCAGCCCGGCGGCGACTTCGGCATTGTTGAAATCCGTGTGATCGATTGTTGCCGGTGTCGCATCGCCGGAGGCGATTTCCGTCCCGTTGCCGCTCACCTCGATCTCGGGTGCCGGCGCGGCGAGCGTCGTGAACGTTGCGTCGTCGCCATTGGTCGTGCCTTCGGCATTCGTCGCGACCATGCGGTAGTGATAGGTGGTGCCGGGCGTGAGCCCGCTATGTGCCAGCGCCACGGACACATCGTCGCCGCTGTCGTTGAGCGTCGTGGGAAGGGTTGTGCCATAGGCGGTTGTGGTGCCGAACTCGAAAGAGCCCGTGGTCGTCGCCCCGTTGCCGCTGACGGTGGCGTTGAGCTGCACGCTGCTCGATGTCACCAGTGTCGCGGCGTCGGTCGTGACCGTCGGCGCGCTCGCGCTGGCATCCGTTCCGGTGCCCTGGATCGCGAAGACCTGCGGGTCCATGCCCGGAATGTTCGAGTTGACGGTGACCGTCGCCGTTTGCAGCCCCGCCGCCGACGGATCGAAAGAGATGTCGAACGTGGCTTGCGCCTCCCCGAAGCCGTCCGGGTTCGCCTGCAGCGGCAACGGGTCGCTTACCGAGAAGGCGCCGCTGCCGGTAAGCGACACCGCATCGGCGCCGAAAATGCTCGCGCCGAAGCCGTCCGCCCTGATTTCGAAGGTGCGGGTCAGCGCGCC
>Ga0207899_1000108_pt1 | contig 40343 bp, 37 predicted proteins | sample MalvirmetaMSP134_FD_184235 | JGI IMG/M metagenome (GOLD analysis project Ga0207899, IMG submission 184235) | Marine viral communities from the Deep Pacific Ocean - MSP-134 (SPAdes) | ecosystem: Environmental > Aquatic > Marine > Oceanic | place: Pacific Ocean | collected 2011-06-28
TACCGGAAACACACGCGGGTTTCAAACGGGGGCGGGTTCAAAAACTGAGAGTCAGGCGACCGGTGCAGTGGTACCGGCCGCGGATCAATCTTCAGCCCTTTCGACGATAATACGGATCGGTCCAGCACCGGGGCAGCATTTCACCGGAGGCAAACACCAGGGCCGACTTGTCAAAGAACTCGGGGTCCTGGGCTTCTTCTCCGTAATGCATGCAACCTTTTACGCGACTGACATGGGGATCGAACAGAGCGTGGGTGTCGGCGATCTCAATCAAATGACCGGTGGATTTTTCTGCCATGAACATAGTGTCCTCCTCGTCGGGTTTTAACAGAGAAGTGCGTCAGTCCTCGGGTGGTTCCTCGGCAAACGCACTGAGGTGAAAAGCCGCGGCCTGATCCACTTCTTCCATGCCACACACCCTCGGTTGCGGCACGGCGCCACCCGCTAGCACGTCGAGCACTGATCGCACCCCATAAGACAGCGACTCGGTGTTGTAGCCACCCTCCAGAACAAAGGCCAGACGACCGTCGCACAGCCGATCGGCCAGGGACTGCACAATCCCGGTCATAGCCGCGAAGCCCTCGTAGGAGACGTTCAGGGCCAGATCGTACCAGTGTGCATCGAACCCCGCCGACACCAGGATCAGGTCCGGTTTGAAGTACTCGGCGGCCGGCACCAGGATTTCGTTCAGAGCCTTCAGGTAAGCGACATCGCCAGCGCCGCCGGGCATCGGAACATTCACCGTGGTGCCCTCACCCAGGCCCGCACCCACTTCATGCAGGCCGCCACTGCCGGGGTAGAAAGGGGCCGCGCGGTGAATATCAAAGAACATAACGTCGGGATCGGCCCAGAAGATATCCTGGGTGCCGTTGCCGTGGTGGGCGTCCCAGTCCAGAATCAGAATGCGTTCACAGCCAAGTTCGGCATGAGCGTGAGCGGCCGCCACGGCAACATTGTTGAACAGACAGAAGCCGCGGGCGCGCACCGGTTCGGCGTGATGGCCGGGCGGGCGAACCAAGGCAAAGGCACTTCGGGTGCGACCGGAGACCACCGCCTCAACCGCGGCGATGGCGGTACCGGCGGCAACTTCCGCAGCCTCCACGCTGCCCGGTGACACCGCGGTGGTATCGACATCGAGCCAGGCGTGCTTGTTACGCAGGGAGAAAACGTCATCCAGGTAAGAGGTGGTGTGCACCCGGCCGAGCTGCTCCCGGGTAGCCACCTGGCCACCGGCAAACGCCACGCCCTCGATCGGTTCCCGATGCAGCAGGTCAAGGATGGCCTGAATACGCCCGGGGTGTTCCGGGTACTTCCACTGCACATTCAGTCCCGACAGGATGGAACGCACTCGCTTGTCCAACCGGCCGGGCAGGAACGCAGCATTTACATCGGGACAATGATTGAGAACTCGGTCGTCGTAAAATACGGTGACTTTGCTTGGATCTTCCACAGTGAGCTCCGGAATGGTGTGTTGCCGGCGACCGTTTTCGGTCTTGCCGACCCCTACCGGAAGCATAGTCAAAGAACCCGGCCCCGACATCTGGATCGGCTCGCCTCAGGCAAGCTAGCCGGGCTGGACTATGCTAGGTGAAACCGTCTCCGATCAATGGCATACCAAGATGGCTCTTTTCAGCAAGCATTACCACAGCCCTGGAACCGCGCCTGGCACTCTTGTCTCGCGACCGGGCTCCGCCCTACCTGTGTCCATGACCCTGATTGACTACACCAGCACCAGCGTTGAGGAGCACCAACTGGATTCTCCGGAACAGTGCCGCCCCTTCCTGGAACGGGATTCCAGAACCTGGATTCAAGTGAATGGCGAGGTCAAACCGGAACTTCTGCGCAACCTGGGCTCGATATTTAATCTGCATGACCTGGCACTGGAAGACGTGATCAACGCCGGCCAGCGCCCCAAGGTCGAGCTTTACGACGATCAGGTGTTCGTCATTGCCAACTTGCCCATCTACGACGGCGAAAACCTGGAGCTGGTCCAGGTCAGTCTGTTCATTGGAGTAAACTACCTGATCTGCCTGTGCCCACTCGCCGCGGACCCGTTCGAGCCAGTCCGAAAGCGAATGCGACAGACGAGTAACCGGCGCTTTGCCACTCGGGGCATCGACTACCTGTTTTACGCAATGTTGGATCTGGTAGTCGATGCTGGCTTCCCAGTTCTGGAACAATTTGGAGACGAGCTCGAGCGGTTGGAAGAAGAGCTCCTGGAGCGACCCGACCGGCGAACCCTCGCCTGCATTCACCGGCTCAAGCGTGAACTGCTCATACTCCGGCGCGTGCTCTGGCCCCAACGGGAGGTGATCAACACCCTGATGCGAGGCGAAGACGAGCTTATCAACACCGACACCCTGGTTTACTTTCGCGACTGTCACGACCACAGCGTGCAGATCATCGAACTGTTAGAAAGCTTTCGCGATATGGCCACCAGCATGCTGGACATCTACTTGTCCAGCATCAGTCAGCGCACCAATGACGTCATGCGAGTCCTCACCATCATAGCGACGATCTTCATTCCGCTGACGTTCATCGTCGGGGTCTATGGTATGAATTTCCACAACCCCGACAGCCCTTGGGCAATGCCGGAACTGGGCTGGCATTACGGCTATCCGATGGTCTGGGGCTTGATGATTGGCATCACGCTGGCGCTGGTTTGGTTCTTCAAACGCCGGCAATGGATGTAATCAACACTCTCCAGTTATTCCGTCCGCCAGCCTCCAGTTAAGAGTTGCCGCTCGCGGGCCGGATCAATCACCTCACCTGCGATCATCTGGTCCAGCACACCGTCCAGAACCGAGCCGCCACTGGCGGTCTGGTAGCGATTGCCGGATTCCACCTTGGGCACCGTCACCGTTGCCATCTCCACCCAGCCTGCTGTCTCAGCGCTACTGCGACAGGCAATTTGCTCAAAAGCTTTGCTCTGTTTCTGCAGCAAGAACTGCCGGCAGAATTCACCGGCGTGATTGGTGAAGGTCAGCCGCGGTGTCAACTCGGTATCGGTCTCCAGCATACGGGTTTTCCCACTGGGGGTGGTTTCCAGGGCCTCGGCCACCTGCTGCCAGTCGGCGTTACTGTCCACCGGAGCACCGTCCCAGAACTGTGCCAAGCCGAATCCCAGTGCCAGGGCCGCAGCCACCGCGGTACCGGCCCGCCGCTGCAGGCCCAGGTGGGCCCGGCGCCAGTAGGGAAAAGCGACTACGGTTGCAGCCGAGGCAGATTCGGGTTTCAGCAGCTCGCTGACGGCCTCTGGCAGGGCCTGTTCGTCGATGACTCCGTAATGCTCGGCAACGGCGCGGTCCACTGCAGCCAGATCGGCCAGACGCTCCCCGAGCGAGGGGTCGTCCACCAACAGGTTGCGGATGGTCTGCATGTCGGCTTCCGGTAGTTCGCCGTCGAGAAAGGCGGATAGTACTTCGTCGGTCAGGTTCATGACGGTGTCCCCTCGGGTGCCATGTTCAAGGTTTTGCTGAGTGCCGCTCGGGCTCGGGCCAAACGACTCATGACCGTACCCTTGGGAATTTCCAAGGTATCGGCAACGTCCTGATAGGACATGCCCTGGATGGCCACCAGCGAAATGATCTCCCGCTGCTCATCTGGCAGTCTGGCCATGGCAGCATCAACCTGGTGCAGTTGGATCTGGCTGGTCGTGGCCCGCTCGCCGTCCACCACCTGGCCGTCCGTCAGCTCGGGTTGCTGTGCAGCCCGGTCTCGAACCTGCCGTGACCGGCACTCGTCGATCCACAAGTTGCGACAGATACGAAACGCCCAGGGCTCAATGGCAACCCCCGCCGGTGGCGATTGCCGCAATACCCGCTCAAGGGTACCCTGCAACAGATCGTCCGCTTCCGGCATAGTGCCGGTCAGCGAATAGGCAAAGCGTCGAAGCCCCGGGACCAGTGTTCTCAATTCCTCTTTCATGGCGCCATGTCTCGCTGTGTTACCGGGTTAACGGATAGGAACCGCCTTTATTCCGTCGCACCGGGAATTTTTTTCGCCTATAAACGTCAGCAGGGTATGAAAGCCAACCGACTTCGTTTCCACCGTTTCCAACGCACCCTTGTCTACCTGTTCGGACTGGGACTCTCCGCGCCCCTATCGGCGCTTAACCCCGGTTCCCTGAACGCCCTGGACCAGCTCGATCGCCAGGTGGAGCGAACCGTCAGCCGCCAGATCGAACGCCAACTTGAAGAAACGGCCAAGCGGGTACCCGATAGTGCGGGTGAGACCGACTCTTCCGGCGGCCTCTCTTCTCTGGCCTCCGTCGCCAATTTGCCGGCCCGGCTGTCGATCCGCTCCGCGTCCGGGCGGGAAGTCTTTGCCGATGTCGAAGTGGAAGACGGCTGGCGCGCCGTCGAACGCCAGTGGCTGGTCACCGTCGAAGCGGATGAGCTGCACCACTTCAAACAGCCCGGTATCACCGTGATGGAGCAGACCTCCCTGGACGAACTGGGACTGACGGTGCTGCGGTTTCAGGCCAGCCAGAACCTGGATTCCCGGGAGCAGCTGCAACGTCTGCTGCCACAAGCCCTGGTGGAACGACTGGACCGAAACCACATCTACCAGCCCGAAGCGACGTCCGGGGTAGCCCGCGGCTCAACCACCGACACTCAAGATCCGCAGCCATCCGCCAACGCCACCGTGCCAGTAGCGCCGCTCTGCGCAGCGCCGGTCACCATCGGCATGGTAGATACCGCCATCAATACCGAGCATCCAGCCTTCGCCGAAACCACCGTTCGCCAGCGGGATTTCCTGGCGGACCTTGAACTGTCCGAGGCTTCCCGTCCGCCCACCGATCACGGCACCGCGGTCGCCAGTCGGCTGAGCGGGCGAACCGGCACCACCGCCGCCACCCGGCTCCCGGCTGCCACCCTGGTCAGCGCCTCGGTTTTTTTTGACCGGCAGGCCTCAATAGCCGGCGCCACTTTGTTGCACCTGGTGGAAGCTCTGGACTGGTTGCAGGCCAGCGAAGTGGCGCTGATCAATATCAGCATGGCGGGCCCTGACAATCGCGTGCTGGCCACCGTGATCCGACGGCTGCTCGTTCGGGGGACACCGGTGGTCGCCGCCGTTGGCAACGGAGGCCCAGCGTCGCCCATGCTTTATCCGGCCGGCTATCCCGGCGTGATTGGAGTGACCGCTGTGGATCAGGATCGGAAGATCTATCGGTGGGCCAACCAGGGCCAGCAGGTGGACTTTGCCGCGGCAGGTGTCGATGTGGCGGTTGCCGTCACTGACGGTCAGTACGGTACCCAGAGCGGTACCTCGCTGGCGGCGCCGGTGATCAGTGGCCAACTGGCGTGCGCGCTGGCTGACACCTCGTTCGAGCAGGCGCTGACGGGACTCAAGCAGCACGGCATTGACCTCGGCGACAGCGGCCGCGACCCGGTGTACGGCTACGGCCTGGTGCGGGACAGTCACTGACACGGACCTAGAACTCTGCCCGCAGATTCAGTGAGGCCACGGTTTCATCGTACTGCGCCGAGTCCAGACTCGAACGGTAATCCGTGTACTCCAGTCTGGCTTCCGTCGTCAGCCACTCGGTCAGGCCAATGCCATAGCTGGCGTCTACGGTGGCGATGCGATCGTCCCTCGGCTCGGAGGTGGGGTCACTTGGGCCCAACAATGGCGAGGTCATCGGGTTCTCCACCGACGATACCGGCTCGTCATAATCCCGGGCTTCGTAACGCCAGCCGATCTGCACTTCGTGGTCATGGCCGGCCACGGGAAACCGGTGCTTGAGCCGGGTTTTAACCGCCAGCATCCGGAAATCGTAGGCATCCGCGTCGGCGTTTTCGTCGTCACCTTCGGCACCCAGAATGAACACGGTTCGGGTCTGGTTGAAAAAGAAAAAGCTGTCGAGACTGAGGCCGCGGGTGCGGGCGTCCCGAGCCGGGTCATCCTCAAAATACTTGCGTTTGGACAGCACACTGGCCCGAAGATAGACGTCTTCGCCCACCAATTTTCCGAGGTAGACACTGCTCCGGTGATAATCCAGAAACGGATCCGACGCCAGGGTGGCGTATGAATAATGGTGGCTGGCGCCAAGGGTGACAGTGCCAAAATCGTAGCTGAGATCCAGTGACGCCAGATGCAGAGTACGATCGAAGGCTTCGCTGTCCCGGTAATCCCGGTCAGTGACGTCGTAGCTGCCGGTCAGGGTCAGGTTTTCCACCGGCTGACCCTCAGCGTTCACGCCCGCTCCCAAAACCCAGGCCTGGCCACTTTCGCCGGACGACTGTTCAAGCTCGTCAACGTTCAGGTTACTGTCATACTCATAGCCGGTGGCCAGGTGACCACCTACAGAGGCCGCCTGGCTGGCGACCGGCAGGCCAGCGGCCAGCACCACCAGGGGCAGTGATCGGGCTATTCGTTGCATAGTCCACTCCTTTACGAAAAAACCGGGCCGTGACCGGCCCGGTTATTGGTTACCCATGCCTTTGGCCTTACAACAGGCCTTGTTGGGTGGAGTTCTTCACGGATTGATTCACGCTGCTCTGAACGTTCGATTTCACACTTTCAGAGACAGAGTTTTTCACCGAGTCACTGACACTGTTGCGAACGTTGGACTCAACGCTGCCAGAAACCGAACCGTCGACTTGCTGCTCGCTTGCAGCATCGACGCTGCCCTGAGCACTGCCGCGGGCTTGCTCCTGCATTTGCCCAGCCTTGTCACCTGTGGTCTGGGCCTGGGCAGTAGCTTCGCCCTTAGCACGCTGGCCAGTGGATACCCCGGCCTCGGCCGTTTGGCGGCCAGTCTCCCGGGCCTGCTCGCCGGTGCGAACCGCCGCATTGCGGGCGCTGTCACCGGTGGCGCGAGCCTTTGCTGCTGCCTCGGCACCGGTCGACTTGGCCGATTCCGTGCTCATCGCTGCGCCGGAATTGGCCTCCCGGGAAGACGCCATGCTGGCATCGGCTTCGCGGCCGTTGGCGCTAACCGAGGCTCCGCCGGAAGTTTGCACGCTGTTGCGGGCGGCACCGCTGGCGCCTGCGTTTTGACCGTCGGTACGACCAGAGGCCTGCGAGCTGCTGCGCATCTCGGCGTTGGCGTTAACGCTGGCCGAGCCTTGGGTATCTGCAGCAAAAGCCGACACGGCCATTACCGAACCGATTGCAAAAGTCAGTGTCCGTTTCATCATGGTTTGTCCTCCAGTGTTTCCGTTGGATTCACCCCGATAACGAATCAGGACGGGATCTATTCCAATCCACGGGCAATTTTTTCAGGAGGTTCCATTAGGGAAAGTTAATACTGTTGCTAATCACCGCAATCAGGACTGATCCGGCGGCGTCCAGGTCGGCACGTCTTCCCGAGTGGGCTCTTCCCAATCCTTTTGCATGGCACTGCTCAGGGCTTCCTCGAGTTTCATGAACAGTTCGCCGTAGCGGGGACTGAAACTGATGCCCTCCTCAATCTCCTGCCAGGCCTCGAACAGCTCGTCTTCGTGGGCCTCCTCGTTATCCACAAAGGCCCAGGTCATCTGCTTGGCTCTTAGCGGGTGCACGCCCATGGCAGTCAATGCGTGGCCACCCAACTCCAGTGCCGAATGGTAGGTCTCACTGACCACGTCGTCGGCACCGGCCTTGCGCAACTGATAGCTGTGGCCCCGGTCGAACGCCCGCGCCAGCACCCAGACTCCGGGATAGAACTGTTTCACATGCTCGACGATGCGCACCGAGCGATCCCGGTCGTCGATCGCTACGACTAATAACCGGGCATCGTCGATACCCGCGGTTTCCAGCAGTTCCGGTCGACTGGCGTCACCAAAGAAACTCTTGATGTTGATCCGGCGGACGTTCTCGATCTGCTCGATCTCATGATCCAGCACCACGATGGGAATGTTGTTGGCGCGCAGCAGCCGGCACACGATCTGCCCGAACCGGCCAACCCCGGCGACTATCACCGGGGCCCGGTCATCAATGGTGTCAGCCTCGCGCTCGTCGTTCTTGGCACGCCGATACCGGGGCAGCACCAGGCGATCGTAGGCAATAAACAGCAGCGGGGTGAGGAACATCGATAGCGCCACCACCAGCGACAGCACCTGGGAGAGTTCGATTGGAATGACCGAGTTCTGGACACTGTAGGTGAGCAACACGAAACCAAATTCGCCGGCCTGCGCCAGGCCCAGGGTAAACAGCCAGCCGTTGCTGCCATGGATGCGAAACAGCACCGCCAAGCCCAGCAGGATCAGTGCCTTGACCACGATGACCGCAATCCCCAGAGTCAGGATGGTGCCCCACTCTGCGATCAGCACCTCGAAATTGATGCCGGCACCGACGGTGATGAAGAACAGGCCCAGCAGCAGGCCCTTGAACGGCTCGATGTTGGCTTCCAGTTCATGGCGGAATTCACTGTTGGCCAGCACCACCCCGGCCAGGAACGCGCCCAGGGCTGGCGACAGATTCACCAGGCTCATCAATGCGGCAATGCCGATCACCAGCATCAAAGCGGTGGCGGTGAACACCTCGCGCAGGCCGGACTGGACCACGTACCGGAACAGCGGCCGGCTCAGATAATAGCCCCCGACAATCACCGCAGCCACGGCGGCCACCACGGTCAGGGCGTGGGCCCAGCCCGGCAGGTGGGCAACGAGACTCAGACCAGTGTCATGACCGGCCCCGGTGCCGGACTCGGCCATCAGATCCGGCAACGCCAATAAGGGAATCAGCGCGAGCATGGGAATCACGGCGATGTCCTGGAACAACAACACCGAAAACGCGCTGCGCCCGCCCTCGGTTCGGGCCAGGCCTTTTTCATTCAGGGTCTGCAGGACGATGGCGGTGGAGGACAGGGCGAAAATCAGGCCCACGGTCAGGGCCGTCTGCCAAACCAATCCCAACCACCAGGCCACAGCCGATCCGGCGACGGTACTCAGCACCACCTGCAGCCCACCCAGGCCCACCAGGCGCACCCGCATGGCCCAGAGCGCCTTCGGATCCAGTTCCATGCCCACCAGGAACAGCATCATGACCACGCCAAATTCGGCGAAATGCTGGATGGTGGTGGCTTCCTGACCCACCAGGCCCGTCACCGGCCCAATCACCACACCGGCAACCAGATAACCCAGCACCGAGCCCAGACCCAGTCGCTTGGCCAGCGGCACGGCAATCACCGCGGCCACAAGATAGATAAACGCCTGGACAAAATACACGGTCATTACGTGGGCTCCCTGTGCTGTTGGGGTGGGAGTATAGCGTAACGGCTATCGGCGCAGCCCGAACCGGCCTGAAACAGGAACGGAGCTTCTGCTCAAGTACCCGACAATAGCAGTGTGATGGTCCCCGCGAGAGCCCCGGAGACCAGAAGGCAGCACACCGACATCAACATGTTCCAACGCAGCGCTGCCTCCTGGGCGCTGTATCCAGTCAGGCGCTCCAGCAGCAGTGAGTTGGCAGAGTATGGTGTGCCGGCGGTGGTCAGGCCCCATCCAGCCACCATCGCGGTACCCAGACCGAGCACGGCGCCCACTGGCCAGATCGGACCCAGAATGCCGCCGGTCAGAGTGCCGGTAACAATGGGATTGAAGCCAATCATTCCGCCCAGGAAAAACACCCAGGGCACGCTAAACGCCGCCACCGGGTAGGCCCAGTCGGGCAAGCTAAAGCCAGTGCCAAGCCACTGGGCGGCAAAGGTACTGATCAACGTGCCCAGGAACGCCGAACCGCCAACAATCACCAGTTCATTGCTCATGGGGGCCATTGACGGTAGTTGTACCTCGGCCCCTTTGAGCTTGCGATAACCCAGGCCCACCAACACGGCGCCAAAACAGCTCAGGGTGACCGAGCGGGAATAACTCAGCCCAAAGAGCCCGCTGAGGCTGAAGGTGGCAACGCAGATGGCGCCAATGATGCTGGCAAACCGTAACCAGGGCGCATACCGCGGCAGTCCGGACACGGGTTCGGTTAGCACGTTAGTGCTTGGCTCCGACTGTTCCGGCTCGCGAAACATCCCGCCAACTAATAGATACACCACCGCCAGCGGTAGACTGACCGCGATCAGCTCCCAGCTTTTCAAGGCCGGAACAAACGTGATGGTCAGAACGATGGAAATCGACAGGGGCGAGAAGATTGGCGAGGCGCCAAAGCCCCGCAACACGCCACGGGACGCGTTCCGGGTGGTGGCGCTGTCGCCCCGGTCATCCATTTCGCCGCGAATCATCGTGGCCATCACACCGACCGAACCAAAATTCAGGGGCATGGACAGGAAACCGGTGCCAAAAGCGACGCTGTAGTAACGCGCCATTGGCGAGCCAGCGAACAGTTGCCGGGAAATGGCCCCCAGGTCCGCGGACGTGCCCAGCATGGAAGACAGCAACATCACGGTCAGAATTAACGCCGTCAGCCGGGTCATGCTGGCCGCCGCCGCTGGCAGCGCCGAGGGTTCGGCAACAGCCGCCAGACCCAGCGTCAGCAACACCAAACCAAACAGCATCCGCGACACCAGGCGCAAGTCACGCCAGCCCAGCAGGATCGCCGCAAACACCAACACCGCGCCAACTTCACCCACGCCCGGCAGGAACGACAGAATGCCGGCACCGAGCGCACCATAAGCAAGCCCCGAGCGGGTGCCCAGCAGAGAAACGCGATTCATAGCCAGCCCTCATCCTTGGGGTTTGGGTTTAGGGATTAGTGAGCAAAAGCGTCTGCTCGACCTTCGTTTTCAGAGCGGCGGCAGCAAGCGCGCTTCGGTCAGGGCCTGAACATCGGCCAGGGTGTTATCGCCATAGAGCTCTCGCACCCGCAGCCCCTCCTCGGTGACATCAATCACCGCCAGATCGGTGTAGATGCGTTTCACCACCCCGGCACCGGTCAGGGGGTAATGACACTGATTGAGTATCTTGGGCTCGTTGGCCTTGGTGGTGTGTCGCATCAACACGAACAGTTGCTTGGCACCGACCGCAAGGTCCATGGCGCCACCCACCGCAGGCGGGAAGGTATCGTCATTGGTCGCCCAGTTCGCCAGGTCACCGCGCTCAGAGACCTGGAACGCCCCAAGCACGGCGATGTCGAGGTGGCCCCCGCGCATCATGGCAAAGGACTCGGCATTATCGAAGTAGCAGCCGCCCTGCAGCAGGGTCACATACTGTTTACCGGCATTGATCAGATCGGGGTCGACCTGATCGGGCGCTGGCGCAGGACCTACCCCGAGAATGCCGTTCTCACTGTGATAAATCACCAGCCGATCATCGGACACGTGATTGGCGACCGACGTCGGCATGCCGATGCCAAGGTTTACGTAGGCCCCGTCGGGTATATCCTGGGCGACACGTCGCGCCATTTCATCGGAATTAAGCCGCATCATGCCGGGATGCCTCCTGGGTGACTACGCGATCGACAAAAATGCCGGGGGTGACGATGCACTCCGGGTCCAACTCACCGGCGGACACCACGTCGCTCACTTCGGCAATGGTGGTGGTCGCAGCGGTGGCCATGATCGGATTGAAATTGCGGCCGGCGGTGTTGTAGATCAGGTTGCCCCAGACATCTGCCCGGTGTGCCTTGATCAGTGCGACGTCCGCCGGTAGCGCGGTCTCAAGCACAAAGCCTTTGCCGTTGATCACCTTGGTTTCCTTGCCCTCAGCCAGTCGGGTGCCATACCCGGTGGGCGTATACACCCCGCCCAAACCGGCGCCAGCCGCGCGAATGCGCTCCCCCAGCGTGCCCTGGGGCACCAGTTCCAGCTCGATGTCCCCGGCCTCATACAAGCGCTCAAACCAGATTGAGCCGGACGAACGGGGGAACGAACACACGATCTTTCGCACCTGCCCGGCCTTTAACAGGGAGGCGATGCCAATCTCGGCGACCCCGGCGTTGTTGGAAATGATGGTCAGGTCACGGGCGCCGTGCTGGCGTAGCGCCTCAATCAGCTGCAGCGGAATGCCAGAGTTCCCGAAACCGCCGATCATCACCACACTGCCGTCGGCAATGTCAGCCACCGCGGCGCGCAGGGACTCACAGGTTTTATTCATCACAATCATTCACCCTTCATTGACCCTTGTTTGGTATGCGGTTAACGGACACCGGCCGCCACCGGCTGTCGGAAGCGCCAATGCCACAGGTAAGTGAGGCCGAGCAGACCAAAACCGATCAGGTCGGTGACAAGGTCCGGATAGATCAGCATGCCGCCGGCCACCATCATCAGTGCCCGGAGTGGGTAACCCAATAGCCCTACCCGGTACAGGTAGCCTTCCATGGCGGAGGCCATCAGCCAGATCGCGGTAATGGCGGTGACGGTGGAGGTCAGAATGTCAGCCAGCTCGCCCTGCAGAATCAGGGAAGGATTGAGCACAAACAGGAACGGCAGGATGAACAGGATACCGCCCAGGCGCATGGCATACATGCCGGTCTTGCTGGCGTTGGAACCGGCGACACCGGACGCGGTAATGGCGGCCAGGGCAACCGGTGGCGTGATGTAGGACATCATGCCCCAGTACAGAATGAACAGGTGGCTGGCGAGCGGATTCAGGCCAGCGTTCACAAGTGCCGGTGCCAACAGTATGGACAGGAAGATGTAGCAGGCGCTGACAGTCATCCCCATGCCCAGCACAAAACTGGTGACCGCACCCGCCGCCAGCATCAGCGGAATGCTGCCGTCAGCGTAGAGCAAGAGTTCACGGGAAAACGCGCCGGCCACCCCGGTGTACGACAGCCCCCCGACCACCAGGCCGATGCCCGCCAGGATCGCCACCAGATTGGCAACGCTGGTAGTCAGATCCTGAATGAACGCCAGTGCCCGCTTGCCATTCATCCGATGGCGGCGCTTGAACACAGAAATACCGAGCAACACGACGGTGGCGTAGTAAGGCGCGTAGGCCTCCAGTCGCATGAACAGCAGCATGTAGATCAACATCACCAGGCTGAACAGGTACGGCCAGCCATCTTTCAGGGTGGCTTTCAGACTCGGAATTTCCGATTCCGGCATGCCCTTGAGCCCGCGTTTGGCGGCGTAGTTATCGACCTGGAACAGCAGTGCCAGGTAGAACAACAACGCTGGCAGGAACGCGGCGATCATGATCTCGGAATAGGGTACGCCCAGGAACGACGCCATGATGAAGGCGACCGCGCCCATGATCGGTGGCATCAAGGTGCCACCGGTGGAAGCACAGGCTTCAATCGCACCCGCGTAATGGGCGGGATAGCCGGTCTTTTTCATGGTCGGGATGGTGATCGGCCCGGTGGTCAGGATGTTCGAGATCACACTGCCCGACAGGCTGCCCAGGATGCCGCTCGACAACACCGACACCTTAGCCGGACCACCCCGGCTGCGGCCCATCAGAGCCGTTGCGAACTGCATGAAGAACTCACCACCGCCGGTCACGGTTAAGGCAGCTCCGAAGACCACAAACCCGATCACCAGTTGGGCCACCACCTGCATCGGTATCCCGATGATGCTCTCCACACCAATGACGTGGGCGCGTATCGCCTCGCCCAGGCCGTACTCATTGCCCCACAGGAAACCCGGCATCGAATCGGCGTACAGCGGGTAGGTACCAAACAGCAAAGCAACGCCCAGCAGCGGCCAGCCGCCACAACGGCGCACGCCCTCCAGTACCAGTACCAGCAGCACCGAGGCCGCCACGGTCGCTTCCGTGGGCGCCATGAACTCCCAGCCCTGCTGGATCATGGTCAGGCCGTGATACCCGAGATAGCCACAGGTCACCAGCGCAGCGGCCGCCAGGGGCCAGTCGTACCAGGACACTTGGTTGGCGGCACCGGACCAGCTTGGAAAACACAGGAAGGCGGCAGCCAGGAAGATACCGATGAGATAATACAGATAGGCATTGCCCAGCGGCTGAAAACCCAGCAATTCCAGGTTGAAGGTCTGGTTGATCGCCATCAGCAAACCAAGGCCACCGAGGGTCATCACCGACCAGTAGGTGATGCCACGGAGACGACCAGGGCGGGATTCCGGAGTTGCCGGCTGCTCAACAGCGGCTTCGGGGGAGGCATTCATAAGGGACGATATCCTGAACAAAGGCGGAGCAGGCCCGGGCTGCATCAGCCCCGGCCTGCCCCGAATCAGTAACGAGTTACAGCGAACTCAGCGCCTTCTGGCGGTGTTGTTCCCAGATTTCGGCAAAGACCTCATCCGACTTGCCTTCGGCCGCCGCGGTGGCGTCCGACCAGGCGGCCATCAGGGCATTCAGACGTTCGATGCGTGCGTCGTTCCAGGCCTGATGTTCATCGGTCCAGATGCCCTTCTCCTGTAGGTACTGGATCGCACCCGGGTGGAACGGCACGTCGATCGCCGGAGTGCCCGCCTCTGACAGGCGCCAGCGAGGCATCACCGCTGTCGCGTCCTTGTACATGCCGTAGGTTTCATCGAGCGCCTTGATGAAGCTGTACACCAACTGCTCATCTGTGCCCGCACGCACGGTCAGCACCGGGTAACGGTAGGCCAGGATATCCACCGGATTGTCTTCACTGATACCAGCACCCACGGTTTCGGTATAGGGCTGGAAGAACGGTGCCACAGAGCGCAGGCGCTCCCAGCCTTCCTTGTCACCCGGAGGCACTTCCAGCCAGCGGATGCCACGCGGTGATTCCGCCAGCTCGTAGACGTGGCTGGGGGTCGTGGTAGTACAGGAAGCGTCAGCTTCGTTGCGCGCCAGAGAACTCATGGTGCTGGCGTAAGTCGGGAACATAATGGCGTCGACGTCATCCCGGGTCAGCCCGGCGAAAGCCAGGAATGCATCGCACTTCACGTTGATGGAGGGGTTGCCCGCCACATAGGCAAAGCGCTGGCCTTTCAGATCTTTCAAGGTTTCGATGTTGGCATCAGCGGCGGTGAAAATACCGAACGACGACGGGCGCCCGGCAACGGCTCGCAGGTTCTGTGGGCCCCAACGGCGAGCCGAGAAGTCATGAATGCCCTCGGCTGCAAAGAAGGTTTCGGTCGCCAGGAAACTGAAGTCCGCACGCTCGCTGATCAACGGCTGCAACCGGCCGATGGCTGAACCGGAGGGCTGGATACGGACCCGGGTGCCGTATTGTTTGCCAAAGGCATCGGCAATCGCGGACGCTTCGGCATAACCCGCGGAACCCACGTCGTAGGAGGACCAGGTCATGGTGTCGGGCAAGCCACCCTCAGCGTGAACGGAACCGGCGGACAGGCTCAACAAAGAAGCCACTGCAGTGGCAGCGGCGAGGACAGTGCGGGAACGGTGCAGGATGTGGCGCATTGGAGAGATCCTTGGCTTTTGTTGTGAAACACTCATTTCGATTAAAAGAAACTAGACCTTCCTTTACGTCCCCGTCAATCATTTTTGTCTCTATATCAGAATTTCATTTCACTAAGCGACACAGAAACCAAGTCCTTATTTCGCTTTGAAAAGCTGGGCAAGAGCCAGGTTAAGCGCCCTTCTTATATAGAACGGATATGAAATAGGTGTATTGACAAACCATAATTCCAGCGACTATGTTGAATCATCTATAACAAAATGATGTTTCGCTGTGCAAAACCTCTAAACACCACAACAACGACGATAAGAGGATTTTCTATGTCACGCCTAACCCGGGGATTGATGGGCCTCACCCTTAGCACCCTGCCAGCGCTGGCTTTCAGCGCAGACAACGTGGAACTCCCCAGCACCCTAGCCATGACGGCCTATGGCACCGGCTCTGCCGGCTACAGCCAGATGGTGTCCATTGGCAACCTGCTGCAAAACGAATACGGCACCTCGGTGCGTATCCTGCCGGGCGAAAACGACGTGTCCCGGATGACGCCTTTGAGAACCGGCCGGGTGCCCCTGTGCGCCTGCGGCATCGCCAGCTACTACGGCTCGGAAGGCGTGCTGATGTTTGCTGACGAGAACTGGGGACCACAGCCAATTCGCGTGATCACCACCTCGATCGCCAGCTTCGGCCTGGGCATTGCGGTTGCGGGAGATATTGGTGTGGAATCACCTGAAGATCTGCGCGGCAAGCGGGTGTCCTGGATTCGCGGGGACGACGCCCTGAACCTGGGCACCGAGGCCTACCTGGCCTTTGGCGGGCTGACCTGGGACGACGTCGAAAAAGTTGAATTTCCCGGCTACGGCCGTGCCTTCGAGGGCATCATCGCCGACCAGACCGACACCGGCTTCACCGTTAGCGTCGCACCACCTCCCCAGCAGTTGGCCGCCAGCCCCCGGGGCATTGTCTGGCCCGAGCTGGATCCGGCCGACAAGGAAGGCTGGGCACGACTGCAGAAGGTAGCACCCTACTTCCAGCCGCACACGGTGACCTCGGCCGCCGGCGATTACGGCAAGGACAAACCCTGGGTTGGCGCCAGCTACCCCTACCCGATCCTGGTGGCGAACGCCTCCACCGACGACGCACTGGCAAAAAGCCTGATCCGCGTCTTCATCGAGGACTATGACAAGTACAAGGATGCCGCCCCCGGCAACGCCGGTTACCGTCTGGACAACCAGAACATGCAGTGGGTTATTCCGTTCCACGATGCGGTGGTGGACTACTACAAAGAGATTGGCCACTGGACCGACGAGATGCAGGCGCACCAGGACATGCTGGTGGAGCGCCAGCGGATCCTGAAGGAAACCTGGGACAGCTACATGGCCAACAACCCGCCCTCCGATGAGGACGCCTTTGGCAAAGGCTGGATGGCCGCCCGCGCCAAGGCGCTGGAAGCGGCGGGTATGAATCCGGTTTTCCGCTGATCCCCAGGCCGGGGCAAACCGCCCGTTTGCTCCGGCCAACACCTTGATTGCCCGCCCCGTTGCCTATTACGTGTTCGGAGTTACCCGTCATGCATCCTGAAACTGAACAACCGTCATCACCGGAGAACATATCCGGCATCCGCCAGCTCACGGGGTTCTGGCTCTGGATTCCCCGGCTGGCTACAGTCATCCTGACGCTGCTAACCCTGGACTACCTGTTCAATCTTCAGCTCATCAATTTTGTCACCCAGGTTGAAAGCCAGTTTTTCTACACCGTGGTGACATTGATGCTGCCTCTGGTATACGTGCTCTGGCCGATGAACCGGCATTCGTCCCGCACTCGGGTGCCGTGGTACGACGTGCTGCTGTTTCTCGCGACCACCGGTATTTGCGGGTTCTTCGTGTTTAACGCCGAACAGATTCTCGATCGGGGCTGGGAATACGCCGCGCCCGACTACGCCATGGTGATGAGCTTCCTGCTCTGGGTTGTGATTATTGAAGCGGTGCGCCGCGCCGGCGGCTTGCCCATTGCCACCATCGTGGCGATCGCCAGTATCTATCCGATCTTTGCCGACCTGGTGCCCGGCCCGATTCAGGGCTTCCCCTCCTCGCCCGAGCAGACCGCCATTTATCACGCCATGAGCCGTGAGAGTGTCATGGGCATTCCGCTGCAGGCCTTTGCCAATCTGGTGATTGGTTTCCTGCTGTTCGGGGTGGCGCTGCAACAGACCGGCGGTGGCAAGTTCTTTATTAACCTGGCCTTTGCCCTGCTCGGCCACGTTCGCGGCGGCCCCGCCAAGGTGGCGGTGTTCTCCAGCGGGCTGATGGGCTCGATGAGCGGCAGCGTTATTACCAACGTGCTGACCACCGGGGTGCTGTCCATTCCCGCCATGCGCAAGGTGGGTTTCAGTAAATCCTACGCCGCCGGCGTGGAGGCCTGCGCATCCACCGGTGGCGTGCTGATGCCACCAGTAATGGGCGCGACAGCTTTTATCATGGCGGCGTTCCTGAACATTCCCTACGGCACCATCGCCCTGGCGGCGGCGGTACCCTCGGTGCTCTATTTCCTCGGCCTATTTATCCAGATTGATGCCTACGCGGCCCGCCACGAATTGAAAGGCCTGCCTGCGGAAGAATTGCCATCCATCCGACAAACCTTGAAGGAAGGCTGGTATTTCATCTTCGTGTTCGCGTTGCTGATCTGGCTGCTGTTTTTCCTGCGCCAGGAAGCCACCGCGCCCTTCTACGCCACCGCGCTGCTGCTGGTGATCAACCAGATCCTGCCCTACCAGCGCTGGGGCTGGCAGCAGGTGAAAGACTTCTTCTCCAGTTCCGGCAAGCTCTTCGCCGAACTCATCGCCATTCTGGCCGGCGTCGGCCTCCTAGTCGGCGCCCTCTCGGTAACCGGCCTGTCCGGCACCATCGCCAACGACCTGATCTTCCTGGCCGGCGGCAATACCCTGGTGCTGCTGATGATGGGCGCGTTGACCAGCTTTATCCTCGGCATCGGCATGACCGTAACTGCCGCTTATATTTTCCTGGCAGTGGCACTGGCGCCGGCCCTGATCAACGGCGGCGGCATGGATCCGCTGGCGGTGCATCTGTTCATCCTGTATTGGGGCATGCTCAGTTTCATTACCCCACCGGTAGCGCTGGGCGCTTTTGCCGCGGCCACGGTCGCCGGCTCGCGCCCCATGGAAACCGGGGTTCAGGCGATGCGCCTGGGCAGTGTGATCTACTTTATCCCGTTCCTGTTCGTGCTGAATCCTGCGCTGATTTTCCAGGGCAGCTGGGATGAGATTCTGGTGGTGATTACTCAGGCAATGGCGGGTGTCCTGCTAATTGCAGGCTCGATTCAGGGCTATCTGTTGGGTGTGGGTAATCTGACCCTCAGCAAACACCTGCAGTGGCCAGTGAGACTGGCGCTGTTGACCGGCGGCCTGTTGCTGGCCATACCCGGCGGCGGCCCGGTGCCACTGAGCAACCTGGAGCTGTCCCTGATCAGCGCCCTGCTGATTGTTCCGGCGGTTGCGGTGGCCTGGCTGGCGGCGCGGAAGTCCCGGGCGCCGGCTTATCAATAACGGCTGATGACTTGGGGCAGCGAGCGATGGCAGACGATCGCCAGCGCTAGCTGCCCAGCTCATCGGCAAACAACTGGTCGACCACCAGTGCCACCAATTCCCGCACCATTGAGCCGTTGCGTTCCGGGTGGCGATGGCTGCAAAAGCTCAGGGTGGTACTGAGTGCCGCCTCATTGAACTCAACCACCTTGTTGCGACTGGCCCATTCAGTGGCCAGTGAGTGCTCCACCAAGCCATAACCCAGGCCCGCCGACACCATGGCCAGCGCGGTGTACTCATCCTCAGAGGTTGCCACGCGCCTCGAACGCTGCCACTCGGACCCCATCAGCTGCTGCAACATGCCGTAGAACGCGCAAGAGTTGGTGGGCCATATCCAGGGTAACTCCATGACCTCGGCCGGATCGCTGGGCAATGCCTGCAACGGCGAGTCTGCCGGCCCAATTACCGACACCGGCACATCCATCAGGTACTGGAAATCCAACTGATGGTTGTGCCATTCGCCGTAGACGAAACCGCAATCCAGCTCGCCGCTGGCAACCCTCTCAACAATGACATTGGATGAAATGGTGCGCAGCTCCAGTGACACCGCCGGCAGGGTCCGGGCACACAGCTGAATCAGTCGATCAACCCGCAAATGCTCCGGCGGCGCGTTGATACCAACGGTGATGGACACCGACTGGTGCTGGCCAAGCTGACGGGCCAGATCTGCCATTTCCTCAACACCCCCCAAGGCCTTGCGCGCCGGCCCAAGCAACAGCTCGCCTTCGCGGGTCAGGACCATGCCCTGGCTGTTGCGATTGAACAACCTGACGCTGAGCGCTGACTCAAGCTGTTTCAAGTGCTCACTGACGGCCGAGGGCGTGCTGTGACGCCGCTGGGCTGCACGGGTGAGATTGCTCTCTTCCGCCACTAGAACGAAGGACTTCAGGCGATCCAGTTTCAGGTTCATGGCATTCATATTTTACGAACGCTCCGTCAAAAGAATATTGATAGACCACTAGGATCAATACCACATAGAGTGTTTTCCATAGGGTACGCGTTCAGCATAACGCAACGCGATCAACGAGAGGAAGCAGGAGATGAACACTCACAACAGCTTCAACACCAGCCTTACCGACAGCCAACTGGACGCCGCCTGCGATGCGTTGCGCGCGTGCCAGGACCGGCAGATCAAAATGAAGAAAACCTTGCTCGCTATACTGCGTCAATGGTGGCAGCGGGCCCGGCAACGGGCGGCACTGCGCCGGCAACTGATGGAAATGGATGTTGCACTGATCGAAAAGGACATCGGTGTGCCGGCAGGCACTCTCGGCGAGGAAGCCTACAAACCTTTCTGGAAACACTGACCACGGAGACCGTTTATGACCACCCTCTACATCGCCAACAAGAACTATTCTTCGTGGTCCCTGCGGGCCTGGTTGTTGATGACCGAGCTGGGACTGCCGTTCGAGGAAAAGCTGATTCCGTTCGGAGACCCGACGGCGTGGAACGCCTTTCGGGCCGAGGGTGGCAGTGGCAAGGTACCAGCTCTGCAGGACGGAAGCCTGCATGTCTGGGATTCCCTTGCCATTATTGACCATCTGGCCGAGTGCCATTCTGAGGTCTGGCCCGCCGATCCAGCGGCCCGGGCCTGGGCCCGAAGCGTCTGTGCCGAAATGCACTCCGGCTTTCCGGCCCTGCGGGAGCTTTGCTCCATGAACATCGGGGTCAAGGTGCGCCTGAACACCCTGCCCCCTGAACTGGCCCGGGATATCGAACGCATCGCCGCGATCTGGCTGGAAGGCCTGAGCCGATTTGGCGGACCATTCCTGGCCGGAGACCGCTTCACCGCGGTGGACGCCTTCTTCGCTCCCGTCGTGTTCCGCTTTGAGACCTATAGCCTGGACCGCAGCCCCGCCATGGCCGAGTACATCCAGCACATGCTGGCGCAACCCGGCATGCAGGCCTGGGCCCAGCAGGCACTGACTGAACCCTGGATAGAACCGAGGCATGAAGCGGACTGCGAACTGGCGGGCAAGATTGTGGAGGACCTGCGCGGCCCGGTCAGTGCGTAGGACATAGCCCGGACTCCGTTATTCGTACACGTCGTGCAGTGCCAGGGCTTTGAAATCCGGAGTTACTCCCAACCCTGGCCGGTCACTCAGGGTCATCCGGCCGGACGATACCTCAGGTGCCCCGTCCGCCAGCTGCACGGTGTTGTAGTTGTGCAGGTCGGTGGTGTTGAGCAAGGTCCGGGCCGGGGTGCTGGCGGCCAAATGAGCGTAGGCCGCGGTGGCAATACCACTGCCCCAAGCGTCTTCTATGGTCAGGGCAATACCAGCGTCGACACAGACGTCACGAATAACGCGGGACGGAGTCAGGCCACCAAACTTGCTGACCTTTAGCGCCATGGCATCCATGGCGTCGTCCCGAATGGCGCGCCGTACGTCGGCCAGGGAATTGAGACTCTCATCCAGCTTGAGTGGATGCCGTGCCCGGCGCCGGATCGACAGGCATTCCTCGTAACTGCGGCACGGTTGCTCCAGATACAGGTCCAACCCCTCCACTGCCCGGGAAAACCGCAGGGCCTGGTCCCGTCGCCAGCCACCATTGATGTCGCCAACCCAGATCTCGTCCGACTGTTTCTTCCGGCCAAGGGTCTGCATCAGCTCAATATCTTCCTCGACGCTGTGACCGAGTTTGATCTGGATATGGCGGAACCCCTCGGCGCGATAACGGCTCAGAGTCTCCTCCATCTCCGAGGATTCCGCCAGCGGCACAATCCGATGCAGTGGCATCGACCGGGTCAGCAGCCCGCCGAGCAGGGCATACACCGGCATGCCGGCTGCCTTACCGAGCAAGTCCCAACAGGCGATATCGATAGCGGCCTTGGCGACGGCCTGCCCGTTGAGCGCCTGCTCCATGGATTCGTTAATGCGGGTGATGTGCAATGGGTCTTCACCCAGAAGGGCGGACGCAAGCACCGACAGACAAGAAGGCAGGCCCTCGGCGAAGGCTGGCATGTAGTTCGGGCCACAGGGACAAACCTCCCCGTACCCCATCAATCCTGTATCGGTGGTTAACACCACCACCGTACTCAGAAAATCCTGATGGGACCGCCCCCCGGCAAATGCGTAGGCCTTACCGGCGTAGGGCAAATTCGCGGTGTACACCGCAATGCTCTCGATACGCATGACAGACCTCTCGCTCCAGGTCGTTTCCGCATCTTCTGAGCATAGTCCGATCAGGCCAACGCTGCCGCTTTTATCGGGGATTCACCGGATTGGAGTAACCATCACCTTTTACACCCAGCCGGTCGAGGTAAACGTGCAGCTCGGCCACACTCATGTCGACGTACTCAAGCACCCGGCCGTAGAGCATAGCGGTGGGCACGTTGCGCCCGTTCAGTTCACGCTGGGTTTCATGGATGACGTAAAGAATCAGCCGCTCGGTACGAGTCAGGCCGTCACGCACATCAGGAGCCGAGTCTAAAGGGGCTTGCCATTCAATCTGAGTCATGTTCACCAGTTTACCAAAAGGCCGCTCTTTGCGTTCGGTTTCTGACAGACGCTTACGCACAGCAGAACATTTCATGTCTGTCGGCTCGGTGGGCTTGAGCGTCGCCAGTGCGTCCCCTGAACAGATTGCCGAACCCCGGTGCCCTGAGTCACTATGAAGCATCGTCCTCAAGGATAGCTCCGAAGGAGAACACCAAACATGCCAACCATTGGATGGATATTTCTGATCGTTGCCCTGGCCCTGATTGTCGGCGGCCTCATGATCCTGCGTGATTCGGCCCACAGCATGAAAATATCCGACGAGAAAATGGCCAAGATCCGCAAGCGCAAGGCCGAGCTTGAAGCTCAGGAAAAAGCCGACGACGACTGGAAATAAGCGCGGCGGATTAACCCGTTTCGCCATTGCTACGATTCGGCGCAAGCCACAGACAAGATAGCTGACAGGAGAGTCGACATGGCCGAGTTCCAGGTTTTCAGGAACCACTTTTCCAAGCACCGGCTGATCACCAGCCCGGCGACCGAAGACATGCCCAGCCCCGGCGAGGGCGAGATCGTGGTCAGGATCGAACGGTTCTCTTTCACCGCCAACAACATCACTTACGCCGCGGCTGGCGACCAGCTCGGATACTGGCAGTTCTTCCCGCCCTCCGAAGACCCTGACGACGAGTGGGGCATTATCCCGGTATGGGGCTTTGCCGAGGTTGTCGCCTCGAACGTCGAGGAGGTCCCGATCGGTGACCGGCTGTTTGGCTACTTCCCAACCGCCAGCTACCTGACCATCACACCGGCGGGCGTGACCAATCAACGCCTGCTGGACGGCGCCCCTCATCGCGCCAAGCTGCCCATTGCCTACAACAGTTACACCCCTGTGAGTTCAGAGCCGGGCTATGATCGCGCCACCGATGACGAACGTATGCTGCTGTGGCCGCTGTACATCACATCGTACTGTCTCTGGGATCAGTTGCAGGACAACGACTGGTACGGCACCAGCCAGGTGGTGCTGCTCAGCGCCTCCAGCAAAACCAGCATCGGGCTGGCCTACGCCCTGCAGGGTGACGATTCGGCACCGCCGGTTTCGGCCCTCACTTCCGAGCACAACCTGGAATTGGTGCGCGAGCTGGGCCTGTACGATCAGTGCCTCAGCTACCCAACCCTGACGGAAATCGACCCCACCAAACCCACCGTGGTGGTTGATATGTCCGGCAGCGGCGAAATCCTGGGGCAGTTGCACCAACATCTGGGCAATAACATGGTGCACTGCATCAACGTTGGCCTGACTCACTGGAGCGAAACCCAGCCAGGCGCAGGTGTGAACCGGGACCGCAGTGAGTTCTTTTTTGCCCCCAGCCACATCCAGAAGCGGATGAAAGACTGGGGCCCCGACGAATTCACCCGCAAGACCTCCGCGTTTATTCGGAATACGGCCGTCCAGAGCCGGCAATGGCTGACCCTGAGGAAGGTGTCGGGCCTGCACGACCTGGCGAAAGTGTATCCGGAGGTGTGTGAGGGTCGGGTACCGGCCGATGAGGGACTGATTATTGAACTCTGACGCGCCGCTCACTGAGGACGGGCTGCGCCACGGCGCCGAGGCCCTTGCGACGATGGACCCGGATCTGGCGCCGCTGCTGGCCCGCTTCGGCGTTCCTCCCATGTGGCCGCGGGAGCCGGGCTTCGCCACCCTCGTGCAGATCATCCTGGAACAGCAGGTCTCGCTTAAAGCGGCGAAGACCATGTTCGAACGCCTTGAGCAGGCGCTGCGCGGGGTGACACCAGCGTCCGTGCTGGGGGCCGGTGAAGATGGCCTGAAAACCCAGGGCCTGACCCGCCAAAAAGCCCGATATTGCTACGAACTGGCGCACCGTGTGGCCGAGGGCGAATTGCCGCTGGATCGGCTGCACCAGTGGTCCGAGCCTGAGGGGCGCAAGGCCCTGCTTGCAGTGCCCGGGCTGGGGCCCTGGAGTGTCGATGTCTACTACCTGATGGCGCTGCGCCGGCCGGATGTCTGGCCTCAGGGTGACCTGGCGCTGGCTGTGGCCCTGCAGGAGGTCAAGGGCCTGGAAGCGCCACCCACACGCGATCAACAAAAACGATTGTCCGACCCCTGGTCACCCTGGCGCGCCGTTGCTGCCCGCCTGCTCTGGGTGCATTACCTGGCCGCCCGTGGTGATTATGCAGGGTCCGGCCGCTAACCTCGCCGGCCACGTCAACCAGCAACACACTGCCTGCCCAGTGTGTTGCTACCCTGTACACATTTTTCTACATAAAATACTTCAGGCTGCAGTGCGATCAACGATAAGATTAAAAATTAATCAATTCTCTCTTTCAGTCACTGGCCTTCAGGGCCCCAACCAGTTTGTCAGCCGATCGTGATCTTCTCTAATTTCTTGCGTCTCAGTTTAACGGTGGTGTGTTGTTTCACCTGGACTCTGGTACAGGCACAAACCCAGCCGATCACGGTAACTGAATCGTCGCCGATCCTGGCCCAGTTCGAATACTGGGAAGACCCGGAAGCCGATGCGGACCTCAACCAGGTTCGAAATCTGCCGGATTCCGCGTGGCATCTGGAGCCCTCTGGCAGCGCCACGTTTGGTAATACGCCCTCGGCCTACTGGTTACGTTTCTCGGTCCGGAACCTCGGCCCGGAGGCGGTCAACCTGATTGTTGAGCTGGCGTACTCACAACTGGATGACGTGATTTTTCATGTGGTTTCAAACCAGAACCAAGCTCCTGGCCTCAAAACCCAGGAGTTCAAAACTGGCGATAGCCGGCCGTTCTATCCGCGCCAGGTGGATCACCCGAACATGCTGCTGCGAGTTAAATTGGCGCCAGCACAGACCAAGACCATCTTTGTACGGGTCAAAACCGCCGGACCCACCATCCTGCCGCTGCGGATCTGGCGTGAAGCGGAATTCTTCAGCGCCGCCACCCATGAACAGAAACTGCACTTCTTCTATTACGGCTGCCTGACCGTCATCATACTGATCAACCTGGCGGTGTTCCTGACCCTCAGGGAACGGCTGTACCTGTATTACGCCATCGCCATTTCCGGCTATCTACTGTTCTTCGCCTCGATCAAGGGCTACAGCTTCCAGCTACTTTATCCACAGGCTCCGGGGCTGCACGCCAAAGCGATGCTGGCTTCGATGCCCGTGTTGGCGCTGTTTTCGTTGCTGTTCTGCCGCAGCTTTCTCCGCACCCCGTCTCATAGCCCCAGGCTCGATCTTGCGATACGGGTGATGATCGGTTTCGAGGTGATTAATTTCATCGGCGCCATGATGCTGGACTACAACGTTGCTATCAGGCTGTCTTCAATATCGGCGTTGGTGTTCTTTTCTCTGTTGTTTGTGGCTGGCCCCGTTACCTGGGCTGCTGGTGTTCGAGCCGGAGCCTTTTTTACCGTGGCCTGGACCCCGCTGACGGTAGGCGTGCTGGCAACCGCCGGACGGGCGCTGGGTTTCTTCCCGACCAACTTCATGACCGAACACGCCATGCAGATTGGTTCCGGACTGGAGGCATTTATCCTGACCCTGGCACTGGCGGATCGCCTGTACCGCGAACGGGAGGACAAGATCATCGCCCAGGCCGACAGCCTGCGCCAGGAGAAAGCCCGGAACGACGCCCGCCAGGAACTCACCGAAGCCATGACCCACGATCCGGTCACTGGGCTACCCAATCGCAACCGGTTCGAGTGGATGGTGAACAACCAACTGGCTGAGGATCCCCAGGGCAATTACATGGTGGGCGTGGCCCGGATTACCCGGCTGGATGAGATCAACCGTACCCTGGGACTCAATCGCAGCGAACGTTTGCTGAAGCGCCTGGCCGAACAAATGACCGCCATGGCCATTCAACTGCCGGAAGTACATCGAGTTCGCGATGATCAGGGCCGAGACGAGTGCGTTTATCAGCTGTCTGGTGACTGCGTTGGCATTCTGGTGCACGCCGACAAGATTGCCTCCGACCTGGAGGGCCTGAACCAGGCGCTTGGGCTGCTATCCCTCCCGGTGCCACTCGATAACCTGGCTATTGAACTGCACCCGAAATTTGGTGCCGCCCGTTATCCGGAACACGGTGACAACGCTGCGTTATTGATCCGGAATGCTCACGTGGGCATGGAAATCGCGCCCCGGGGCCTATTGGCGACCGGTTTCTACAGCCCGGATCTGGATATCTACAGTGAAGGCCGGCTGACCCTGATGTCGGATCTCCGGGAGGCCATCCAGAGCGACCAGACCATTCTCTACTACCAGCCCAAACTCTCCCTGGTGACCGGCCGGGTGATTGGGCTGGAGGCCCTGATTCGCTGGCATCATCCGCAACGGGGCAGTGTCAGTCCGGCCGACTTCATTCCACTGGCGGAAGAAACCGGGGTTATTCACCAGCTGACCCGCTGGGCCGTTGAGCGCGGGATTCGCGACCTGGCCGGCCTGCAGAGTGATCACCCCGGGCTGGGCCTTTCGATCAATATTTCGGCCCGGGATCTGTCGTCACGCAGCCTGAAGGGGCACATCGAATCCGTCCTGGGCCAGCACCGGATACACGCCCAGCGCCTGACTCTCGAACTGACCGAGACCGCCGCCATGGAAGACCCGGAGAAAGGGCTGCTGGCGCTGAAAAGCCTGGCGGATGCAGGTATTGGCATCTCTATTGATGATTTTGGCAGTGGATACTCGTCGCTGTCCTACCTGAAGGAACTGCCGGCCACCGAGATCAAACTGGACCGTACCCTGGTGACCGATGTCTGTGCCAGTGACAGCTCCCGGGTGATTATCGAAACTGCCATCAATATGGTGCACGGTCTGGGCTACAGCGTAATTGCCGAAGGCGTTGAAGACGAAGCCACTGCCCGACTATTAAAGGGACTTGGCTGTGACAAATTGCAGGGCTACTGGCTGGGCCACCCGATGCCCCTGGCGGATCTGCAACCATGGCTCGCGTCATGCCCAGAAGCTATATTGAGCATTTTTCAGCCGGAAACCACCGACAAATAACCAAGTCAGCGCCGGTGGTACAGTGCCCGCAGCTCATCCTTCGCGGCCTCCAGTCGGGCACGCTTGTCAGCAGGGAGCCGGCGTCCGGCCCGGTTAATGTAAAAGGTCAGCATCGACATCGCGGAGCAGAATGGGTCAGCTTTGCGCCGCTGGCTACGCTCGGCAGAACGCTTGAGCGAGAGCGCAATCTCCCTTGGATCCTCAAGTGTAAACACCCCGGTTTCCAGATCCAGGGCATCACTGCTGTCTGTGACCCGTTGCGACCAGCGTTTACGCGCCTTGTGGGACCGTTTCCATTGTCCGCCAGTGGAAGAAGGTTGCGTGGCCATGACAGATTCCTCTTTTTGGCTTGTGGCGGAAATGACCAAGTATGTGTCATTTCTGGCCGTCTGCTTTTGTCAGGGCTTGTGCCACACTCAGGTTAGCCAATAACAACACCATGACCGAGCCCTGATCTATGAGCGACCTCAAGACCCATTATCGAACCTGCAACATTTGCGAAGCCATGTGCGGCCTCGAAATAAAGCATCAGGACGGCAACATCCTGTCGATCAAGGGCGACAAGGAGGATCCGTTCAGCCAGGGCCATATCTGCCCCAAGGCCGTGGCGTTGCAGGATTTCTACCACGACAAGGACCGCCTGAAAACGCCGCTCAAACGCACCAATAATGGCTGGCAGGCGCTCAGCTGGGAGCAGGCCTACGACGAGATCGCCACCCGATTCCGCGGCCTTCAAGCCGAACACGGCCAGGATTCGGTCGGGGTCTATCTGGGCAATCCCAACGCCCACAACTTTGGCAACGCCATCATGCTGCCGCGCTTTTTCAAGGCTCTGGGCACCAATAACCGTTACAGCTCCGCCTCCGCCGACCAGCTTCCACACCACGTCGCCTCCAATTACATGCTCGGCGCCGGCATGCTGATACCGATTCCGGACATCGACCACACCGATTTCATGCTGATCATCGGTGCCAACCCGATTGTCTCCAACGGCAGCCTGATGACGGCCCCGGGCGTAGGCAAACGCCTGAAGGCCATCCAGGACCGGGGTGGCAACGTGGTGGTGGTCGATCCACGCCGCACCGAAACCGCGAAAAAGGCCGATCAGCACCTGTTCATCCGGCCGGAAACCGACGCCCTGCTGATGCTCGCCTTGGCCCACACCCTGGTTGAAGAACAGCGCGTGGATCTGGGCCACCTGGAACCCATCATTGCCGGCCTGGACCAGTTGGCAGAGGCGGTGAAACCCTACAGCCCGGAGGCCGTCGCCGACGCCTGCGGCATCGACGCCACTACCATCCGCAACCTGGCACGGGACTTGGCTGCGGCCAAAAGCGCGGTCTGCTACAGCCGCATGGGTGCCTCCACCCAATCCTTTGGCGGCCTGTGCCAATGGCTGAACAATGTGCTGAACCTACTCACTGGAAATTTTGATCGCCGCGGCGGCGCCATGTTCCCTCAGCCGGCGTTTGATCTGGTGCGCGACAAGAAAGGTAAACCCAGCTCTTACGGTCGGTTTGAGTCGCGGGTGCGAAAATTGCCCTACTTCAACAACGAGTTCCCGGTCGCGACCCTGGCCGACGAAATTCTCACCCCGGGCGAGGGCCAGATCCGGGGCATGATCACCATCGCCGGTAACCCGGTGCTGTCCAGCCCCGGCGGCGCCCGCCTGGAACAGGCCTTCGACAGCCTCGGCTTCATGGTGTCGGTGGACATCTACCTGAACGAGACCACCCGCCATGCGGACATCATCCTGCCGGCCACCACCGGCCTGGAAGTGCCTCATTTCGATGTATTCTTCAATTCCTTTGCCGTGCGCAACACCGCCAAGTTCTCCGAGCCCATGTTCGAGAAGACACCGGACCAGAAGCACGACTGGGAAATTCTGCGGGATCTGGCCCTGCACCTGACCGGTCGCGAGGACGACGGCGTAACCCCGGAGATGATGCTGGATGGCGGCCTGAAACAGGGGGCTTATGGCGAACAGGGCATGAGCCTGGCCAAGCTGAAAGCCAACCCGCACGGAGTTGACCTGGGACCTCTGCAGCCCTGCCTGCAACAACGACTACAGACTGAAGACGGACTTATCCACATCGCGCCCCAGCTGTACCTGGACGACCTGAAACGGCTGGACGCCTCCGGACTGCTGGACCAGGCCCGGAACCCGGACTACCCGTTCGCCATGATCAGCCGTCGCCTGCCGCGCAGCCACAACACCTGGACCCAGAACTCCCATCGCTTGGTGAAAGGCAAAAACCCATGCACGGTGCAGATGAGCGTCGCCGATGCTGAGCGGCTTGGCCTTAAGGACGGTCAGTTGGCACAGGTGGCGTCGCCCACCGGAAGCATTCAACTGCCGGTAGAGATTAACGATGACATGTTCGAGGGGGTGGTCAGCATTCCCCAGGGCTGGGGTCACAATCGCAGCGACACCGGCATGACCGTGGCGGAGGCACAACCGGGAGTCAGCATCAACGACGTTACCGATGCCCAGCGCATTGATGCACTGACCGGCAACGCTGCCTTCAATGGCACCCAGGTGGCGATCCAGGCTGCCTGACGTGCCTGCTAACCCACTGGCCGGTTACGGGCGTTGCTGCGCATCTCGCGCACCGCAATGGTGAGAAGGGTTATCGCGGTCAGCGGAATCACGAAATACAGCATGACATTGCTGAACGGCGCCAGGGAATCGTGCTGACCGGCCGCCAGTATCAGGTACAGCGTGTAGGCAACGTAGTAGCCCAGCAGCAGTATCGCTTCCCACCGGCTGACCACACCACCGGTGAACAGAATGGGCAGGCAGGCAAACGCCACGGCGATCATCACCGGTATGTCGAAGTGCCGTGCGGCGGCGGAAATCTCAATGCCGTGGGGTGCAATCAACCCGGAAATACCGAGCACGCCCATGATATTGAACAGATTACTGCCGACGACATTGCCCACGGCAATGTCACGCTCGCCACGGATGGCCGCCATGATTGACGTGACCACCTCCGGCAATGAGGTGCCGGCGGCCACCACGGTCAGCCCGATCACCAGCTCGCTGATACCCAGGTGACGGGCAAAGCTAATGGCGCCGTCCACCAGCCAGCCCGCACCCAGCACCAACAGGACCAGTCCTCCGACCACCAATGCCAGATTGCGGAGCCAACTCGGCGACGCTGCGCTTTGGCCCGGAAACTCCCCACCGTATTCATCCCGCACCTCGGCACTTTCCCGACGGCTTTGATAAATGGCGTAACCGACGTAGACCACCAGGGCCAACACCAGCAACCCGCCGTCCATCTGACTGATGCGACCGTCCAGCGCGAACAACAGCACCGCAATCGACAGTGCGATCATGATCGGGACATCCAGACGCACTAATCGCTGGGAAACGGTGAGCGGAACAATCAGTGCGGTAATGCCAAGAATAAACAGCACGTTGAAAATGTTGCTGCCGACCACGTTCCCGACTGCAATCCCGGCCTGATCTGCCCAGGCCGATTTGATGCTAACCGCCAACTCAGGTGTACTGGTGCCGAACGCGACCACGGTCAAACCGATCACGATGGGTGAGACACCGAGCACGGCAGCCAGGCGAGACGCACCCCGTACCAGCAATTCGGCGCCCACAACCAGAAAAACCAATCCACTTATAAATAGAAGTAGCGCCACACCGACCTCAGGGCTGATTCATTGCCGGCATTCATAGCCATTTAATGGTCATTTGTCCGGTGGGCATGACTCATCAGATACAGGCTGGCCGGGCTTATTGTTACCTTCCATATCCAACGACTCCTGATACCACTGCTAAACTCTGGAACAATCGGGTCACCCACTCGGCTCGACAGAATACTCTGTTCCAGGCCGGTGTCCATCACGCCAGTGTAGGGGAAAGCACTGTCTTTGACGGAGTTTTTGAAAACTGCCCTATGGAACCTTTTTCGTCGGACCCTCGTGATCTGTACCGTAAACCTGTAAATTTGAAACCTGTATCTCACGTTCGAAGTGGCGCACGATTACACATTTCTACTCACCGCCCCTAACGCACGTCAATCATTCATGCGCAGCGCAAGAGGTCAGGTAATGGCAGGCGGCTACTTGGGACCAAAATACGAAGCGCTCAAGCAGCAATATGTGCGCGGTTTGCCCAGCCGTCTGGATGAGTTGCGATCGTCCTGGAGCCGGCTTCAGCACGTAAGCTGGGATGCCAAGGCCCTAACCTTCATGGAGCAGTGCGCCCACAAACTCGCGGGTAGCGGCGCCACCTTTCAGTTTCCGGAGATCACCGAAACCGCCCGGGTGCTGGAAGGCCAATTACTGCAACTGCTGAACAAACCCGACGCCACTCCGGCGGAGCGCAGTCAGATCGAAGCCTCCCTCGGCCACCTGGGCCAGGCCATGGATGAGGCGCTCAACACGGTCACGTCGCAACCAGATCCTGCTGCGGCACCCGCGACTGCAAAGAACCACTACCGTATTGCTGTGATCGAAGACGACCTCAGTCAAGCCGCTTTCCTGAAAAACTGGCTGGAACAACGCGGCTTTACCGCCCAGACCTTCGAGACCCCGGAGGCCTACAACCGGCGTACTGACGACCACAGTCACCATCTGATTCTGCTCGACATCAGTTTTCCCCAAGGCGCACTGGAGGGCATTGCCTGGCTGGAACGCCTGAAATGCCAGGTAGGTGCCAACACCCCGGTGATCATGATGTCGGCCAGAAGCGACATGGTTGCGCGCATGCGCGCTCTTCGCGCCGGCGCCGATACCTATCTGACCAAACCCCTGGACCTTGGGGTGCTGGAAAAACGCATCGGCCAATTGCTGGAGCACACCCTCACCACAAAACCGCGCGTGCTCTGGGTCGACGACGACGCTGATTTGCTGGCCTACTACAAGACCATGCTGACCGTCGAAGGCTATGAGGTGGAGGGGCTGTCCCAGCCAATACGAATACTCGAGCGTATCGAGCAATTCCAGCCAGACGCCCTGGTGCTGGACCATGAAATGCCCGGCGTACAGGGTTTGGAATTGGCCCAGGTGCTCCGACAGGATGCCCGGTACATGACCATTCCCATCCTGTTCGTGTCAGCCTCCCAACAAGTGGCGGAACAGCTGGAGCGACAGAGTATGGCCGGCAATCCGATCTTCACCAAACCACTGGACAAGCAACGGTTCCTGAGCGCGCTGCATCAGCACTTGCTGCAGGCTCAACTGCTCACGGCTCGCATCAACCTGGTTAGCCAGCGCAGAGAAAGCCGGAGCTTACAGAACCACGACTACTTCCTGACCGAGCTGGCAACCCTGCTCGCATACGTGGAGGCCGCCCCCGAAAACCGGTCCCGCTACCTGGTGCAAGTAGGCATTGACCGTGAAGAGTACCTGCGCGCCCAACACGGCGCCCGAGCTCTCGCCATCCTGACATCGCATATGGCAACCCACTTCGCCAACCAACTGGGCGCCAATGACTCAGGCTGTGCCCTAGGAGGGGGGAGCTTTCTGTTCCAGGTGAATGCACCGGTAACCGAGGATGCCGATGCCTATCTGGATAGCTTCCATCAGCGCCTGCACAGCACTACCTGGACTGTGGGCGAGCCGCCGAAGCCGGTCACGCTCAGCATGGGTGTGCTGCCGCTGAACGAAGCCATGAACGAAGACAAAGCCCTGCTCGACGTGGAAAAAGCCTGTGCCGAGGCCATTCAGGCCGATGGCAGTTGCGTGGTATGGCATCAAACGACGGAACGGTCTGATCGCAGCCAACTGGATGATCGGATTCAGGAATTGCTCGAAGCCCGCTCGTTCCGGCTGCACTACCAGCCAATCGTGAACATGGATTCCGGGGACACCCTGTTCGAGGCCCTGGTGCGTTTGGTTGACGAAAACGACGCCGTATACCTGCCCGGCCAGTTCCTGGCTCAACTGGCTGAAGGCAACCACGGAACCCTTTATGACCTGGATCGCTGGGTGGTTGAACACGCAGTGGAGGGGCTGTCGAAACTGGCGGGTAAAGCCTCTGCCAGCCACTCCGTGGCCATCAAACTGTCGTCCCCAATGGCGGACGTGGCAAAATTGGTGCCGCTCATCAGCACCGGCATACGCAACGCCCGCATCAAGGGTAAACGCCGGGTCTACCTGGCGCTCTCAAGCCCAACCGTGATTAAGGACGTCGCTTCGGCCAGGCAGGTGCTGAGGGTAGTGCAGGACATGGGATGCGGTCTGATCATTGAGCACATCGAAACGGGCCCGGCATCCGTTGAGCTGTTGAAAGAGCTGGGGTCGGTGGATTTTGTAAAGCTAGCCTCGAAGTACGGCACCAGCGCCGAACAGACACCGGAGCTGGAAGACTTACTGCGTCAACTGACTGGCATCTTCGGCTCCAGCCTGCCGATTGTGGCAACCCACGTGGAAGACGCCAAAGCGCTATCGTGGTTCTGGGAGCGTGGCATTCGCAATTTCCAGGGGCACTTTATCCAGGCGCCGGAAGTGGCGATGAATTTTGAGCTTTGAGCACAGGCGACAGGACCCATACTCAGAATATCGCTACGGCGATCATTCGATAAAAGCAGCGGGAGAGCAATGACCATGGCCTGGCGCAGGTCCTGAAAAAAACAGACAACCTTATCTGTCACTGAGTGTTCCAACTCTGCTTACTCGTCCATACCTGCCAGCTCTCGCGTCAGATTTGCCGCGGACATTTCTTTACAGCCACTGGCATTCTGCCCCGACCACAGGGGTGAGAAATCTCCGCTTCCCTCGGATTCGGCCTTTGCCCGCAGCGGGGCGATAGCAGCAGACGCCAAGGGGAACGCCGGCGCTGTGCCATTCATTGGCCCCAGTTCGCGCATCACGCGGTTGATGATCCCCCTTGCAGCACCGCCGCTGAACAGATTGGTCAGTGCGGTAACCCTGCTGGCTTTGGATTTCAGGGCAACACGGTGCACGGGTTTGGTCTGGGCTTCGGGGCACAACAGATACGCGGTTCCAATCTGGGCCCCGCCCGCGCCGAGCGACATGGCCGCCTGAACACCTTGGGCGTCAGCAATGCCGCCCGCGGCGATAACCGGGACCTTCACCGCGTCCACCAACTGGGGGATCAGGGCAAAGGTGCCTACCTGGGTATTAAGGTCATTAGACAAGAAGAATCCGCGATGGCCACCGGCCTCAAGCCCTTGGGCGATGATGGCATCGACCCCCTGCGCATCCAGCCAGAGCGCCTCATCCACCGTAGTGGCGGTCGACAGGATCTTTCCGCCCCAACCACGTATCCGATCCATCAGTTCAGGCGCCGGCAGGCCAAAGTGGAAACTCACCACCGGCGGCTTAAATTCTGCCAGCACATCGGCCATCTCGGCGCTGAATGGCGCCCTGCCCCCTTGCGAGGAAATGGTGCTGGCGTCGATACCAAACTCCTCGAAATAGGGTGCGAGAGTTTTGCGCCACTGCCGCTCAGCTTCGGCGTCCGGTTCCGGTGGCGTATGGCAGAAGAAATTGACGTTGTAGGGCCTGGAAGTCTGACTGGTCAGGGCCAGAAGTTCTTCGCGCAAGCCTTCAGGACTGAGCATGGCACAGGGCAAGGAACCCAAGCCTCCTGCATTGGACACGGCTACGGCGAGTTCATACCCCTGTACCCCCGCCATGGGCGCCTGAATGATAGGAAGATCAATTCCGAACAGTGTCTGGATAGTCATTATTAGCTCTCAATCAGAGAACCCGCGCTGGTGCTAACGGGCATGGGTGATATCAGTGACTCAACTCAGGAAAAAGCAGCCGCCAGCAATCCTCGGAGCCAGCCAACAGGCTCAAGCCATCGGGCGACGGTTTAGGGCACGGTTGGGCGTTCACCTCCTGTGCAAAGGTCTCCGCCTTGGGCGAGAAGTAAACTTTAACGTCACAGTGCAAACGACCCTCTGATTCATGGCGGATGAATGCGGCCATGTCAGTCGGGCTGCCAGCCTCTGCAAAGCCTGACGCAAAACGTTGCTCAATACTGGCTTGTTGTTCGAACGCCAGCATCGCATCGCCTAGATTCTTTACCCGCCAGCTTCCCATAAAAGCTCCCGTGCCGGACGCTCTGAAAATTCAATCACCAAAGCGTGACGCCATGGCTGGTGAGCGTCAACCGCCCACAAGAAGCCCGGAACCCGTCAAAGGAACTGGTGCCAAGCCCATCTTCCACTACTATCAAAGTAGATGAACCCTAGAGACAACGTTACCGTGGGGCTGACGATCACGAAATCGGAATTCACGGATGAAGAGTTTGAACATTTTGCTGCCAAGGTCCGCACGGACCTTACTGCGTTCGCTCGTCTGCTGGACCGGCCCGGCTTTGGTGAGGGCGAGAGTTCCATTGGCGCTGAGGTCGAGTTCTACATCGTCAACCCCGACCTGCGGGTTCAATCCATCAACACCGACATCGCCGCCAGCGTTCAGGACCCGCAACTGACGGTTGAGCTCAACCGATTCAATCTCGAATACAACCTCAGCCCCCAGGTCTTCAAGGGAAGCCCATTTGCCCGAACGGAGCAGGAACTACTATCTGCCATCCAACGAATCAACCAACATGCCGCACCACTGAACGGGGAACTGGTCCCAATTGGCATTCTGCCCACCCTGCGCCAGTCCGATACGGGTACAGAGGCGATGACAGACGAACCCCGCTACCATGCTCTATCCAGCGCGCTGATCAAGCAACGGGGCGAGCCCTTCAGCATCCACATCGGAGGCAACGATGTCGTAGACCTGGAGGCGGACGACGTCACCATGGAAGGGGCCAATACCTCGTTCCAGCTGCACTGGCAGGTTTCCGCCCACCGTTTCGCCGATTATTTCAATGCCGTCCAACTGGTCACACCCATTGTCCTGGCCCTGGCCAGCAATTCGCCCAGCCTGTTTGGCCACCACCTCTGGGACGAAACCCGCATTGCCCTGTTCAAGCAATCCATCGATAGCCGATCTCCGCACCTTAAAACCTGGCGCCATCCGCCCAGGGTGTATTACGGAAACGGCTGGGCACGCAGCGCCTGGGAACTGTTTGCGGCCTCCGCATCGTTGTATCCCCCCATCATCCCACTCATGTCGGATGAAGACCCGATGGCCGTGCTCGATCGTGGCGAGGTGCCGGAACTGGCCGAAATGCGCCTGCACCAGGGCACCACCTGGCCCTGGAACCGGGCCATCTACGATCCCACCGGCGATGGTCATCTCCGCATTGAGATCCGATCCATGCCTGCCGGCCCAACGGCCGTGGATATGTGTGCGAACGGGCTGTTCGTGATCGGGGCTGCCCTGGCGGTGCTGGACGACATCCCGCATCTGACCTCAATCCTCCCCTTCCATTACACCGAACACAATTTCTACCGCGCCGCCAAATACGGCATCGGCGCCGAAATCATCTGGCCGCACAAGGATCAGGTGCAGTTGCAGGATATGCCGTTGTTGGCCGTGGCCCGGGACCTGCTGCCCCGCGCCCGGGAGGCATTGAAACGAACCGACGTGGACGAGTCGGAAATTCACCGCCTGCTGGGCATCATTGAAGGCCGCATTGAAACCGCCATGACCGGCGCCCGTTGGCAGCGCCACATCACCGAGCATCTGTTCCAGTCCCTGAGCCCCGATGAGGCGTTCCGCAGCATGCTGTCGCTGTACATGACCAACCAGAAGACCAATACACCGGTCCATGAATGGGCGCGGTCACCGTGAGCACATCGAACGTACTCGACTACCTGCATGACCCGTCACCCCGGACTCTGGGGCGTTCACCCCTTGAGTGGCTGGACCGGCTGCACAAGCCCACGGTGGTTCATGTGGCCGGTCGCGATCGCTCGCGGACCCGGGCCATGGCCACGCTGTTGCACGGTAACGAGCCTTCCGGTCTGTTTGCTCTGCACCGATGGCTGCTGGAGCAGCACACGCCCGAGGTCAACATGCTGTTTCTCCTCGGCGGCGTCTATCCCGCGAAAATCCCACCCGCACTCTCACACCGCCAGCTGCCCTACGGGCTCGACCTCAACCGGTGCTTCCGGCAACCTTTCGAGGGCGAGGAAGGGGCCATCGCCCAGGCCTTGCTGGCCGAGCTGCAGAAGGTAAAACCGGAATGCCTGCTGGACGTTCACAACACCTCAGGCACCGGCCCGGCCTTCGCCGTGACCATCACCAGCGACGCCGCCCACCAGGCGCTGACCTCCCTGTTCACTGACCGGCTCGTCATGACGGACCTTCGTCTGGGTGCGCTGATGGAATATTCAGAACAGGAGGTACCCACGGTGACCATCGAGTGTGGCGGCTCCCAGGAAGAACAGGCGCACCAATTGGCGTACGAGGGACTCGTGCAATACACCTCAAGAGCCGATGTGTTGTCACTGGAAAAAGCAGAGTGGGACGTCAACGTACTGCGCAATCCGATTCGGGTGGAGCTGGCGCCGGAAGCGACCATCGAATATCGCCTTACGCCTACCGGCCAGGCCGACCTCACCTTACCGCCCGACATCGAGCGCCGGAATTTTGGGATAGTGTCCCCGCATGAGCCGCTGGGATGGGTGGGAAACAAAGGCCTGAGCATACTGACCGCGATCGGCCACAACCGGGCCGAGACCATGGAGCAGATTCTTCAAGTAAAGGATGGGCAGATCTACCCCGCCCAGGCCCTTAAAGCCTTCATGATCACCACCAACCCGGTGATTGCAAAGAGTGATTGCCTGTTCTATGCGGTGAAAGCGACCGGCGAGCCGATATTTTAAAACCCAGTGAGCCCCAGAGCGACATAGTGGGCTTCAGGTACTCAGTTATCTCATACCTCGTTAAAAGCTTGAAAGTCAGCCATATCAGCAAGGTAGATCGTTACCAACAGAATTTTGTCGCGGCCGGAACAGAGCTCGTAACTCCTCTACCGGACGATAGCGCATGGTCTTGCGGTCGCGGATCTCCCATGCCGTCACGTTCTGCGCACTGGGGGTCGACCAGCGGCTCAAGCGTGTTCCTCTCTGACGTGCCGAGACTAGGCGTGCTCATGTAAACCTCCTATCGAGGAAATCGAGAACCGCCTTGTTTACAGCAGCCGGTTGCTCCAGAGCGGACAGATGACCCGCGGCGGGAATCTGGACCAACTCGGAGTCGAGCAATGCGTCGTGGATCTGGCGTGATAGGATGGGCGGAAGCGAGCGATCCTCCTCCCCGACCAGCACGAGGGCGGGCACGCCAATCTGCGAAAGACGGTCAAGAACCGAATCCCTCTGCATCAGCGCTTTCAGGCTCAGCAGGATGGACGGAAGATGGACGCGGGAAAACTCCCCTTTCCACTCGCGCACGAGCGCCGGATTCTGCCGCCGGGTCGTGGCCCCAAACATGAGCCGAGCGATAGAGGGCAGGAACGGGCCTATTCCAAGGAATCGAGCTCCCAAGCCCATTGCGCTATTCCTCAGCTTTCGATACAGGTGTTCAGCCCCAGCGTCGGTATCCATCAGGATAAGCCCTTCCACCCGCTCGGGACAGGTCAGCGCCGCCCGCAATGCCACCATGCCTCCCACGGACAACCCGCACCAGACGGCTCGCTCAATGCCCACCTCGTCCAGTACTGCCACCACGTCCGAGACAGCGTCATACAGGGAAAAGGATTGCGTTACTTCGCTTGACCCACCGTGGCCACGGAAATCGAGGTTGAGCACACGGTATGTCTCTGCAAAGGCCGGTACCTGCTCGTGCCACATCTTGCCTGTACAGAGGAAGCTGTGTCCCAACACCACGGGGCACCCTGCCCCAGTGTCATCGAAGAAAATCGACAAGCCTTGATTATGAGCGGAGGCCATACGATTCGTCTCAGGTGCGAGAAGAGGAACGGCTCATTAACTGCCTAGACAATATGATGCCCCACTATGGGGCTGCCCCCACCTCGTGGGTTAGCCTCAGCCACTGGTATGGAGCGCCACATCTTCAATTCTGACACCGATTGTTACGCGGCGCCACGAGTCGATTTTCGCTTTAACGCATTTCACATTCCGGTGAGCCTGGTGGCGCCACTCAACAGCTTTAAGTTTGAACTCGGTGGTGTACTTCTTGGTTTTCTTGCCAGTCTTGATTACAGGCATCAATGTTCTCCTTTGGCGGAGTTATCGATACGTGTCTACTGGAAGTGGGGGAGGTACAGAACGAGCTGCAACAACTGGTTAGGCATTTCTCAATTCCGTGCACCGCATGGGGCCGCTGGCAGTTTGCCTGTTAAAATTCGCTGCCAATCGGTAGCAACTTCCTGGGAGCTGAATGTCCCGCGTAAATTTCCGCTAGGAATTGGCACCCATATTGTCGCCTTCGAAAACTCACGACTACCGACAAGAATGCGGATCATTTTGCCGGTGTTTGCTTCCGTGAATGCCTCTAAATTCATGGTACCAAACTCTGTCAAATTGACGTAAACCGGCCAACCAAGATCTGTCTGCTCCCCTACTGTCGATTTTTCCACGTAGGGCGAGCACAAATAAAACTCCGGCTCAGTCTCCGCCAATCCAATGGCAGGAAAAGCCAACAACAGAATGGCGATCCATCTCATCATGACCATTGCAACGCCGAAGCGCACCGGTGACTTTGACATCGCGAAGACAAAGGTATCCGAGTGATGCACCTGGTTAGCTGTTCCCAAGCATGTACGCCCGAAGCTGCCGCTCCTCTCGCATAACATAGAGGACGAGAACCCGCTGCTCATCCTCACGATAGAAAATGCGACACGGTGAAACCACTACCTCCCTGTATACCGAATTAGGAAGTTCTGGAGGAATCCGTCCGGATTGGGGAAAATCCTCCAAACGTTCGGTCTTATCGAAAACTTCCTGGACCAGATGACTAGGGGCAGCAGGATTATCCAGAGCAACGTACTCTGCGATGGCATCCAGTTCTTGAAGGGCGGGCTCCGTCCAGATTACTTCAGCCATTTACTCATTTTCTCCCTGGCCTCACTCTGGCTGTACATTCTTCCCTCAAGTACAGCACGCTCTCCCCGTGAGAGCTCCTCAAGCAGCTCAAGTCGGCGCTGCATAAACTCATAATCCTGCACATCCACAAGGTATGCGGATGGCTTACCATGCTCGGTAATCAGTACCGGCTCTTTCGACAAGTGCAGATCTGCCAGAATCTTTGTGGCTT